>Ga0209211_10003597_pt1 | contig 25075 bp, 23 predicted proteins | sample RifGroA2_FD_183992 | JGI IMG/M metagenome (GOLD analysis project Ga0209211, IMG submission 183992) | Groundwater microbial communities from Rifle, Colorado, USA - Groundwater A2 (SPAdes) (version 2) | ecosystem: Environmental > Aquatic > Deep subsurface > Groundwater | place: Rifle, Colorado...
CTCAAGCCGAAGCTGGAAAAAAAGTTCTCGCCGGAGGATTACGTCAGTATTGACGTTGAAACCGGCGATTATCAAATCGATAAAACTGATGTTGGAGCCATCTTAAAATCCCAGAAACGCCACCCTGGCAAAAAATTCTTTCTTGCCCAAGTTGGTCGGGTAGCGGGAATGCTAAAGTGAACGCATATTTAACTCTTCAAAATTCTCCGCGGGTTAAATTAGCTGTTAAAATAGGCGCGTCTTGGAGACAGATTGATTGCTTAATAGATACCGGCTTCTCATCCGGATTAATTCTAAATCAATCACATTTTCCCAAACCTAAAACCACGCCGAGTGTAGGTAAACAAGAATTCGAACTTGCAGATGGAAGTTTGGTCGCGTTTGATATGTATCTTTTTGCAGTCAAATATCAAAAACAAAAGAAGCGGCTATTGACGGTATTTAACGGCGGCAGTGATAACCTGGTCGGAATTAGATTCTTGGAAAATATGGTTTTCACTTTTGATCTTAAAAATAAAAAGGTAAGTTTGATAACTTAAAATATGGCAAGTATCTATCTAATCACCGGTGGGGCGGGATTCATCGGCAGTTTTGTCTGCGAAAAATTGTTAGCAGATGGCCACAAAGTTATCTGCGTTGATAACTTTATCACCGGCCAGCGTAAAAATATCGAACATCTGCTTAAAAATCCCAATTTTTCCCTTATCGAATCGGATGTTTCTAAAAATGATTGGCATCAACGCATCAACGCATCAACGCATCAACGCATTGAATTTATTTTCCACCTCGCCTCTCCTGCCGGCCCCAACCCCGCCAGTCCCAAAAGCTACCACGCTCTCCCTGTTGAAACATACTTGGTTAACTCTATCGGAACTCATTATCTTTTAGAATTGGCTAAAAAACATAACGCGGTTTTTTTGTTTGCTTCATCAAGCGAAATTTACGGCGACCCGGAAGTCCATCCCCAGACGGAAACATATTGGGGACACGTTAATCCGATCGGGCCCAGAGCAATTTATGACGAAAGCAAACGGTTAGGCGAAGCAATTTGCGCGGCATGGAGCCGGAAATTTGGCGTTCAAACCAGAATTGCCAGAATTTTCAACACTTACGGTCCGAGGATGAATCCTGACGACGGCCGCGTAATCCCGCTTTTTATCCAATCATCCATCAACCATCATCCATTAACCATCCACGGAGACGGCCATCAAACCCGCAGTTTCTGTTATGTCGACGACCAAGTTGAAGGGCTGCTAAAACTTCTGCATTCCAACCTCAACGCCGACCCTGTCAACATCGGCAACCCCACCGAATTAACAATCAAAGATTTGGCTGATACCATTATCCGGCTGACAGGCTCAAAATCCGCAATTCAATATAATAAACTGCCGGAGGACGACCCAGAGCGCCGCCGCCCCGATATTTCCAAAGCCAAAAAACTCCTCGACTGGCAACCAAAAATTCAATTGGAAGAAGGATTGAAAAAAACGATTGAATATTTTAAGGAGAATGGTTGAATAGCTACAATGGCTAAAATGGCCACAGCCATTCTAACCATTTTAACCGTTTTTAACCATTTAGCCATTTGGCTATCTTACTCACCGGCTGCGCCGGCTTCATCGGTTCGAATCTACTTGATAGGCTTCTCTCCGAAGGCCATACCGTCATCGGCATCGACGACTTCAACGACTATTATCCCCCAGCCCGCAAGCACACCAACATTTCTGCTCACATGAATAATCTAAAATTTCACTTGATTACAAAGGATATTTGTAAACTGACTGCCGATGACCTTCCCTCTTCCCTCTTCCCTCTTCCCTCTTCCCTAGTCGTTGTCCACTTGGCCGCCCGCGCCGGCGTCCGCGCTTCCATCAACCAGCCGCTTTTATATAATAAAGTCAACGTCGGAGGCACGCTTCATTTGCTTGAACTGGCTAAAAAATTAGGGATAAAACAATTTATTTTCGGCTCCAGCTCCAGCGTCTACGGCAACAACACTCCGGCGCCGTTCCGGGAAGACGCCCCCTGCGACCAGCCGATTTCACCCTATGCCGCCACCAAAAGAGCCGCCGAGCTTCTCTGCCATACCTACCATAAACTTTACAACATCCCCATGACCGTTCTTAGATTTTTCACCGTATATGGCCCCAGAAACCGTCCGGACATGGCGGCCTTCAAATTTATTGACGCCGTCGCCAACGGCAAACCAATTGAGACTTATGGTTCCGGCACCAGCCGCGACTATACCTATATAGACGATATCATCAACGGAATTATGGCGGCGTTAAACCTCGCTAATCCACGGTTTAATATAATAAACTTAGGCAATTCCTCACCGATTCCGCTTAAAAAATTCATCGCCGCCATCGAATCAACAGTCGGAAAAAAAGCGATTCTTAGCTCTAAACCAATTCCTCCCGGAGACGTCAATATCACTTACGCCGATATTTCTCTCGCCAAAAAACTTCTAAACTGGCAACCCGAAACCTCGCTTCAAGAGGGACTTTACAGACTTTGGGAATGGTATAAAATTCGGTCATGATAAATTTCATCTGGCAGCCGATTAAATCTCTGTTGGTTAAAATCGGCCGCGTTCAAACCATCATTATCATGGCGGTGGTTTATTTCATCGTCATCGGCCCAATGGCAATTCTGTTTCAAATTTTTCACCGCCGAAAAACCTCCGGCAAAACTTACTGGCTCAAAAAAGACCCGATTACTGACATGAATTTATATCTCACCAGACAATTCTGATTAACAACAATTAACGCATTAACGTATCAACGCATCAACGCATTATGTACATCTTGGGCCTCTCCTGCTTCTACCATGACTCCGCCGCTTGCCTTATCAAAGACGGTAAGGTCATCGCCGCCGCCCACGAAGAACGCTTCACCCGAATCCGCCATGATGAAAATTTTCCGGAGCAAACCGTCAAGTTCTGCCTCGATTTCGCCAAAATCACTCCCAAGGATTTAACCGCCGTCGCCTTTTACGATAAACCTTTTCTGAAATTTGAACGTCTGTTGGAAACATATCTTGGAACATGGCCCAAAGGAATTCTGTCTTGGAGCAAAGCCATGCCGGTCTGGCTGTCTAAAAAATTGTGGATCAAATCCTTAATTCAAGATAAATTAGAAGGATACGAAGGAGAAATTTATTTCCCCGAACATCATTTGTCCCACGCCGCCAGCGCCTTTCTGGTATCGCCGTTTGACAAAGCTGCCATTTTGACCATAGACGGCGTCGGCGAATGGGCCACCGCCGCTAAAGGTTATGGTGAAGGCGCAAAAATTACTCTAACTCATCAAATTAATTTTCCCGATTCTCTCGGCCTCCTCTACTCCGCCTTCACTTACTACACCGGTTTCAAAGTCAATTCCGCCGAATATAAACTCATGGGACTGGCGCCATACGGACAACCAAAATACGCCAAACTGATTACGGACGAACTCATAGATATCAAGCTCGACGGCAGTTTCAAAATGAATATGAAATATTTTGCTTATCCTTACGGCCTGCGGATGACAAACTCCGCTTTTCACCGTCTTTTTGGCCATAACCCAACCCTGTCCGGCCAAAAACCGGCCGATTTTGAGAAAAACATCGCTGCCAGCATCCAAGCCGTCACCGACGAAATTATGTTACGGCTGACCCGATCCCTCTATCGGGAAACCAAACTTGAAAATCTGTGCCTGGCCGGCGGCGTCGCTCTAAACTGTGTCAGTAACGGCAAAATTTTGAAGGACGGAAAATTTAAAAATCTTTTTATCCAGCCGGCCGCCGGCGACGCCGGCGGGGCGCTCGGCGCGGCAGAGATTGTTTATTATGCATTAAAAGGCCTGGCCTTGCCGCGGCAAGGCCAGGCCTTATTCAATACCGCCTTTCTCGGCCCGGAATATTCCAACGCCGAAATCCAACAACTTCTTGACGAATACAAATTAAAATACAAAAAGCTCACCCGCCCCCAAATAGTCAAAACTACCGCCGACTTAATCGAAAACCAAAAAGTCGTCGGCTGGTTCCAAGGCCGGATGGAATGGGGGCCGCGAGCTCTAGGCAACCGCTCGATTTTGGCCGACGCCCGCAATCCCGAAAACCAAAAACGGGTCAACTTGGCGATTAAATTCCGCGAATCCTTCCGTCCGTTTGCCCCAGTGGTTCTTGAAGACAAAATATCCGAATGGTTTGACGCCACTTGGACCGACCCCTACATGATTACCGTCTGTCAGGTCAGGAAAAAGGGCATTCCGGCCGTCACCCATGTTGACGGCTCCGCCCGAATCCAAACCGTCAACCGCGGCCAAAATCAGCTTTATTACGATGTTATCAACGAATTTTACCGCCGCACCGGCGTTCCGGTCCTGATCAACACCAGTTTCAACCGCCGCGGCGAACCCATCGTCTGCACTCCCCAAAACGCCCTTGACTGTTTTTTGGGAACCAATATGGATAATTTAGCCATTGGTTCGTTTATCCTTGACAAGAAAGACATACCTGATAAACTGATTGAAAAGGCTGGAAAACAATCTTTTCAACCGGATTAATATGGCAAATCTAATTACCAAAACCAAACGCAAGTTATCTCTACTGGTGGAAATCTGGGAATATCTCCGAGTCAACAAAAAATGGTGGCTCGGTCCGCCGATTGTGATTCTGGTCCTGCTGGGCTTGCTTTTGGTCTTGACCGAAGGTTCCGCCGTCGCCCCGTTTATTTACACTCTGTTCTAAATGTCAATCAGCCGGTCAAGACAAATCCTGCTCTTGCTTTTACTCCTGTCAGCCGTCGAATTCTTCTTGATTCTCAGACATAAATCGCCATACTCTTCCGACAGCCGCTTTTATCAGCATATTGTTTACTCGTTCCAAGGCAATTCTTACGCCCAATCCAAAGATAAAGTTCTCTCAAACATAAGTTCCGATCGGCTCGATGCCGTTTCAAAAAATTTCTTCTACCATCCTCAAGCCTACCAATGGTCGCTAAAATTTTTCACCAAGCGGCCCCTCTACCCGCTAACCGCCGCGATCCTAAATAAAATCGGCTTTTCGGAATTTGCCTCATTTGCTATTCCCTTATTCATCGCCTATCTGGGAACCGTAATTGTAATATTTTCCCTGATGGCCAAAGGCCTAAACTCGTTTCCTGCAGTCGTAGCCACCGCTTTGTTTATCGCCTTCCGGCCTTTTCTGGAGTGGGCCACTTACTTCCAGCCGGACGTCATCGGATCTTTTCTGTGGCTAATTATGATTTGGGAACTATACCGCTATGTTTTTCTGGCCGAAAACCGCCGCCTCAAATATTATGCCGTCATTCTTGTCCTGTCGTTATTTACCAGAGAACAAGGACTGCTGATGGTTATCGCCGCCGCCATAATTTGGCTATTCACCAAGAAAACAGAGGCCTCCCGCGCCCCCTTGGTGACCGCCGTCATCGGGATAACTTATATTTCGGTTTCAACTCTCACCGGTCAAGCCACTATTTTTGACACTATCAAATATCTTCAAAACAACTATGGCCTGACCAACAACAGTTATACGGTAGCCCAAACATTGTCATTCATGGCAAAAGAAATATTCACCGCCCACCGCCTTCTGTTTTTGGATCTGGCCCGCCACCGCTGGTGGCTGTTAATTTTTACTCTGGGTATTATCGGAGCTTACCGCCGTCTCTGCCGCCCGAAAAAAATTAAAGATATCGAACTCCTGCTTTTTGCCTCCGGAATATCTGCCTACGCGGCCATCTTTTTCTATCCTTCATTCAGCTATAAGTACTTCTTCCCAACCGCCGTCTCGCTTATTTATTTTGCTGTTAAATTCATCACGGAATTTTTCTCTCCGCCAACTGTTTCTTCATCTCTAAAAGGGCATCGGGGAATTTCCTCATTGTAACTCCTAGTTCTCTCTTTAGTTTTTCGTTTGATAATCCGGCAAACTTCGGGTACGGCCGGCCGCCGGATTTAAGATAATCATCAAGTTTTTGTGGCTTAATCAGTTTTTTATCCAAATCAAAAACTTTTGTCACTTCTTTGGCGGCGGCAAATGGCGACAATGCCGTCGACCCGACTACGTGGAAAATTCCCGTCGGGCTCTTCGTCAAAATCATCTTTATCGCAACCGCAATATCATCGACGAATGTCGGCGTAAATATCGTATCGGTAAACATTTTTATTTTTTCTCCGGCCGTTAACTGGCCAATGATTTTCCTGACGAAATCTTTTTTAGGTTCGAATCCGGCCCTGAACGGATAGGCAAACCGGACAATTACCGCCCGGCAACCGGATTTCAAAACTTCCTCTTCCGCCCAAAATTTTGTTTGCCCATACCACTCAATCGGCTCCGGCTTATCTTCTTCCGTGTAAGCTGATTGCTTGCCGCCGCCAAATACCGCGTCAGTAGATACATGAATCAAATATTTGCCGGTCTTTTGACAAGCCGCGGCCATATTCCGCGTCCCCAAAACATTGATCCGGTAACACATTCCGGTTTTGTCGCCCTGTTCTTTATTTGCCGCGTTCAAGTCGGTAAACGCCGCCAAATGCAGTACCGCCTCGCCATTAAACGAAGAGATTGCCTTATCTACTTTTTCCGGGGAAGTTATGTCAAACCTATCTTCATACCGCAACGCCCGCCACTCAAAATCCCGACTCAACAATTCTTCCAATCTTGACCCGATAAGTCCCGTCAATCCGGTCGCGGCAACTGACATATTTTCCATTTTACTCCTTAGTACAAACTACCATTGTCATATGACCAAATAAAGCATCAATCATCCGCAAATACAACGGTCGGCCAACAAGATTCTGACCCCTTGCTTCCTTTACCGATTCTGTCTTAAAAGTTTTCTTGGCAGTCAATTTATTGTCAGCTTGTTTTTTAAATAGAACTTTCTTTAAAATTGGGATTTCTTCTCTCAAAGTTTTATAGGCATCATAATGAAAACGGCTAACTATCTTAAAACCGAATTTTTGAATAAGATCTTCAATCTCCGATTGAGTAAAAGCATATTGATAAAAATCCATGTCAACCGGCGATCCGCGGTAAAAACCGAATAAACTTTTTATCCTCCTTAGCAAATTAAAATATGGTACTGAAATAAAAGCCACCCCGCCTTTATTTAATATCCTGTTTGCCTCCCGTAAATAGTCCTCAGGCCCAGATTTAAAATGTTCAACTACCCCTAAAGAAATATATCCTGAATAATGCCCGTCTTTGACTGCTAATTTTCTAACGTCGCCCGTTTTAACTTTCAATTTTGGATAACGTTGTTTGATCAGGTCAACCGTTTTGCGGCTCCACTCCACTCCTTCAATGTCATGTCCGCGCCGCCGTAACGCTAAAACATAGTATCCTAATCCGCAACCCGCCTCAATAATCTTTCCCGTCTTGGGCAAATATTTTGTAAACGGCTCCTCAAACCATCCTAAAAATCCCTTCTCGGCCTTTTCCCATTCTACCTTTTTTGCCAAACCCGACCAATGAGAATCCCAAAATTTAGAATCAGCTTTCGTCTGGTAATATGCCAATCTTCGGCCGTCGGATATAATCATGGTTATTGTGATATCTTACCTCAAAGAACTCTATAAATACCGCGAGCTATTGTGGGTACTGACTGCCAGAGAACTTAAAGTCCGCTACAAACAGACCTCCTTGGGAGTTCTTTGGGCAATTATTCAACCTCTTTCCCTAATGCTTATTTTTACAATGGTTTTCAGTTACTTTACTAAAATAAATTCGGAGGGCCTGCCTTACCCAATTTTCAGCTATACGGCTCTTTTGCCGTGGACCTTCTTCCAAACAGCGGTTCAGTTTGGGTCAATGAGTGTCGTCAATAATTCCGGCTTGGTAACCAAAGTCTGGTTCCCACGAGAAATTCTGCCGCTATCTTCCCTACTGGCTGCTTTAGTTGATTTTTTGATCGCCGGCTCACTGCTTATAGGACTGATGATATTTTACGGCATCGCCGTCACCGCCAATATTTTCTGGCTGTTTCTGCTTATTCCACTCCAAATGGTAATCACCGCCGGAATTAACTTTTTGCTGGCAGCCTCGGTCGTCATATTCCGGGACCTGAAATTCGTCATCCCCCTCGGCCTACAAATTCTTTTTTATGCAACTCCTGTTATCTATTCCATTAATATCATTCCTGATCGTTTTTTCAAGTTAGTTCTTGCAAATCCTCTAACCGGCCTCGTCGACAGCTACCGCAAAATTCTGCTTCAGGGCCAGCCGCCCAACTTCTACTATCTCTCTTCCAGCGCCATCGCCGGAATTATTCTCTTGGTTACCGGATACTGGTTTTACAAACGAGTGGACAAAAGGTTTGCGGATATCATTTGATCATGAAAACATAAAAACATGAAAACACTAGAACACTAGAACACTGGAACATAAAAACACAATTATTTTAATGTTTTAATGTTCTTGTGTTTTAATGGATTACCCGATGAAACCAACGGAATTCAAAAACCAGCTAAAACATAAGATGGATGAATACGTCCATTTTATCTACAAGATTAGCAAACAGTTTCCTAAAGAAGAACTGTATGGCGCGGTTTCTCAAATACGACGGGCTGCTTTATCCATCATATTAAACTATATCGAAGGCTACGCCAGAAAAAGACCGGCTGTTCAGCTGAATTTCTTTGAAATTTCTTATGGTTCCCTAAAAGAATCAAAATATCTGCTGTATTTTTCTAAAATGGAAGGCTGGATTGACGCGGAAAATTATTCCCATGGAATAAAACTCGCCGATGAAATCGGGGCCATGCTCTGGACCGAAATAGCAGCATTAGATAAAAGCCTTAGGACACTAGAGCACTAGAACATTAAAACACTAGAACACTTGTTTTCATGCTTTAATGTTTTTATGTTTTAATGTTTTAATGTTTTAATGACTAACACCGTCATTCAATTCCAAAACGTCTCCAAGCATTACGTTAAACAGCGCCTCCGCTACGGCCTGCTATCGGAAACTCTTTCGCAATTCATCAACCATCAACCATCAACCATCAACCATAATGTTATCAAAGCTCTCGACAACGTTAGTTTTTCCGTCACTAAAGGCGAAACCCTTGGCGTTATCGGCCCCAACGGCGCCGGCAAAAGCACAATCTTGAAATTAATATCCAAAGTTACCGTCCCCGACTCCGGCCAAGTCGCGGCCTTTGGCCGCATCGGCGCTCTGATTGAGCTCGGCGCCGGCCTCCATCCAGAACTCACCGGCCGGGAAAATATCTTTCTGTACGGCGCAATTTTGGGAATGAAAAAACAAGAAGTCGAAGCCAAATTTGACGACATCGTCGCTTTTGCCGAAATTCAAGACTTTCTGGATATGCCCATCAAGCGCTATTCCTCCGGCATGTACGCCCGCCTTGGATTTGCTGTCGCCGTCCAGATGGAGCCGGATATTCTGCTGATTGACGAAGTCCTGGCCGTCGGCGACGAAAGTTTCCAAAAAAAATGTTTCGCCAAAATGAAACAAGCTAAAAAAAGCGGCATCACTATTGTTTTCGTCTCACATAATCTCGACTGGATCAAACTTATCTGCGACCGGGTTCTGCTGCTGAAACACGGCAAAATTATCGCCGACGGTCCGCCTCGGCAAGTTATTTCCGCTTACATATCGAACATGTTTTTCCGGTTATAAAAATTCTGTCGCCGAAATAACTGTTATTTCTTGAGGTATTTTAACGTCGGGTTTTTCCAGAGCTAAAAGGTTAAGATTTTGACAGTTTAGCGTCGTCCCCGCTTTGATAAGCGCTCTCACTTCCCTGCTCCGGGTTTCTTCATCTGTCAAATCAAAACAAACTTGATATAAAGCTGTAGTTTTACCTTCGTTAAGTATGGCAAAATCAACTTCGTTTCCTTTATCGTCTTTATAGTAATGTATGGTTTCGTTTTCTCGCGCCAGTTTATGAAAAACTGTGTTTTCAAATAATCTGCCCATATTTTTAGAGAATTTAGTGGACAACGCGGTCATAAATCCGGTGTCCACAAAATATACCTTCCGGGGATATTGGAGTTGATTTATAACCGCCTGATTATAAATATACAGCTCGTTCATAAAATACGAGCTTTCTATATAAGAAAGGTAATTATTTATTGTTGATTTCCCTACCGGTATGTTCATGCTTTTTAAGCTGTTAGCCAGCTTTGAAATAGTAATATAGCTTGAATTAAGAAGCAGTTTTAATAATGTTTTTAATGCGGCGTCATTGTCTATTTTATGTCTCTCGGCTATATCTCTTTGGACTACGGTCTGAAAGTAAGACTGCAAAAGCTCCTGTTTTTTCTCTTGAGAGGTTAACACCACGGCCGGCAGCGCTCCAAATGTTAAGTATTCGTCAAAAAGAAAACGAAATCGCGCCATCTCATCTTTTACAAAGGCCAGTTTTCCGAAATCAACATTTACCTTTTTAAAGCGCAAAAACTCTTCAAAGGTAAGCGGGTTTACTTTTACTTCCCACGCCCGGCCCCGAAGTTCTGTGGGAATTTCCGCACTGCTCATTTTTGAGGAAGAACCGGTTATAAATAACTGTATGGATTCCGTATCAAGTATCCGGCGCGCCCACTTTGACCAATTAGGAATAAACTGCAGTTCATCCGCAAACAGATATTTAGGTTTTTTGCCATAAACTGCCTGTATTTCCGGTATCAGATCTGTAAGTAAACCGGTTGTGGGGGAAATTATCCGTTCATCTTCAAAGTTAACATAAATTACTTCATCGCGAGACCGGGTTTCCAGCAGCTTTTCTATCGCCTGAAAAAGCAGGTATGTCTTCCCTACCCGTCTAAAACCGGTTATTACCGTAGCGCTATTAGTTCCCGGCTGCGGTAATGTGTCCAAGTGAGCGCTCCGCTCTATTATCGAGGGTAATTTTCTATCTTTCCATTCGTATAAAAGCGTCCTTAATATTGGATTCATAAAACAACATTACCACTTTATTGTCCTATTTGCAAGACGATATTATCTACAACCCCATCCGCGCCTCAATCGCCGCCGCCGCAGACCGGGAATTTAAAGGAGTAGAATATTACTATCGGAAATAACCAGCCGCGCAATTTCCAGCTATCATTCTCAAGTCAAATGAAACGCCATAAACAATTATCTATTATTATCTTGCTAATTATCATCTTCCTTGCCGTCAAAGCGGTAAAAATCCAAAACGCGGTCACAAAAGAAGAATTCGCCGCCCAAGTTCTCGACCAGTACATTAAATATTACTGTCCCAACGCCGGAACTTGCGACCGGAAAAAAGCCCTGGAACGCCTACAGCGCGACTGGCCGCACGTTTACAAGTTGGGATTTTCAATTTTGGAGGAAAATGAATAAATGGCTATGGCTCTGGCTGATATTCGTCGCCGGCTGGTACTTAATTCCTTGGTGGAATAAAGTTTATTTCCTTTGGGACGACATTGAGCTCCTCATGCGTTTTCGGCATCCAACAGTTGAAACGTTCTTGGCTTCCCACCAATACCAATTTTTTCCGGTTTTCAAACTATTTTATTGGTTACAAGTTCAACTATTCGGCGTCAATCCTGCAGCATTCCTATCCGTTTCCGTCGGTCTCCATCTGATAAATATTTATCTTGTCTATCTTTTAATTAACAGATTAACCAAAAATAATTTTTTGTCTTTTCTGTCCGCCGTTTTGGTCAGCTTTAATAAATCCTATTTTACGGTTATATTCTGGCCAACAATTCAATCCAACCTACTGTTGACTACTTTCATGCTGGCTAGTTTCCACTTTTTCTGCAATCTCAAAAACCGATTTCGAAAAACCACATTACTCTTGTTGGCTTCAAGTATTCTTTTGGGTGGATTATCATTCGGCTTCGGCGTCGGCGCCGGCTTTGTCTTCGCTATTATCGCCTGGCTGTTTTGGAAAAAATCCCGTTCTCGCGCCGCCACGGTCGCCACCGGCGCGATTGCCGGCATTGTTTCCATCTTGCTTGTCATTCTCTTTTCGTCTTCGGAAATTCAAAAAGACCAAATCTGGCAATTCTCGCCGATCAGAATCTTTAACATTATTTATTTCACTCTAGTCGGCGTATCCCAAGCCGTCATCAGCCGTTTTTTCCTGCCAGGTTTCGTTCCCAGTATTCACAGTCCGGCCAATATTGCCATCATGATCATTTTGCCGGCAACAATTCTTTTCTTTTTTTTGAGAACAATTTTTGTCAATCGAAAACAGCCGTCAATCCTGTCACCGCTATTTCTTTTTATAAGTTTCACGGTTATTCCATACTTCATCGCCGCTTTAGCCCGCTCCGGCCCCGGAGCGCTGGGGGGGCTGGCGGAACGCTATATTTATTTACCTTTCTTTGCTTTCATTCTAGCTCTTACTTATTCCCTACACTTAAACGGATTAAAACAAATTCCTTCTCACAGACGGCTGTATCCAATCTTAATTGGCGCCGCCGCCTTAATATCACTTGGACACCAAATCACCATGTACCTGGAAGTCAATAAGCTGTTTCTCTGATGAAATTCTATCCCCTCATAACTCTAGTTCTACTGTTCATCTTCTCCTTTGGAATGATTAAAAACCTCGGCAATACCGCCTTTTGGGAAGACGAAGGCGAAACCGTCCAACTGGGAAAATCGATATTAAAATTTGGCTACCCCAAAATCTTTGACGGCAGAAGCTTTATTCTGCTTGACACTAACTATCATCCCCAAAATTATCTCCGCTACACCAGCCCCTTTCTCCAATTCTATGTTTCCGCCGCCGCCATCGTCCTGTTTAAAAATCCCGCCAATACTTTTCTAATGCGTCTCCCATTCGCTCTTTCCGCCGTTGCCGGAGTTTGGTTTTCCTGGCTGATATTTAAAAAATTAGGATACTCTCGTTTTGTTATCTTTCTCTATTCTCTATTTCTATTTACTTCCGTCCAGCTCTACCTCTACTGGCGCCAAGCCCGCCACTACGCCCTGCAATTTCCCTTAAGCTTGGGGCTTCTCTATTCTTACTTAAATTTAGGAAAACGAAAGTGGAACATCCTGTTTTTACTGTTTGGTTTCCTGTTTTATCACGCTTATTATCCCGGATTTGTAGGATTTTACCTTGGCATTACCATTCACGCCCTGATCAGAAAATATTTTGATAAATCATACCGGCTTAAACCCCTGATAATAAACACTTTAATTCTGATTGCGATTAATCTTCCGGCGGCGCTTTACCTAAAACACTCCGGACAACTGCCCAATAACGGCTATCTCAACACCCTGGCGGCTTACCTGATGGACATCAACTATTTTGGATATTTCAAAATCGCGATTCTAAGCTTTACTATCATCGTCATTATGAAAAGGCCCGGCCTTGCCGCGGCAAGGCCGGGCCTTATAAAATTCTTACGTTACCACTGCTATTCGCTGTCTTTATTTTCAATAGTCGTAACCTCCCACCTTCTCCTTGCCTCCTTCGGCGCTCATAATCAAAGATATATCAGCGTTTTAATTCCTTACTTATTTTTAATAGCAGCGGTTTTATGGAGTCTCCTGACTAAAACCGTCTCTACCCGTTTTAGAGTCAATTTAAACATTTGCCGGATAGCTTCCCTGCCATTGCTCGTCTGGCTAATGACTTACTCTCATCCACGCTTTTTTTCCGAAATTCAAGCCTTCACTAAAGAATTAAGAAGTGAGTACTACGGCCCGGTCGAAGGCATCGTCAATACAATTTCCGGCGTTAAAGGATTAAAACGAATTAACCCCGACACCCCCAAACAACCAAATACGCTCATCGTCACCAACTTCGAGGACGGCGCCATTTACGCCTATCTTGACAATCAATTCCTTAACTCTTTGGCTCCAGAAGGAAAATACCACTCCGGCGACCGCCTTCCAGACTGGGTAATTATCCGAAAACACTGGGGGCAAGAGGAATATCTAAATTCCTTTTTGCAGATGGGCAATTATGAAAAAATCATCACCGACTACTGCGACTTACCCTATGAAAACGTCTACCTCGTCCGCACCCACCGCTTCCAAACCGCCGCCGACTGCCCTGAAGGAAAACTCACCCTTTATCGCCTAATCCCGACCGCGCCCCTGCCATAAACTTCTTTCTGGCCACCGTCAGTAAAATCGGCGATGCCCCCAGCCAATATAAAATCACCGATAACGGAATTGTAATAATTAATAATAACAGCATCAATCCCGCTGTTGCCAAGAATTGTATCCCGCCTTTATCCCCATTGGCAACCAGGTTAAGTCCCGGCGACACTAAATACATCATACTCTGCGCCAGCCCCACCGGCGTATATTCCGGCGCGAATAACTGTTCCTGGCGGGTAACTTCAAAGCCCTGTTTCTCCACTAAATTTCTCAACCCCCGCGAAGTAAAGTGAGTTAAATGCCTGGGCGGATCAAGATGAAACCATTTTGCCCCAAACGGCAGCCGCTCTAAACTGGCATAATTGGGACACTCGACTATCAAGACTCCGTCTTTTTTCAGCGCCCCGTAAGCTTTTATTATCGCCGCCTCCGGATCGTTAACATGTTCCAAAGTTTCCCAAAAACTGACTACATCGTATGATTCTGTCTTCAGGGCCGCTTTTTCTATTCCGCCTATCAAAATATTTTTCCGTTTAGTTCCGGCAAATGAAGTTTCCACTCCGGTGTAATCAAACTCCGGCAGAAATTCCGCCAGCGACCCGTCCCCGCAGCCGATATCCAAAATCCTCCCTGACTTTTTATACTCTCTAATAATTTGCGGCCGCCGGTACTGGAGTAAATTATAAATTAGCGATTTTACCGGCGAGTAGTAAGTTTTCGGATAATACTTCGCCAGATCTTTTGGAGAAGACACCGTAAATCCGTTTTGGCAAATCGTGCAGAAAAAAATCGAAAATTGTTCCCCGCTGACCGGATCGGTTACCACCGACTCAAACCGGGTTAATTTCCCGCCGCAAGCCGGACCTGCCTGCCGGCAGGCAGGGCACGGCGCCGGCTGAATCAATAAAAACGGCCCCCGCTGGTAACGCAAGAATTTCGCCGTCAGATAATCAACTAATCTTTTGAAAGTTCCCAAAGCGTAAATCGCGCTCCGGCGAAAATTAGCCGTATGCATCGCCGGATGATATCGGCAGGAAATCGGAACTTCGGCGACTTTGAAATTCCAAAAAATCGCCTGGGCGATAATGTCAAAACTAAACAGATAATCGTCGCTGTTCTGCCGCCAGGGGACACTCTCCAATAATTTTCGGGTGTACATCCTGAAACCTGAGTGAAATTCCGATAATTCCAATCCCAAAACCAACTCGTCAATAAACGACATCGCCCGGTTAGCGATAAACTTTACCAGCGGCATTTTATTCTTAAGCGCCTGTTTGGGAAAAATAAATCTTGATCCCAAGGCAAAATCATATCCTTCTCCGGCTTTTTCCACGAATTTTGGCAACGCCGCCGGATCGTACTGGTCGTCCGGATGATACTCAATAATAATATCCGCCCCGGCCTCAAGGGCTTTGGACAAACACACCTTAAGATTGCCTCCGTACCCCAAATTCAGCTCGTTTCTAAAAACTTTAATCGCCAGTTTTTTTGCCACTTTATAAGTATCATCCCGGCTGAAATCATCTACCAAAATCACCTCGTCAACATATTTTTTAGGGATCTTCCGATACGACTCAATCAAGGTTTTAGCCGCGTTGTATGCCGGCATTACCACCACTACCTTCCCGGTTTTCTTTTGCTTCTTAACCGAACTAATCACTTTTACCTCCGGTACCGGAATAATAAACTTGCCTCCCCGCTCCAGATACTTGGATTGCTTCTCCATGATTTCCTCGGCGAAATTCCACGCCAAAATCATAGCAAAATCCGGTTGGACATTATTTATTGCTTCTTCCGGTACTATCGGAATGTGGCTTCCCGGCGCCAACAGCCCCTGTTTATACGGAGTGGAGTCAACAATAAAATCCATCACTTCGCCGTCAATTCCGCAATAATTCAATAAAATATTCCCCCTGGCCGACGCTCCGTATCCCACCACCGATTTTCTCTTTGATTTTATCTCCAGTATTTTTTTTCTCAATCTGTCTCCCAGCCGCGCCACCTCTTTCCCGAATTTCATGTACGTTTCCGGCCGATTTATTCCCCGTCGCTTTTCCAGGTCCAATAACTCTTCTACTGCCGCCGTCCCGACATAATCGGCTCCATTTTTGGCGATGGTAATTCTTAGCGCCCCGCCGTCAATCGGCGTCCGCCGGATATCAACGATAAATAATCCCTTTTTATCCAACAGGTATTTGATGGCTCGCACCGAAAAATATGACAAATGCTCATGGTAAATCGTGTCAAAATATTTTTTCTCCACTAAATCCAAAACATAGGGAAACTCACACACCAACAGGCCGTTTTTTGATAACAGCGTTTTTACTCCAGCAAACAGCCCGCGCAAATCTTCAATATGGGCGACTACGTTGGTAGCGGTAATATAATCCGCGTTTCCGTATTTTTTAACAATTTTGGCGGCGGCAGCCGGCGAAAAATACACTGCCAAAGTCTCAATCCCTTTCAGCTCGGCCACCTTCGCCAAATTCTCCGCCGGATCTACCCCCAAAGTTCTGACTCCGAATTTCTTAAATTCTGTTAGTAAACTGCCGTCGTTACTGCCGATGTCCACTGCCAACGAATTCTTTTTCGACGGCAGTTTCCGGATCATCTCCTGCGTTATCTGAAGAAAATTATCCAATCTGGTTTTTGAAGCCGAAGGAATATAAACGTAATTCTTAAACATCAGCTCCGGATCAACAATATCCATCAGCTGAACTAAAGTGCATTTGGGACAAAACCCGACCCGCAGAGGATATTTTTTCTCGCCTTTTCCTTGCTCCTTAGATTTCAAAAAAGCATTAGGTAGGGGCATTAAACCCAAATCCAAAAACTGGACAATATTAGGGGAACGGCAAATCCAACATACCTTGACTTTCCTTACCATACCGCGGAATTATATAGCAAAACCCATCAACCAACCTTGGCGGAATCCAAAAAGGAGACAATCTGCGCCCCGAAATTCCGCAAGTCTGCCAAATCATCCCGATAATCCCTAAACAATATCCGCCAGTCAAAATCATTATAGCCGTGCACCACCCGATTGCGAAAATCTGCCGCCTTGCCCATTTTTCCGGATAACTCCTTGTCAATAACCCCCTCCTGCCCCAAAAGCAAGAAAGCGTCTTTGGCCGTTTCTTTTCTTGGAATAGGAAGCTGGGAAATAATATGAACTGCAATGTCAATCGCCGTTTCCACCGCCTGCTGTAATCGAAACACTATCAAATCGTGGATGTCGGCATTTTCCGTCAGTTCTGTCACGTCAAACTCCATCCGCTCAACTTTGGTCAGCTGTTCACTTAAAAAATCCAGCTTTTTGGCGATTAAAGCGCGATCAATTGGCATAGTTTCCAGACGGAAATTTTTCCTTCAGATAAGAATAATAAATATTTCTCAAGTGCGCCGTATCATAGTACCCGTGCAAAACTGCCGCCTCAAACCCCGCCGCCTCCGACGCTTGATAAATCCGTCTGCCCTTGCTTATTACTTGAAACAGAAACAGGGGCGAACTTGTCTTATCAACCACCGTCAAGTCAAGATCTTTGGGAAATTCTATGTCTTTGATCAACGAATAAATCCGGTCGGCCGTATCCGCTCGTTTTTTCTTTACGGCCACTACCAAATCAATGTCGCTGTCCGACCTCGCCTCTCCCCGAACGAAAGATCCCGCCAAATAAGCTCCGATCACTTCCGTTTCCCCGCCAAGCGCCCGGTTAATCTTCGCTCCCAGTTTATCTATGTCCATATTCAAATTAAGTATACCAAATGATACAATCCTTTCCAATGTCTGATCTTAATAGAACTACTATCCTCCTTACCGGCGGCACCGGTTCTTTCGGCAAGGCCCTCATCGGCTTCCTCTTGGCAAAAAAAGACTTCAACGGCACCATTCGGGTTTTTTCCCGCGATGAATTCAAACAATACCAACTCCAGCAGCAATATCCCGACGACCTCCGTCTCCGTTTTTTCATCGGCGATGTTCGTGATAAAGATCGCCTCACCCGCGCCGCCCGCGGCGCCAACATTATTGTCCACGCCGCCGCCCTGAAACAAATCGTCGTCGCCGAATATAATCCTTTCGAAGTCGTTAAAACCAACGTTCTCGGCAGTCAAAACGTGGTCGAAGCCGCTCTCGATACCGGCGTCAAAAAAGCGCTTCTCATCAGTTCCGACAAAGCCGTTCATCCTATCAACCTCTACGGCGCCACCAAAATGACCGCCGAGAGATTATTTATTCAGGGCAACGTCTACGCCGGCAAGCAAAAAACCTTCTTTTCCGTCGCCCGTTACGGCAACGTCCTTGGTTCCCGCGGCAGTGTTGTTCCCCTGTTTCTCAAACAAAAATCCACCGGCGTCCTGACTGTTACTCATAAAGATATGACCCGGTTCTGGATTACTCTGCCTCAAGCCGCCGAATTTGTCCAGCAAACGCTGGAAAATATGCAAGGCGGCGAAATTTTCGTCCCCAAACTCCCCAGCGTTAAAATTCTTGATCTGGCTCACGCCGTTGCTCCGGATGCCTCAATTCGCTACACCGGAATTAGAGCGGGAGAAAAAATCCACGAGGAATTAATCGCACAAGAAGAATCGCTCTATTCTAAAGAATTTAAGAAACATTATCTCGTCATTCCGCCAAAACCGTACTGGTCAAAAAAACAATCTAATAGTTTCCAAAACTCGACCCAAAAGCCTTTTTGGTATCGGAGCGACAACAACACGTCCTGGCTCTCCGAAGGGCAAATACAAAAGGAAGTTAAAAAGCTCAAGCTACAATAGAACTGATACTGTTAATTCTTCTCCAAGACAAATATTTCCGATTTTAATCCGGGCGCCCCCACCACCTTCTCGTTGTGATTAAATTTTCTTTCATAGACAACCGATAAGTTTGGAAACAGTTTCAAATACTCCTGTTTACAGTTTCTCCTCCAGAGTAAATCACGATGCCCACGATAAACAACCGCTTGAGGTTTGTCGGCATAAAATTCGAATCCCAGCACAAAGCACCGCGACACCCTAATAATTTCTCCCAGTGCTTTCGCCAGATGTTTTGGACTGACATGGATGAGGACGTCCGACGTAAACACCAGGTCGAAAGAATTATTTGGATACGGCAGATCAAAGACGGTTCCCCGCTTAAACTTAATAAACGGATAGCGTTTTTTTCCTTTTTTAATCGCATAGCGTTGAGGTTCAACTCCGGTCAGGTTCTTAATCCCCAGCGAATGAAAAATTGCGAGTTTGTTCCCGATGTTGCAGCCGACTTCCAACACAGAAGAGATCGGCAAACCGTGGAGGGCGTCCCTAAAAAATGTTGTCGCGGAGACTCTGAACTCTTTCCGATAATCCCGATCCAGACTTCCTATCGTTTGGATATTTCGATCCGTATATTCTTCTCCAAACTTTCCCGTCCATACGTTGAGCTGCTTCGTTTTCATCATCTATGATTGTATCAAAAAAAACTGAAGCTCCGACAGCTATTTCACCAGATCCCAGCTGACGGGCGCCCCCCGGACCACAGACTTAACGATTAACCTCTTGTTGTCATTGTTTTTCCCCGGGCATATTTTTCCAGCCGGTAATTATCGGTTGACTGATCTGCATATCATTTCACAATTAGTAAAATATGTTACTAATTGTAGAACAAAGACAAGTTTTGTTAAGCTTGGACGACCCCATTCTCGCCGCGATGGTGGTTATAACATTCATTCTCACTTTTTACCCAATCTTCGGTCATGAAAACCAGTAAAATTGAATGTCATGCGTGAAGATAGTTTATCGCCTCTTTGGCATCAGTGTAACGCTTGCCCTGCCCCAGCCGGATACTATCTATAGCTTTTATGTCGGACTTTTCCCACCATGAATCACTTCCGTATTGCGAAGGAATATACATTTGTAGAATTGATCGCAGTTTAACCAACGATTTTTCCAGAGAGTCAATCGTCTCTAAAAATTCACTGGCTTGCCGCCGATTGATAACCATAGCTCCGTTAGACATAATGAATATATTAACACATCGGCATCATCACTTTCCCCGGCAATCTCGTCAATACCATCCGCGATTCAATCGTCGCCGCTACTTTCGGCGTCTTGCCTCACCAGAAAATCCTCCCCAAACGGGATTCGTTGAATCAAATTAAATCCTCCTGAAACTCCGGCTACTTTTGCGTCAACTTTATTCCCAATGCCGTTATCTCTAAAATCAGTTTTCGGGGATTAAGTTTCAGAAATCTGGCCGTCAGTTTACCTTTTGTTTCTTTAGAAATATCCTTTCGTTCCAAGATCCGTTGATAAGCTGTTTTCGGTTTGCCATACTTCCTGGTTACTTTAGCTCCGTCTCTGATTTTAGTTTTAAGTCTCATTACCGGTTGGAAAAAGTTTTGGTAATCAGACAGTTTCCGATAGAGCTGATTTAAAATTTCTAATTGTTCCGGAGTATCTAGTCTTTGGTAGCCAATATACCTGCGGACTACAGAATAATTTTGTTGCTCGATGTATGCCTGGTCGTTTTTAATTGCTTCTCTGGATCTGGTGTAGCTGATTTTGTTCCGATCGGCATAACGGATTAGATGGTAATTCACGAATTCGCCACCGGAGTCAAAGTCAATTCCCAAAAGGGGAAATGGCAGCTTAGACCTGATTTCTTCCAGGGCTGAAACGGTCCGATATTCTGATCGGCCCAAATGAGCCTGACACTCGTTCCAACCCGTAGATACGTCAACAGTGTCCAGAGTAAAAATGTATTCTCCAAACAAACTATTTCCACAGTGATGAACAGAGTCGATTTCCAAGAATCCCGGTTTGGCATTGTCCCAATCAGCCCAGGTCCTAATCGGAATTTGGTGTTTCAAAAGAGTCCCCGGTTTAGTTCGAGACCGACCCTTAAGATTAATTCTTTTTCTGTCATGGGCCAGCAACCGATCCATCGTTGCCGGACTCATCGCCAGGAGCAATTTCTTTTCTCTTTTGGTTAAGGTCAATTCCTTAAATGCCGTCAGCCTATCCAGGTAAACCGGAACTATCGGGATCAATCTTTTCCCGCAGGCGTAATTTGACGTCACCCATATCTCTTTCAACTTTTTGACTACCGGAAGATAATTTGACAGCCTGGGTCGATAGATAACTCTTTTCTTTTTTGGCGGTTTGGCTAAAATCTCCATCAGATGTTTTCGGGAATATCCGGTTATCTCGGAAACTTGAGATAGCAAATTACCCTTATCTTTCTTACCGGATCGTCTGTATTTGCCGGAAAAATGTAGAGCTATAGTTAGTTTCTCTTTCCCATTCAATTTAATCACCTCCTTCGGGCAGAGGATGCCCGCTATTTTCCACTAAATTTCAGGAGGATTCTTTGGTGAGGCAACGAATCGATTTCAGGAGGAAATTACGTGAGGCAAATCGCCGTATTGACTGGCGGCGGAAAGTTGTGGTATACTCCCGATTAGTTCAGGAGAATAACAGAAGATTCATGAAGAAGAATTTCCCATACACACGGCGCAGCGTAATCCCGCTTTGCGGGAAACGCTGCTGGAACGTTTCCGCCAAAGGCGGATTACGTTCCGGCTAGCTTCTTCCTTGGTTTTTCCTGAAATTAAATTTTGACTTGGTCGGTTACGACGGGCCCATGGCGCAGCGGTAGCGCGTCTCATTTGCAATGAGAAGGTCGTCGGTTCGAATCCGACTGGGTCCACATTGGCGATTTGTCACCGTCGTTATTGATGGAAACAAGTTGCCAAAAAACAACTTGGGTTTTCGCCTAAAAATCGAAATCCTTAAAAATTGTTCTTTGACATTGACGAAAGTACTTGACTGATGGATCCGTTGGGATGTTCAGGCAAGTGCTTGGACCCCGATAGAACGCTCGCCACTCCCGAAGCTTACAGCTTCGCGTCGTGGTGTCGCGTCTACGGGGTAAAAGTAGGCCAATAAATATAGTTGTTTCATATTAAGGCAAACGGTGGATGCCTTGGAAGAACAGGCCGATGAAGGACGCCGTAGTCGGCGAAAGCGCCGGGGAGCTGACAAACAAGCTTTGATCCGGCGGTGTCCGAATCAGGAAACTGACTCCGATGCAAATCGGAGTACCGCGCGCAAGCGCGGGGGAAACCCCCTGAACTGAAATATCTCATGTAAGGGGAGGAAAAGAAATCACTTGAGATTCCGTTAGTAAGCGAAGAGCGAAAGCGGAACAGCCCAAAACCTTGTCCGTAGGACGAGGAGAATACGTTAATTCGTTAATTCGTTAATTCGTTAATGGTGCGCGCTAATAATTTTCGCGGATTCATTAACGCATCAACGCATTAACGCATCAAACATTCTTCTCGCCCTGCGGGCGAGGTGGTTGCGGGAGCCTCTTTTTAGGGAATTTTTGATAGTTGAATAACTCGGAATAGTTAGCCAAAGAGCGTGATAGCCGCGTAAACGAAATTAAAAATTTCCGTAGAGGATTTCCCGAGTAAGCCGAGAGACGGCATACTCTTGGTTGAATCCGGGTGGACCACCATCCAAGGCTAAATACCTGTTCTTACCGATAGTGTACCAGTACCGTGAGGGAAAGGTGAAAAAGGAGGGTCAGAGACCCCGTCAAAAGTTCCTGAAACCGTTTGCTAACAAGCAGACGGAGGGCTTCGCCCTCCGAGATCAAATCTCAAAGCTCAAATCTCAAAGCCTAGCTCAAAGCTTAAAACTATCAGAATTTATATTTTCTGATGGCTTTTAGTTTTGAGTTATGGTTTTGATCTTTGCGCTTTGCACTTTGAACTCGGAAGGCGGAGCCTGACGTCGTGCCTATTGAAGAATGAACCGGCGAGTTGACCGAATCGGCAAGACTAATCTCTGAAAGGGGAGGAGTCATAGTGAAAGCGAGCCTGAATAGGGCGAAATAGTCGATTCCGTCAGACCCGAAACCGGACGAGCTATCCATGGGCAGGGTGAGTCCCGACGAAAGTCGGGAGGAGGCCCGAACCGGTGTATGTTGAAAAATGCTCGGATGACCTGTGGATAGGAGTTACATGCTAAACGAGTCCGGAGATAGCTGGTTCTCCCCGAAATATATTTTGGTATAGGCTTCAACAATACCCGGCAGGGGTAGAGCTACTGTTTGGATGTTGGCTCGCAAGGGTTGGCGTCCAGGCAAACTCCGAATACTGTCGGATCGTTCGCAGGACGAGGGAAACTAACACTAGTTGTGAGTTGTGGGTTATGGGTTGTGGGTCGAGTAGTGAGGGTGAGGGTGAGTTACGCACGAAACTCATCCCCATCCCCATTCCCCGACTCACAACTCACAACTCACAACCCACAACATATTTGTCGTTTCTCTCGCCCTGCGGGCGGGATGTTGGGGACTCAGTAATGCGGGGCTAAGCTCGTGTTACAAAAGGGAAACAGCCCAGACTGTCGGCTAAGGCCTCTAAATGATGCTTAAGTGTCTAAGGAAGTCGTTTCACTAAAACACCCAGAAGGTCGGCTTAGAAGCAGCCATCCTTGAAAGAAAGCGTAACAGCTCACTGGACGAGGGGAGCGGCGTCGAAAATGTATCGAGGCTCAAAGCATCTGCCGAAGCCGCAGCTGCTTGTCCGTAGGACAAGCAAGCTCAAAAATCAAAGCTCAAAAATCAAAATCTAGCTCAAAGCTTAAAACTATCAAAATTTAATATTTTTTTGAAATGTTTTTTAGTTTTAAACTTGGTTTTGCACTTTGAACTTTGCACTTTGAACTTGCTCGCCCTGCGGGCGAGCGGGGTAGGGGAGTGTTCTAATCGCGGTGAAGTTCGACTGTAAGGTCGGATGGAGCAATTAGAAGTAAGAATGCCGGTATGAGTAGCGAGACGGGGGTGAGAATCCCCCGGGCCGAATATCCAAGGGTTCCCACGCTAACGTTCGTCGACGTGGGGTAAGGCGGGTACTAAGCCGAGGCCGTCAGGCGTAGGCGATGTCAAACCGGTTGATATTCCGGTTCCGCCGTTGTTTCGTTTTAAGCCGGGGCGCGACGCTCCGGGAGAGCCCATGCGGGTTATAGACTATCCCGTTTAATCCACAAGTCTCGTCCGAACAGGAAAATCCGTCGGACCCAGGGCGAGTGGTGATGACAACCGTGCTTCGCACGGAGAAATCAGTTCTGAGTATTCTGAGTGTTCTGAAATTTTTCCATGCGGAGCATGGGAGTTGGGTGGCTTCAGGAGCCGGGAAAAACGTCGCGGCTAGAGACAATGGCGCCCGTACCGTAAACCGACACAGGTGGATTGGTCGAGAAGACTAAGGCCGTCGGGAGAACCCTTCTTAAGGAATTAGGCAAAACAACTGGGTGTAACTTAGGGAGATACCCTCCCCACGTAGCTCGCAAGAGCGAAGTAGGGGACACCAAAAGGACGCGGAAGGACTGTTTATCAAAAACACAGGTCTGTGCAAACTCCGATAGAGGAGGTATACGGGCTGAGGCCTGCCCAGTGCCGGAAGGTTAAATGAGCTTGTTCGTAGCGTTCGCGTTGCGGGCGAGCGAGTGAAGCCCCGGTGAACGGCAGCAGTAACTATAACTGTCGAAATGTTGCTATACATAGGGCAGTTTTAAAATCTAGCCAAATGCTGGAACCCCTGGTTAGATCAAAACTAGGAGTTGACTTTGGGTAATATATGGACATATAATGTTTGTAATGCCCTCAACTTCTGACAATGTTTTGAATACAGACAACCAGCAGGAAAGACCACGTTTGGATGTGAGAAATTAGATGTGAGAAGCTGGAATTCGATAATCCAGCCTCCCATTTCACACGTCTCATTTCTAAATATGGAATCCCCAGAGACTATACGCTAGATCCCGATGTCACATCGGAAATGATATAGTCCAAACTATTTAGAGATAAATAGAGATATATCTAAATCAATTGATATATCAATTAAAGTCTATGGTAGCGAAATTCCTAGCCGCTTAATTAGCGGCCCGCACGAAAGGCGTAACCACTCCGCGACTGTCTTGAGAAGGGACTCGGCGAAATTGAAATGGCTGTGAAGATGCGGCCTACTG
>Ga0209211_10003600_pt1 | contig 25053 bp, 23 predicted proteins | sample RifGroA2_FD_183992 | JGI IMG/M metagenome (GOLD analysis project Ga0209211, IMG submission 183992) | Groundwater microbial communities from Rifle, Colorado, USA - Groundwater A2 (SPAdes) (version 2) | ecosystem: Environmental > Aquatic > Deep subsurface > Groundwater | place: Rifle, Colorado...
CGAACAGCGTCATCAAACCGCAAAAAATAAAAACCTGTTTTGTGAAGACCAGAAAAACGCAGGACAGGAAGCCGAGGGCGAGCCCCATGAGCGTCAGCTGATTGGGAGTGATGCCGGTTTTGATGACAGCCTTGGCCAAACCGCCTAATTTGCGGTCAAAAAAAGCTTTGTACCGGGAGCCTATCATGATTTAGATGAGGGGATTGACCGCGTTTTCAAGCGCTTTTTTACTCTGCTCGCCATAAAATTTTTTGATGATTTTTCCTTCGCGGTTGATAAGAAATGTTGTGGGAATACCCCGTATGCCTCCGTATGCCTCTATCACCTCTTCGGAACTCATCAGAATGGGGTAATCGATTCCCTGCTGCTGGGCAAAAGCCTTGACCGCTTCAGGTCCCTCTTCATCCACGGAAACGCCAACCACCACCAAGCCCTTGGCCTGATACTCTTTGTGAAGCTCGTTCAGTGCCGGAATTTCCGCCTGGCAAGGCGGGCACCAGGTGGCCCAGAAATTCAAAAGCACCACCTTGCCGGCATATTCGGAAGAGGAGACCTCTTTTCCATCCAGATTTTTGAGAACAAATGCCGGTGCCTTGTCCATGACCGGCTGGGGCGCCATCGCCGTTGATAAAATGCAAGCCGCGGCCAAAACAAACGCTGTTAATCTTTTCATTTCAGATCGGCCTCCTTTTTGCGCGAAACTAAAGTGAAAAACGGTTCAAAGATGACAATGAATTGGCCAGCAGGGTCAGCCGGTCGGTGAAAATGAGAACGCCTATGGCGATGAGCAAAAGCCCGCTCGCGATTTCGATTCCGTGAAGCCATCGCTTCGCCTTTCCAAAAAATCTGAAAAATTGAGGGACGCTCAGGGCCGTGATAAGAAAAGGGATTCCCAGACCCAGCGAATAAAAAGTGAGCAGGGCCACGCCTTGAAGGACAGTTTCTCGCGTGCCCGCGTAAGTCAGAATGCCCGCCAGAATAGGCCCGATGCACGGGGTCCAGCCAAAGGCAAAAGTAGCGCCCACGATAAAACAGCCCGGCCAGCCCATGCTTTTTTACGGGATTTCGATCTTTTTTTCGCGGAGCAAAAAATCCCATTTAAAAACACCCGTCACGTGAAGTCCTAATAGGATGATAAGGACTCCGGCGATTTTGCTGAAAATCGCAAGGCGGGAAACCAGAAATTTTCCGATTCCCGTCGCGGAAGCTCCCAGCAGGATAAAAACCGCCGAAAAACCAAAAACAAAAAAAAGAGCGCTGAAAAAAATTCTGGCGTTCAGGGCCGAGGGTTTAGTCTCCTGCTGCATTTCCTCGGCGGACACGCCTGAGACAAAAGAAAGATACCCGGGGATAAGGGGGAGCACGCAGGGAGAAAGAAATGAAACAACGCCGGCAAAAAAAGCAACGCCTAGCGAAATTTGGTTATCGTCTGTCATCGTCTTCGTTCCGGGGCATTTTTATCGGTTTTAAAAAAATCCGCGAAAGACGGCTTTTTTTCCTCGGGCGCCGGCTCATCCTCTTCACTGATAAAAATCATCTTAACGCCCCGCCCCACGCGGTTAATGTCTTTGCCCACGCCCCGCACCGTCGACCCGCATCCCGCGAAAAAAAGCGCTATCATCAGTGCCGTGAACAAACGGGGATAAAGAGGCATGCGTTAAATCACCTTGAGCGTTGCGCGCACCAGTTCTTCAACGGAATGCTTTTTCCCGCCCGCGGCCGCGAACGCCTTTTTCACGGCATCCTGCGCGTTCTGTTTTTTGTAACCGAGCGACACCAGGGCCAAAAGGGTGTCTTCCACCAGCTTGTCGTCGACTGTCACCGCGCCTGTTTGCTTCCTATTTGCCGTTTTTTCGTCCACAAGAATTTTTTCACGGAGTTCAATGACAATTCTCTCCGCTGTTTTGCGTCCGATACCGGAAATACCGGTGAGGGCCGCCAGGTTTTCCTGAATAATGGCTTGCTTCAGCTCCGAAATCTCAAGGCCGGAAAGGGATGTGAGTGCCATTTTGGGGCCGATGCCCGAAACCGTAAGGAGAAGGCGGAACAATTTCTTTTCCTCTTCCGTGGCAAATCCAAAAATCAAATGGGCGTCTTCCCGGATATGAACGTGAGTAAGAATGCAAACCGGCTGCCCTTCAGCCGGCAAGGCGCTGTAAGTGGAAAGAGGAATGAAGATCTCATAACCCGCCCCGCCCACATCCACGACTATCTGGGTGGGTGTCTTGACGGCGAGAATACCTTTCAGGAAGCTGAACATATTTTTTCAGGTTGTTTTAAACCGCTTTTTGCCCGGGCGCAGTGACAGTGAGAAATGGCGACCGCAAGCGCGTCCGCAGCGTCCGCAGCCGGTTTCTCTTTAAGCTTCAGAAGGTGTTTGACCATGAATTGAATCTGAGTTTTGTCAGCACGGCCGTTGCCCGTGACCGCCTGTTTAATATGCGTGGGTGAGTATTCCGCGACCTCAACGTTAAAATGCGTCGCAGCCAGGATAGCCACAGCCCGAGCCTCCCCAATGCGCACGGCAGCCGAAAAATCAAGCCCGAAAAACACGTCTTCAAGCGCCACCACATCAGGCTGATAAATTTTCAGGACTTCGGTCAGTGCGTCGTAGAGCTTCTTTAATCTCGGGGCGAGCCCAAGAGTGCCCTTGTTCTTCTGCAAAACCAAAGTTTCGTAATGGAGCGGCCGGATTTTCTGCTTCTCAAACTCTACCACCGCAATCCCTGTTTTCCAGGTCCCCGGGTCAATGCCGAGTACGCGCATAGCCGCTCCGCATACGTCTAGTTGTCCTGCTGAAGCTCGTTCAAGATCCGTTTCTTTTCTTTTTTGAGCTCCTTCAATTTCTCCACACCTTCCTTGACCTTCTTGACTTTTTCGGCAATCTCGTCCATGACCGGGCCCGGCTCAAAAGAAACGTCCCCGTGAGGGATGAAACTCTTGTCCTGAAGAGCCTCAATCAACCCTTCAATTTCTTCTTCTCTTTTTTTCAGCAGTTCGACAATGGGTCCGCCTTTTTTCTCCTCATTGAGGGTCTCTATCATTTCGCGGAGCTCCGCCTGCCAACGCCTTATTTTGGCTATTATCATGGCTTTATTCATCTACTTCCTTTCTTTAAGCAAGATCCTTCAACACTTCATCCGGAATATCTACGTTCGAATACACATTCTGCACGTCATCGTGATCTTCGAGGGCCTCGATCAGCCTCAACACCTGTTTGGCGTGGTCCGCGCCCACCTTGGTCCTGTTTTTCGGCAGCATCGTGATTTCAGCCGAGCCGGCGGCTATCTTCTGTTCCGCCAGCGCTTTTTTAATAGCTTCAAAATCATGCGACGCGCATGTCACTTCGTAAGATTCGCCTTCCGTCGTCATATCTTCGGCGCCGGCCGACAGTACAATGTCCATCAGTTTGTCTTCAGAAATGGCGCCGGTCGCGACAACTATCAATCCTTTCTTCTCAAAAATCCAGGCCACAGACCCGGCCCCGGCCATGTTCCCTCCGTTTTTGTCAAAGATACTGCGGATTTCCGAGGCCGTGCGGTTCTTATTGTCCGTGAGGCATTGCACATAAACGGCAACTCCCTGGGGGCCGTAGCCCTCGTAACTCACTTCTTCATAAACCGTGCCGGGCAATTCGCCGGTTCCCTTTTTAATGGCCCGATCAATATTATCCTGCGGCATGTTTGATTCCTTGGCCGTGCTGATGGCCGTCCGCAGGCGAGGATTGGTATCCGGATTTCCGCCGCCACTTTTTGCCGCCACCGTGATTTCTTTGATTACTTTTGTAAAAAGTTTCCCGCGTTTGGCGTCTGCCGCTGCCTTTTTATGCTTAATGGTTGCCCATTTTGAATGTCCGGACATTTGATTCTCTCCTCTTAAAAATTACCGCAATACTCTTAAATTATTGCGCATTTAGAATTGCTTGCGTCACTTCGATCACTTCTTTCATCTCCCGCACGTCATGCACCCGAATCATCCTCGCTCCCCGTTCCACCGCAAGGGCCACGGAAGCGGCCGTTCCAAAAAGGCGTTCTTCGGTTCGCTTTCCCGTGATTTCTCCGATAAATGATTTGCGGGAAGGGCCTATCAGTATGGGGCGCTCGAATTTTCGGAACGACCCGAGGTGTTTGATCAAACTCAAACTTTGGTCTTTGGTTTTGGCGAAACCGATTCCGGGATCCACTGCAATGCGGTCATAGGATATGCCAGCTTTTAAGGCCATGTCAATACTTTCCTCGAGTTCCGCGAGCACATTTTCGATCAGATTTTCGTACTGAGTCAATTGCCGCATGGTCTGGCTGTCACCCCGGCGGTGCATGATCACAAGGCCCGCCTCAAACCTGGCAACAACCGCCGCCATCGCCGGATCGGCCTTAAGACCGCTCACGTCATTTACCACGCAAACGCCCAATGCAAGAGCGCGCTCCGCCACGCGGGATTTCGTCGTGTCCACAGAAACGGGAAGCGCGGTTTGCTCAAAAACCGCCTTCAATACCGGCAGCAATCTTTCCATTTCTTCTTCCGCCGTGATGAGCCGGGCCCCCGGCCGGGTGGATTCAGCGCCGATATCCAGGATATCCGCGCCGGCTTTCTCAAACGCAACCGCCTTTGATGCGGCAGCCTCCGGGGACAGGCATTCGCCCCCGTCCGAAAATGAATCCGGCGTCGCGTTGATAACGCCCACGACCAGAGTTCTTTCGCTCAAATCCCATTGTTTATCGCGTGCTTTAAAAAGCATTTGGCATCCTTCCCCATAAAGCAAAAAAGGTGAAACTTTGGGTTTCACCTGTCGCGCCACCGGATATTTTTTAAAAAATTAAGAGCCTTGGGCCTGCGACGCGTCCGTCGGATTATTCGGCGTCAAGTCATGCCGTTTAATCTCAGGCAGCCCGACAATTCTGCGGGCCTCATCCCCGTCAAGGGTTTCACACTCAAGAAGCCTTTCGGCCAGCTTACGCAGCTTATCTTGATTTTCCTTAACAATTTTATGCGCGCGCTCATAGCAGGAATCCACGATACGACGGACTTCTTCGTCGATCATCAGCGCGGTTTGCTCCGAATAATCACGTTCTCTCATCAAATCGCGGCCCAGAAAAACCTGCTTATCCTTTTTTCCGAATGTCAGATGCCCCAGCTTTTTGCTCATGCCGAGTTCGCAAACCATGACTTGCGCCAAGTGCGTGGCTTTTTCCAAATCATCGTGAGCGCCGGAAGTGATTTGCTGAAAATGGATTTCTTCGGCAACGCGGCCGCCCAAAAGGCCCGTGATACGGTCCAGCAATTCCTGCTCCGTGTGAAGATTTTTGTCCTCTTGCGGCATCATGATCGTGTACCCCAGCGCTCCGTAACCGCGCGGAATGATTGAAATTTTATGAACCGGATCCGCGCCCGGCACCATAAAACCGACCAAGGCGTGACCTGATTCGTGCACCGCCACGATTTCTTTTTCGCGTTTTGAAATCACGCGGCTCTTGCGTTCCGGCCCGGCCATGACCTTTTCAATAGAGGCCTCAAGTTCGGCTTGATCCACATACGGTTTGGCGTAACGCGCGGCCAAAAGCGCGGCCTCGTTCACCAAATTAGCCAAATCCGCTCCGGAAAAACCCGGGGTTTGGCGTGCTATTTTATTAAAATCCACATCGGGTCCTATAGTGATAGTGCGCGTGTGCACTTTAAGAATGGCTTCACGGCCCACGATATCCGGCCTGTCCACCACCACGGTCCTGTCAAAACGGCCCGGCCTCAAAAGCGCTGGGTCCAACACGTCCGGACGGTTGGTGGCGCCTATCAAAATAACGCCTTCCTGCGTGTCAAAGCCGTCCATCTCCACCAAAAGCGCATTGAGCGTTTGTTCGCGCTCATCATGTCCGCCGCCGATGCCGGCAAAACGCTGGCGGCCCACGGCATCGATTTCGTCGATAAAAATAATAGCCCCGCGGCCGCTTTGCTTGGCCGCGCGTTTTCCCTGCTCAAAAAGGTCTCTCACGCGGGAAGCTCCCACGCCCACAAACATTTCCACAAAATCCGAACCGCTGATGGAAAAAAACGGCACATTGGCCTCGCCGGCCACGGCCTTGGCCAAAAGGGTTTTTCCCGTTCCCGGAGGCCCCATGAGGAGCACACCTTTCGGAATACGGCCTCCCAGTTTCTGAAATCGCAGGGGATCTTTCAAAAACTCTATGATTTCCTGCAACTCCTCCTTGGCTTCCTCAACGCCGGCCACATCCTTAAACGTGATCCGCTGCTTTTCCGTGGAAAGTTGGCGGGCACGGGACTTGCCGAAAGAAAGGATTTTACCGCCGCCCTGCTGCACGCCCCGGTAAACAAAAAACCAAAAAAATCCGATCAAAAAAACAACCGGCATCAGCGAATAAATAACATTGCGCCAGAAAATTTGCGGCGGATTGATGGTGAAATGCTGAACATTGCGTCTCAGAAGAGGGACAAGTTCCGGGTCATTGGCCGGAATATTGACCGTGAAATAGGAACCGTCGCGCAATTTGCCCCGCACCACCGTTTCCACCAATTCGCAAGAAACAATTGTTTCAGAGGTCGGATTATTGACCAGTAATTGATAAAAATCGCCATATGAAAGTTTTTTTATTTCAATTTCCGGAAAAATGACGAATTGAAGCACAATAAAAAAGACTAGGGTAACTGCAGCAAAAATGATAATCCTTGTGCGATCCTTGTCTTGCTTATCTTTCTTGGACGCAGACCCCGTCCCTTTGGGTATTTCTCCCTGGCTTTTTGTATTCTTCCGGCTTTTGTTTTCTTTTTCGCTCATAAAAAATTCCTAAGTTCTTCTAAAACAAGGAGATAAATTAGCTACGTATTGTAGCAGGAACACCCCTCCGCGACAAGGTCATTTTGTAACCCATTGTGGGAAAAAGAGTTAAATCAAAAATCCTAAAAGGGCCGGCTGCTGATTCTTAAGAAACGCCGCGTCCGATGCGTGACCTTGAACCGGTCAGAAATTTCCACCCCGTAAATCCAGAAAATCTCACCTCGTGAGGCAAAGAGGGGGATATTGCTTTTCTCATAACTGGGAATTTTACGGCTGATGAAAAAATCTTTAAGCTTCTTGGTGTAGTGCAGGCCCAGCGGTTGAAACACGTCCCCTTCCCGGCGGTTCCGAATCGTCACGGGAAATGCCAGGCGCTCCAGATCGAAAATACCGCAAGTCCGGTCTTTTCTGTCCACCTTGTACACCCTTTGTTCAAAAGCTTCCGCCGTGAATTCAAGGCCAATCTCCTTGATCCGCACCTTGTCGCCTAACCGGAGCGTGTATTCAAAGTTTTGGACATCCTCCTCGGACTGTTTCTTAAGAATGATTTCTTTCCGCTCAATCGCGAGGGAAAGCTCATTCGCCACATGAATTTTGTAACTTCTCAAATCCTGCTCCAGGGCCTTGCGGAATTCATCCCAGTGAAAGTAGTCAAGCTCGCTTTCCGAATCTACTTCCTTGACCGCCTTTTGCAGGATGCGGAATCTCAAGGCCTCGGGCTGCTGTAAAAATTTTTTCTTTTTCAAAATCAAAAGCCCCTCTTTGCGTTTACGGATAACTTTGGGGTAATTTTTCTGAATCACTTCGTCAAGATAGGCAAAATCAAGCGTCACGGTTTCAGCTAAATTGGCCAGGGCGTTTTTAATTTTCGGATTATAGTAGCGCTCCAGATCGGGAAGCAGACGGTGCCGGATCCGGTTTCTCATGAAACGGGTTTCCTGATTGGATTCATCCGTGCAATACGCCAGTTTGCGCTCTTTCACGTATTCCAGAATTTGAGCTTTTTCAAATTCAATCAAAGGCCGGATCAGAGTGAGCCCCTGCCAATCGGACATGGGCTTCATGGCGCCCAACCCCTTGAGGCCTGTTCCCCGGATAATACGGAAAAGCACGGTTTCTGCCTGGTCGTCTTTATGATGCCCCAGCACGACTTTGCGAATGCCCAGACGCTCCGACTCTTCTTTGAAAAACTGGAGACGGCACTCACGGGCCGCCTCCTCAATCGAAAGATGACGGTCTCGGGCGTAATCCGCCACTTCCACTCTTTTCACGCTAATGGGCATTTTGAGATCTTTGGCGAATTTCTCCGCAAAGAACTGATCTTTATCCGAAGCCTCGCCCCGCAGGCAGTGGTTCATATGAAGGATATGCAGGTCAAGATGCCAATCGACCCGGATCTGGTAAAGCAGGTCAAACAAGCCTACAGAGTCCGAACCGCCGGAAACCGCCACCAGCAGAGAATCTTCTTTTTTAATCAGGTTATAACGCTTCACGGTTCTCAAAAAAGCTTCAACCGTTTTATCCATTTTTTTATCAAGAGTAAACATGTCAATACGCCTTTCTGGCTATATTCAAAGAAATAGCGGCGGAGGGAATTGCACCCCCGACCCAGGGCTTATGAGTCCCTTGCTCTGCTAACTGAGCTACGCCGCCTTGAATGTGTGTTCGGGTTGACTAGAATTCGGAGGATGCGAGAAGGCTAAGGGAAGGCTATCAATGGCCCAACTGCAATTAAACCAACTTGGAAAATTAATAACTTTAAATAGCCGGGAATGCCCGGCGCCCCCATTTCTTCCGCCTCCAAAAAAGCGAAGTATTATACAATGGGCGCCCAGTCCGAACAACCCAAATCAGGATTTGGCTTCAAGCTGAAGGATGCGATTGGCAAGCTGCGTTTCCTTCATCATATAGGAAACAGCCGCAAGAAGGCAAAACATCCCGGCCAGGAAAAGCGCAACAGCGGGGTACCCGGCCGGCACCCGGCCATAGCGGCTTAAAAAAAGGCAAACCGAGGTCAGGACAAAACACCCTATGGCAAAATCCAGCAGGACGATGGCGTTTTTAACGTAACTCGTCCGCCGCGCCAGCCGCTCAAGCTGGACACTCAAATTTTCAAGTCTTTCATTTTCAAAAGCGGGTTTGTCTTTTTTCTGCGCAAGAAGGCGTTTTTCCTGGTTGAGCATCCGGAAGCGGTTGAAAAGGTTTGAAAATTTGTTTTGAAGCCCCAGCAGAAGAAGCGCGGCGCTGGATATCATCACCGCCGGGGCCAGAGTGTATTGAATAATTTGCGCCGCATCCGATGGATTCATCACATGTCTCCCCGTTTCAGCATTTGGAATGGCGGAAACAATCCGTGAAATGATCGTTCACCATGCCCACAGCCTGCATAAAAGCGTAACAAATGGTGGTTCCCGTAAAACGGAATCCCCTTTTTTTAAGATCCTTGCTCATTGCGTCCGAGACCGATGTTTTGGCCGGCAGTTTTTCACCTGGCCTTCGTCTGTTTTTTAAGGGCTCACGGCCGATAAAACTCCAGATATACCGGTCAAAACTCACGAACTCTTTTTGAACCCGGAGAAAGGCCGCGGCGTTGGAAACCACGGCTTTGATTTTCAGACGGTTTCTGACAATGCCTTTGTCCGCGAGCAGCGCCTTGATTTTACGCCGGTTATAGCGGACTATTTTCCGGGCGTTAAAACGGTCAAAAGCTTTCCGGAAATTTTCCCGCTTTTTCAGAATGGTAAGCCAGCTCAATCCGGCCTGCGCGCCCTCAAGGATAAGAAATTCAAACAGCTTTCTGTCCTGATGGACGGGAACACCCCATTCCCGGTCGTGATAATGCCGGTAAAGAGGGTCTCCGAGGCACCAGCTGCACCGCTTTTTCAGAGAATGTCTCCGGGAAGTACTCATACCTTTCAAAGCATCCATATAGAATCATGATAATCAATCAATGGCGCAATCGCCAGAACAAAAAATTGACGATTCGTGGTAAAATAAATTTATGTCATTCAATCCTTCGGATCCTGATATCGCCTTTGCCCTGGAAAGTGTCTCAAGCGCCGCGGAACTCGTGGTTCGGGTGCGTAAGGAAATGTCGGGGATTTCGCTCACCAAAAACGACCGGTCTCCGGTGACGGTCGCGGACCTGGGTGCCCAGGCGCTTGTGGCCGCGCGATTATCCGAGGTTTTCCCGGATGACGCGCTGGTGGCCGAAGAAAGTTCCGCCGTGTTTGAAACCCCGGAGGGGAAAGACGCTCTCGAAAAGGTGCTTGGCTATGTCCGGAGATTCAGGCCGGAAGCGACTGCCGATTTTGTAACGCGCTGGATTGACAAAGGCACGGGAGAGCCTAAGGGCCGTTTTTGGACCCTGGATCCGATTGACGGGACCAAAGGATTTTTGCGCGGAGGCCAGTACGCCATCGCTTTGGCCCTCATCGAAGAGGGGGAAATTAAAATCGGCGTGCTGGCCTGTCCTGAGTTGTGGAGCGGCACCCTGGTCCTGGCGGTCAAGGGAAAAGGAAGCTGGCAGGCCCCGCTCGGTCAAAAAACCGCCTTCAAACCGATGAAAGCCTCGGATTGCAAAAACACGCGTGGCGCTGTCATGCTCCGGTCCTTTGAAAATGCCCACACCGACACCCGGCAAATGGAGACCGCCGTCCGCCGGCTTTCAATCACCAAAGAACCTGTTCTCATGGACAGTCTGGCCAAGTACGCCGTGCTCGCCTCCGGCAAAGCAGACATTCTGGCGCGCTTCCCTTTTCCGGAAAATCCCCCCAGACCCGAGTGGATGTGGGACCTTGCGGCCGGTGCCATTTTGGTCGAGGAGGCAGGCGGCAAAGTCACGGATCTTGACGGAAAAAACCTTGATTTCACCCGCGGCCGGCAGCTTTCCGCCAACCGCGGCGTGCTGGCCACCAACGGCTGGCTGCACAACGCCTGCCTGGAAGCCATAAAATAAATTTGTATTTTTAAAAATCACCGGGTAAGTTTGATTTCAATACCGAAAAAGGCAAACCATCCGTAAGGGTGGGACTCTCAATACCGCGTAAGCGGTATTGGGACTGTCCTAAGGCCTAAAAAGGCCTTAGGGCGGGCAAAGCCGCGGGCCCTGGATCAATCCAGGACAGCCGGGCCGCCGGAAATAATTCGACTGGAATTATTTTAAACCCGTTTCCGGAACAGGCTTTTTTCGGAAATGGGTTTTTTTATTTTCAGACAAACTTAAGGAGAGGTGCCGCAATGAGAAAGACGGATAAATTCATGCCCCAATTTCTGCACGAACTGGTGGACTTCCTGCTAAAACACACCGTGGTAAGCTATGCTGATTAACCCGAAAAATCGGGGAGTTCGGCAAAATCAAACCAGTATTCTTTAACCGCCTGCAGCATTTTCACCAGGACGTTGAATGAAAACGGCTTGGGCATGAAAGTGTTGGCCCCGAGTTCGTAACTGCGCAAGACATCCCGGGTGTCCTTGGATATCGTGAACATAATCACCGGGATACGGCACCAGGCCTGATCGGCCCTGATTGCCTTAAGCGTCTCAAATCCGTTTTTTCTGGGCATATTCAAATCCAGCAAAATCAAATCGGGAGGCAAAAGCTGGCCGTTGGGCGAATTTTTCAAGCGGGCAAGATGCTCGATCAGTTCTTCGCCGTCGACAACACGCCGGAATTCGCCGGCAATCTTCACCTGTTTCAAGGCTTCGATCATCAGTGAGCTGAAATCCAGGTCGTCATCAGCCATTAAAATATTAAGTGTTTTTCTTTTCGTATCTTTCATGCGCAGTCTCTTTGCTGTCATTATACATCGGCAGGCTGACAATAAAAACAGTGCCTTTTCCCGGAGTGCTTTTTGCGGTGATGCCGCCCTTGTGCCGTAAAACAATTTTATGGCAAATGGCCAGGCCTATCCCGCTGCCTTCGTATTCATTGGCCCCATGCAGCCTTTGGAAAGGCTTGAAAATCCTGTCCAGGTATTTTTCGTCAAAACCTATCCCATTGTCTTCCACTAAAATTTCCGCCATGCCCTGACCTGCCGAACGGCCTTCAATAACCACCCGCGGCGTTACTCCGCCGGGCCGGCGGAATTTGAGGGCGTTGCTGATCAGATTTTGGAATAATTGCCGCATCTGGGTCTTGTCGCCTTCGATAAGCGGCAAGGAACTCATTTCTACCCGCGCCCCGGCTTCGCTGATCCGCATATCCAAATCCGAAACAACTTCATGAAGGACTGATTCCAGGTTGATTTTTTCGAAAGGTTTTTCCGCCATGCCGATTCTCGATAATTCGCGCAGCTGCTCCATGATGTGCAGCATCCGGTACGCACCCGCGCAGATTTTCTGTAGATACTCCCGGCCCTTGGCATCCAATTGAGGGGCCACCTCTTTTTCCAGAAAATCAGAATAAAAGATCATTTTAAGAAGCGGCTCCTGCAAATCATGCGTGGCTGAAAATGCAAAAAGCTCCAATTGCTCCAGTTCGACCTTTGATCTCGCCAATTGCTCGGTTTTCTGGATAATCGCCTTCTGAACCATTTTCTTTTCCGTGATGTCTTCCGAAATGCCCAAAAGGTACAAAGGCTGGCCTTCCTTGTCGTAAAGAGGGACTTTTTTGGTGTGAAGAATCCTGACCCCCTTGCGACGGGTATGGATAGACTCTTCCTCGATGTCAACCACCTCTTTGCCCGCCAAAACGGCGCGGTCTTTGGCTGTGAAAAAATCCGCCTCTTGTTTCGGGAAAAAGTCATAATCGTTCTTCCCGATCAATTCGTCACGCGAATAACCAAGCAGCTCTTCGCCCGCCTTGTTCATACGGACAAATCTAAGCTCTTTCGCTTCCTTGACAAAAATCATGTCGGGGATATTTTCCACAATGGAGTCAAGAAAAGCCCGGGCCTTACGGACTTCCTCCTCCGCCTTTTTCTTGACCGTGATGTCTTCAATACTGGACCAAATGAATTTTTTCCCGTCTTTTTCGATGTTCAGCCCCTGCAGGCGCACGGGCACTGTATGCCCGTCTTTGTGAATATATTCCTTTTCATAAGGCCCGTAACGGCCCGTGGTTTTCAAGCTTTCCAGCTGGGCCTCTTCCTGCACGGCATATTTTTGCGGAGTGATATCCCAATAGGTGAGTTTCAGGCATTCTTCCACGGTCCTGCCGATAATTTTCGCGTAAGCCGGATTGACATCCACCAGAGCGCCGTCCATGCGGCACAGCGCCAAACCAATGGGGGATTGATCAAACAGATTTCGATTGTAACTTTCGCTCTCGCGAAGAGCGGCCTCGGTCTTTTTATGCCGCCGGATTTCATGCTCCAGCACCTGATTGGCCCGCCCCAATTCCTCCGTGCGCTCCCGGACCCTGCTCTCAAGCTCATTGTAAGCGCTTCGCACCAATTCCTCGGCCTTTTTCCGGGTCGTGACGTTTTCCGTGAACATGATAATGCCGCCTACTTCCCCCGTGTTTTTGTGCCAGGGCAAAATTTCCCAGCGCAGCCATTCAACGCTTCCGTCCGAACGCACAAATTTGTCTTCTTCGCATTTCTCAACGGCTCCGGCCAAACAGCGCTTATGAATTTCCAGCCAGTGAGGCATTTTCAAAATTTCCGGAAAAACTTCGTAGTGGGATTTTCCGATAACGCTGTTATCCAGATGATAATCCGTCAGCCAGCGTTTGCTGGTCAGGATATATTTCATATCGCAATCCAGCATGGCCACGGCCGTGGGCGCGTGCTGTACAAAAAGCCGGAACCGCTCTTCGTTTTCCTTTAACGCTTTGGCCGAATGGACCGTTTCAGAGATGTCGACAATCGAGGCCACCATGCGAATACCGGCCTTGGTCTGAATGGCATTGACACAAATTCTGACCGGAAATTCGCTCGCGTCCCGGCGCAGGCCGTAAAAATCACTGCAGCTGCACGCTCCGGATTGAGCAACTTTGGAAAAAAACCCGGCATGGCATTGTCGGTACCGTTCGCGCAAGGATTTGCTGAGCAGGCTGTCAAAGGCCTTGCCGGTCATCGTTCCTCTTTCATAGCCAAATAATTGCTCGGCTATTTTATTGACCATAGTGATGTCGCCAGCCTTGTCTAGCATTAAAAAGGCATTAGGGGCGGATTCAAGGGCCCAATGGAATATCTGGCTTTCCATTTGCCCGGCTGTGATGATTCCTTCAAGGCGTGAAATTTTACGGCGGGCTGCGGCTAATTCGCTGATAAGCTGGTCTTTGGATTTGTCTTTATCATTCATAAGATTCTGCCAGACACTAACTAAAACGTTACCCGGTGCTATGGCTATTAGCAAATAACCGGCCCAAAGACCGGCTTCCTCACTCGTAAATCTTGTGGTATCTATGAATGACAGCCTGATAAGATGTGAACTGTATTATACTTAAGAAGGGCGGTTCATTTCCAGAAGGAACTTAAGGGTTAGCCGAAAACAATAACCGCAGTCCCCATAAGCACAAAAAGGATACCCGCGCATCTGGAAACAATCTTTGGGGCTAGCCGGGCAGCTAAAAATTTTCCGAGATAAATAGCGGCCAGTGAAAGCGTTAAGAGGGCCAACATGGTTCCGGTCAGAACCATCCAGGGGTTGTACTTAGTGGCAAAAAGACCCGCCGCAATCTGCGTTTTATCCCCGAATTCGGACAATAAAATCAGCAGAAAACCGGAATAAAACGGGTTTTTGATCTCAGTGTTTTTGATTTCGTCTGTTTCTTCTTTGCTTTTTAATATTAAAATCCCGACAAGAATGAAAAGGCTTCCCGATAAAATCCGCAACAACCCAAGCGGCACAAGGCGCAGGACCCAGGTTCCGGCCAGCACGGCCAGCCCGTCCACCAGAAAAAATGCCAGCATCACACCGGCCAAAAGTTGAAAATGCCTGCGGGTCTTGGAAGATAAAAGCAGAATGGCCAGCTGGGTTTTGTCACCCAGCTCTGCCAGCCCGATGGAAATAAAAGGGATTAGAATATCAGGCATAGGCGTGAAGAGAAGCGAGCCAGAAGTTAACGCCAAAATAGGTGAATATCACTGTGGCAAACCCAAATAAAGCGAGCCATGCCGCAGGTTTTCCCTTGAGTTCATCGACATTCCGCATATGAAGGCAAATGGCATAAATCAGCCAGGTGATAAAAGCGCAGGTTTCTTTGGGGTCCCAATTCCAGTATCTTCCCCATGATTCATTCGCCCAGATGGCTCCGGTCGCTATCCCGAGCGTCAGGAAGGGAAATCCAATAGCAATGAGCCGGTAAGTCAGCCAGTCGAAATAGGCCAGCGTCGCATCAACGTTCGTCTTCCCGGAAAACTTGCCAACAACATCAATGATCAAAAAAAGAGCGGCCGAACCAAAGGCGACGGCAAATGCTGAATATCCAATAAAGGCAGACAACACATGAAAAAGAAGCCAGTTGCTTTTAAGCGACGGGAGAAGGGGTTCGATTTCCGGCGACAAAAGTGACGTGAGAGCAAGCAAAAAAGCAACGACCACACCGGCAAAACCGCCCAACCCAACCGTTCGATAGCGGATCAGCGTTAAAAAATAGAGAACGATAATCAAAAACCCGAACAGAATCAACGTTTCATAAGTGTTTGTCCATGGCACGTGCCCAGCGGTAATCCCCCTTTTAAAAATCACGACCCCATGAACAGCCAGGGTAACAAGGCCTGAAAGCACGGAGGCATAAAAAAGCACTTTGCTGCGCGTTGCGGCAAAAGCCAGGAAGGACAGGATGCCAAAAAAAAGATAGCCCAGGATCAGTATGCCGGTCATCATGATGCCGCCTCAAGCTTTATCCGGGTCATGGCGTTTCCCAAAGCCTTGAGTTCCCGCTCAAACCCATACCGGTCCTTTGCTGGATGGCCCAAAATTTCTATCATAAACTTCCCCTGATCAGGATGCAGGCGAAGACACCCGGTCAGGGCTCTCGGAATAATAAAGCCGCTGATGAACGTGCCTAAAATCAAAAACAAAAAACCGCTGTAAGCAAAAAGCACGCCCGGATCGCGCGAAAGTTTGATGCCTGAACTGTAACGTTTTTTCAGTTTACGAAAGGTGAATTGCAACTCGTCTGATTTTTGACTGTCATGCGAAACAAGGTCCGGAAAAACCCAGACTTTCTTCGCGGCAACAGCGGACTGCGGCGGATCATAGACTGAGACCAGCACAGCGGGATTGCGAAAATAAGGTGACCGGCTCTCCGCCTTTCCCGCTGCGCTGATCGCGAAATCGGGCAGCACTTCCTTCACTTCAACCGCAATAGGCACCTGTTCAAGCGGCTTTCGTTCTCCCAACTTTAGCGGCACAGCCTCCACAGGCAGGCCCTGGCGATAAGCGACAAGCTCGAGGCCTGGGATTTCAATTTGATAGCGCATCTGAAAAAATTTGGTCCCGCCAATCATGAGGGGATGGTTCACTTTGAGATCCTCACGCCACACACGGCCCTCTTTGTCACGTATGAGCAAGCGGCTCACATATTGCTCAGGCTCGAGCCTGCTGGGATACAGCACCACTGAAAACTTTTCAAGTTTGACTTTTGCCTGGGCATAAACAATGTCCACGGTTTCACCCTCGCGGATAGACAGGTCACGAACATCAGAAAAAAGAAAGGTCAAGAGTCCGCCCGCAAGCACCATGACAAATCCAAAATGGACAAGAGGCGAACCCCAGTACCCTAAGCTGTTTTTCGCGGCATAAAAAGAGTATTCCGACTCGCTTTTGTTCTGCGCGAAAGCCCGATATCCATACGCCTTAATGACTTGCAAAACGGCGTTTCCAAAACTATTCAGCCGGCCGCAACGCCCGGCTGGTAACACAACCTCTTGGATAAAAGGCAATGACTCCCTATTGGAGGGCGGACTGAAATCGTTAGGCTGACGGCTCAAAACGCGTGCTGTCCTTATAAACGCAAGCCAGAGCATGGAAACGGCCAGATAGCCCAAAAGCAGACAAAACCAGGGACTGCGAAAAATACTTTGGGGAGTAAAGGAAAGAAAGTTGAGGTCAGGAGGGAGAGTACCGAAGATTGCGCATAACACCACCAAAAATAATACGGTATTCGCAATCCGGATTGATTGAAAAACCTGGCGCAATTTTTGTTGCATGAAGCAAGGGTAACCGAAATCGCCGCAACTGTCTACTACGAGTCTTTAAACTAAAAAGGATTACCCCAGCGCCTTTTTGAAAGCAAAGGACATGCCCTGACCGAAATAATCGTCGTCAAAATCTTCAACGCCGCGATCATCGTTAAACTTGAATACTTGATAACGCGCCTCAAATGAACTGGTTTTATTCACATTGTATCTAAAACCCGTGGCGGCTTCGTTCAGGGTATTCTGATTGTCACCCAATGAATTCGTGAATTGATAACTTGCGAAAGTCGAGACATTCTTTGTCAGCTGATAATTCAGGTTGGTTGACGTGATGTACACATCTCCATTGAAATCATAGGCCCCTTCTCCCCAGCCCCAGCGACTGGTGCCGGGTCCAAATGCCGGGGTATTGACCCGGTAGTAATCGTACATCCCCGCAATGTAAACAAACAGTTTCTGAGCAAGCGGCCCAGAAAAAGACACGGTAAACCTATCCCGATCCATATCCTGCTGGCCATCTCCCACCTTCGGAAATTCAATATTGTCTGCCACCATCTGATATTTCAATATCGACGCCCAGCCTGCCGGCAGCCGGACACTCGCGCTGGTGGTGACCTCATGAACACGCCTCTCTTGATCTCCCAAGTGCCCGGGATAATATCCCGGATGCGTGTCGAACTGGGTGTTATACTGGCGTTCTTTTTCCTGCCAGCGGTACCCCGCAAACAGCTTCACAGCAGAATTCAGGCGGTGCGTCAATTTGACTTTGGGGACAAAATCGATGTAAGTTATTTTCGTTTCATAACCCATGTTAGGATTGCCGGACCCAAAGGTGGTAAACGTTTCATGACTTTTCGCATCGAATGTCTCATTCCAATCCAAGCGACGCTGTTCCATATCCAGCCCCATAAAGGCCGTTGTGCGGGCCAGGCCTCGATAGGTCAAGGATACTGCCTCTGCGAACCAGCCTTCTCCCAGAGCCGTATCCGAAGTACGGAAGGGGTTGGTGGTTGCGTCGGATCCATCAGTTAAAGTCCCATGCGCATCAGTTGTCGCATGTTCCCCGCGAAACCCCAGGCGCGCATCCAGGCCCTTTTGCCGGAGAAAATTCAAAAGCGCGCTTCCTATGCTGAACACATTGCTGACACGGTAGTTATTCACATCCGGATTCACATAAGTATTGGGATTGGCCAAATTCGGCCGCTGCTCGCTTTGAACGCTGTCATTCCGCAGATAATTGAAAAAATAACCGCCATGCACATACACATCATCCGATAAAAAGCTGTCATACTTTAATTGGAGCTGAAGATCATTAAACTGCGGCTTCTCAATATAATCGCGCTGCTGAACCAAGGCTCCATTGGTATAACGCAAAGAGTTCGTAAAGTGTGAGTCCCGATAAGCTTCGAAAGAAATACCGGGTTCAATATTATGAATCTCTCCCACCGTAAACGGTACGCGGACTGAGACCGTATGACTTACCCCGTCCACCCGGCGCCGCACGGGTATGGATCGCAGCGTAGGAAGACTTGCCCGCACCGCATCCTCTCCTCTGAGAAGCGTCTCGCGGCCCTCGCGAGTCCACAATTGATAACCCAGAATGATCTTGGCTTGTTCTGAAAGCGGGTAACCATATTCAAAATTTGCGTTTCCCCGGTTCGTGTGCAATTCCTCATCATCCCAATCCTGAAATTGCGCCGGAAGATTATAGGCGGCCGGGTCCCACGGTTTGTCCTGAGATCCATCCCAGTACTTCCGGAAAGATTTCCACTCGGCGTCAAAATAATGGCCGTTCTCTTTGGATACGCGCAGATGCGCCAAGTAGTCATAATTAATAAGATCGCGTCCCTCAAATTCAAGGCTAACATCCCCTTGTTTTTTAGTAAAACGAATGTCTTGCACTCCGCCGGTCGTCCGGTCATCTACGTTCCAATCTTGCCGGAAACGTCCCCTGTCCCCCTTCACAAAATAGGTGGTGAGGGAAGGCTCTATGGAAAACGACTCCAGAGGCGTGCCCAAATACCTTTCAAAGATATCCGACGTTCCTGCCGGCGTCGTGACGGGGTCGTTTGCTTCTGATGCTGAGGGAACTGAAGTATCATTTTTTTTAATATTAATAGAAGATGTTGGATTATCCGCCGAAGATTTGTCAGAAAATTCGTCCGCAGACACGCAAGCAACCGACGTCACAATGCCCAGTACCGCGATCAGAACGGTAAGTGGAAACTTTGAATATCTCATCCCACTCATCGGTTGAATGTCCTCCAAGTGTTGGAACCGTGCGGAGAACGGTGGTGATCCACGCAATCCTGACCGGGACCTATAAAATAGTTGCCTCCACCCGCGCCATGGGCTACGCCGCCAATATTCCCCCCAGCATTGTTCGTGTTCGGTTCCCAGTGACAGCGCAGGCACAACGCATTGTCATCCGCCACCAATAGCTTGTTGTAGACTCCGCCATGGGGTTCATGGCAAACCTGGCATCCATCCCGCATCGGATCATGCTCAAACACGAACGGCCCCTTCTTTTCCTTGTGGCATTTGAAACACTTTTCATTCGAACGCTCCAAATCCGTGATGGCATGGGTAGCTGGCCCGGTGTTGTGCATATCATGGCAATCCATGCAGTTCATCTGGCCTTCGGGGACAGGATGGTGATACTGTAATTGGAACTGGGCCTTCTTATCGATATGGCAAGCAAAGCAACGTTCAGGCGAGTAACGAACAATCTTTGATTTGTCTCCGCTGCTTTCCACGTGCAGGCTTCCCGGGCCATGACAGGATTCGCAGGCTTCGCCGACAATCTTTTCCCCCTCTTCCAGACTGGTCCCGTAATGGGATTCAAGTCGGTACCGCTTCACGACGTCTTCATGACAGGCCGTGCAGGTTTCCATGCCCACATATTCAGCTCCGGGAATGGTGTGTAAATCCAATGCCTTTTTGATTTCATCAACTTCACGGCAGGATGAGGCATAAAACGCAAGCCCTATAAGAAGACAGAATACAAAAAGCGGTTTTTTCATGATGCCAGTGTTAGGCATTTGGCGTGCCAAAACCAATAAATCACTATCACAAATCGAAAAAGGGGTTTTTTATATATAAAAAACGGCTTGATGGCGGGTAACTTTCGTTCTGCCAAGAGAAAACATGCAAGGGAGCTGCGCTATATCACGCAGGCGTTTCATCCGAATGGGTGATATCACCCATTTCCGGCGTGTCATTATCATTCAATAGCCCAAACTTGATCATTTTATATCGCAGAGCATCCCGGCCAATCCCAAGCATGCGGGCAGCTTGGGACTGATTTCCGCCCGTGCTCTGCAAGGTCTGGATAATGGCCTGTTTTTCAACGCCCTCAAGCGGAAGCCCCACAATACAGCTTGTGATTTTATTCGAGGGTTCGTTTTTTTCAGGATGCAAACGGGCATCTTTGAGAGCGCAGGTACAGTCAATTTCGGAAGGAAGCTGTTCGGGCAGCAGGCTGCTCTCTCTATTCAGAATCATGGCCCGTTCAATCACATTCTTAAGTTCACGGATATTGCCGGGCCAGCTGTAATTGAGCAAAATCTGCATGGCTTCCGGATGAACACCGGCCATGGTTCTTCTGAACTCGCGGTTGAAATGAGCGATAAAAAAATGCACCAAAGCGGGGATATCTTCCTTTCTCTCTCGAAGCGGAGGGATATTAATAGGGACAACATTGAGCCGGTAATAAAGGTCCTGGCGAAAACGTCCTTCCGCGACTTCGCTTTTCAAACCCTTGTTGGTGGCCGCCACGATTCTGACATCCGCATCAAGCTCTTTCACGCCGCCGACCTTGCGGTATTTTTTCTGGTCAATCAAATGGAGCAGCTTGGCCTGAAGGTCTTTTGACATATCCCCGATTTCATCCAGAAAAAGCGTCCCGCCCTGCGCTTCCTCCACCAAACCCTTTTTCGCCTGCTTGGCGTCTGTAAAAGCCCCTTTCTCATGGCCAAAAAGCTCGCTTTCAAGCAGGGTTCCGGGCAGGGCTGCGCAATTGATGGAAACAAATGATTTTGATGCCCGCTGGCTCCCATAATGCAGGGCGCGAGCCAATAAATCCTTGCCCGTCCCGCTTTCTCCCTCGATAAGCACGGTGGTAAACTCCGAATGGAATATCCGGCGGATAAGCTCCAGAATCTGTTTCATTTGAGGGCTTTCCGCTACGATACTGTCAAAATCATATTTGCCGCGTTCAACCGTTTCCCAGTCCCGTATTTTTTGGCGCATTTTTTTGCTTTCAACGGCCTTTTCAATATTAAGTTTGAGTTCCTCAAAATCAAAAGGTTTGTGAAGATACGTGAATGCCCCGAGTTGCATGCACTGGACAGCTGTCCGTATCTCGTCATTGGCCGTAAGCATAATCACCGAAAGCAATGGGTCTTTTTTGCGCATGATTTGCAAAATCTCTTTGCCGTCACCATCCGGCAGGCGGATATCAAGCACCGCCGCATCAAACGGCTCCTCCGTAAAAAAACGAATCCCCTCCCGGGCCGATTGTGCCGTCACCACCTCATATCCCTCCTGGCTAAAATCTTTTTGCAGGGACCAGCAAATCAACTTTTCATCATCAATAACAAGCAATCTTCCTTTCATGGCATTAGGGCCTTTCCGCTAAGGTTAGTGGCATTTTTCCATCAGAACCGGATATCCCGGCATTATCCCCGGCCGGCAAAAAAATGGTCAGCGTCGTGCCAGCCCCAACCGTACTCGCAGCATGAATCGTACCCTTATGGGCCGCGATAATTCCCTTGCTCACCGAGAGTCCCAAACCGGTTCCGCCCTCCCGCGTGGTGAAAAAGGGCTCAAAAATTTTTGGCAAAATGTCCGAAGGGATGCCGGCCCCGGTATCCTCGATTTCGATTAAAACACCTGGCGAGCGGCCGGCACTTGAATGATCCGCCTGATTTCCGGACACACACCTGACCCTGACGCTCACGGTTCCACCAGCCGGCATGGCCTTGGCGGCATTCAAAAATAAATTCAAAAAAACCTGTTCCAGCTGGCCTTCATCTGCGTTGACTGCTTGCTCCGGTTTATCAATGCTGAAGCGAGTCTGGATTTTTTGGGACTTCAGATGATGTTCCGCAAGGTGATAAGCATGGTAGAGCCTGCCGGACACCAAGCACCTCTTGAACCGCGGCGGGGACTGCCGGGCGTAACGCAGCAAGTTGTGCACAGTTTCTTCAATCCGCTCAACCTGCCGTATCAATTCGCCCAAGATTCCCTGCCTGTCACTGGATTGAAATTCTCCGCGCAAGGCATGAAGCGTGGCGCCGATGGCCGCTAAAGGATTTTTGATTTCATGAGAAATGTTTGATATGAATTGACCTAAAGACGCCAAACGATTGGATTGGGCAAGTTCGCGCTGATGCTGTTCGGCAATCTTTCTTTGCGACATTCGGATACCGCGGATCATGGTATTGAAACTGTTCGATAGACGCCGCAGGTCAGGATCCCTTTTGATGGCCGTTTTCACATCCAGATGCCCCTTTTCCGCCTTTTCCATGCCCTCAATGAGCCTTTCAATGGGCCTTTTCACAATCTTGTGCACCACCCAGCGGATCAATATGGCGCTAAGTATGATAATGGCAAGCGCTGAAAAAATAAGAATAAAACGGCTGACAGTGAATCGCTCATAAATCGGCTTTAAAGGGACAAAGAGCTCAATGCCTCCCAGCATCTTATTTTGCGCATTCTCATGGCAGGACATGCAAAGGGCATGCCCCCGGATGGGATGAACAATACGAAGCTGTCCTTCTCTGCTCATGTCTGAGAAATGGATCATGCCCTTATCCGGCGTAAGCCGGTCTTCTTGGTCAGCGGTCAGATCAATTCTTTTGTTGATGTTTTCGGGGATCGATGAAAACCTGGTTACCCCCTCGGTATTAAAGACATTCACCTCTTTTAAACCCAAACGGCGCGTCTCAAAATCAAGCGTCTCTCTGAACGCTTCCTTATTGAAAGTAGAATCCAGCATGTTTTCAATCAGTTTATTTTTTAAAAATTGGGCGTGATAGAGGGCTGTCGTGACAGAGGTCTGGGCAATTCCGCGATAGCTCACATCCATCAAGACAAGAACGCCTATCGTCACAATAAGGCAGACCACGGTGCTTACGGTGATAACCAATTTGACCGTGAGCGTTTGCCGGCTAAAACGCGCCAGGAATTTTTGTCTTTTCATTTAAGGAAAGCCCTTCTGGGGGGCTATTTTCTCATGTTTCCAGGCAGGATGGAAATATTATAAATGGGCAGGCGAGAAAAACAGCGCGGTTACTACGGCGGGAATCTCTGGCTTCAGACTTTTCCTTTCCCCTCTTCATCGTGATCTTCCTTGGCCCTGCCGGTCCACATGCTCCAATTCATGGGATAATGCTCGGGGTCGAAAACCGTGAAATAAAAATGCCAGACAATAATCGCCAGAGTGGCAAGAACCGCTTCGTAAAAATGAACGATATTCACGACATCATAGGCCCATTTGGGGAAATACTTCATGGTGATATTTTCAAAGGTCAGTAACACCCCCGTCACAATCATCACCAACGATCCCCATATCAACGCCCAGTACTCCGCTTTTTCAATGTAGCTGTAGCGCTCAAACTTGGGGCGTTTTGCTTCCAGCCCCATGTTGTGCTTGGTCATGAGAAAGAAATCCGTAAAGTCCTTCCCCAAAGGCATCATGGCCTTAAGCTGGCCGCGGCCGCGCTTGGTGAGAATAAGGTAAAAAACATGGTAAGCGCTGAGAACGACAAATATAACCGCCAGGCCGCGGTGAATGGCCCCGCGCCAGTCCGTTTCCCCGCCCGCGAATGAGAAAGGAAAGGCCCACCAAGCCTCCGAATATTTGAGCGCGAATCCGGTGTAGGCAAGACCGACAAAAGAAAGCGTGAGCAGGGCGTGCTGAATCCTTTCATTCCGCGTGAACCGGACGACCTTGCCCTCTTCCCTTTTTCTCCGGTAATGCTCGCGCAGTTTTTGGCCGAAATCCAAAAGGTTATGGATAATCATGCCGCCTATCACGATGACTATCAACCCGATGTAAAACGCGCCGACAAAAAACACGATTTGATCGCGGTTAGAAGAGGGGGCGACGTGGATAGACCCCTTGGCCAACTGCTCGCCCACATTGGGATGGCAACGGCCGCACGTTTGAGGGAGATTCTTTTTATTCACGGACGATTCGGGATCGTTCGAAGGCAAAATATCGTGGGCCCCGTGGCAGCTGGCGCAATTTGCCACCATGGTCATGCCGAACTTACTGGCCAGCCCGTGATAGCTTTCCAGATAAGTTTTCACCCGGTCCGAGGGCAGCCTATACTTGGTCACTATTTTTTCCGCCGCATGGCAATGGCCGCAAGTCTTTTCGGAAACCGTTGTCGTGTAAACCGTCGACCGGGGATCTTTATGTCCCCGGATGTTGTGCTCACCGTGGCAGTCCGTGCACACCGGCGCTTCCACTTTGCCGGACATCGCGACCTTTCCGTGAATGCTCCGCTCATACGTCCGTAAAACGTTTTCATGGCATTTGCCGCACGTGCCGGGAACATTTTTCCGGTAAATTTTTGATTGCGGGTTGGTGGGCGCGTGCAAATCGTGCGAACCGTGGCAATCCGTGCAAACAGCCGAAGACATCACTTGTTTTTCAAGCAAGGCCTTGCCGTGAACGGTTTCAGCGTAAGAGGTGAGCGGATGCTTCTCCAGAAGTGCGTATTGGGCCATTTTATCCTGATTTTCGTGGCAAACGGCGCAGGTTTTAGGGATATTGAGCCGGTAAACCGGCGACTTGGTATCGCGCGCGCTGTAAATCGAATGGGAATTCCCGTGACAGTCAAAACAATTCGCGGCCGGAATACCGTGCTTCATGGCCTTGCCGTGGTCCGAGGCCAGATAAACCGAAGCCTCCATCCGGTGACAGGACGCGCAATTCACCGGCTTCATCTTTTCGGGATGCGGCAATTCTTTTATTTCAGTGTGGCAGGAAGTGCAGAGATTGCCGCCATGAACGGAGCCCTGAAATTCATCAAGGTTGAAATTATCATGGCAGGCCAGGCAATCTTCATTGGCTATTTCATCCGCGGCTTGACCGGTCAAAGGGACGAGGGACACACAAAAAGCGCCGGCTGTTATCAAAAACCAAAACGGCCAGCGCCGCAT
>Ga0209211_10003601_pt1 | contig 25026 bp, 16 predicted proteins | sample RifGroA2_FD_183992 | JGI IMG/M metagenome (GOLD analysis project Ga0209211, IMG submission 183992) | Groundwater microbial communities from Rifle, Colorado, USA - Groundwater A2 (SPAdes) (version 2) | ecosystem: Environmental > Aquatic > Deep subsurface > Groundwater | place: Rifle, Colorado...
TTCAAGCCTTGCCAATCCTTGATTCAAAAACTCTTTTGATTGCTTCAGTTGATTTTTCTCACGGCCAGCCTGATTGGGTAGCGGAATTACATGATCAAAAAAGTCGGGCAATTCTTTCTTCATTTGCTTATGAAGATTTAAAAGATATTGAAGTTGATTCGCCAGAGACTTTAAATATTTTCTTGCATACTTTGGAAAATAATGGCGTGCAAAAAATGTCTTTGATTGCCAATACAAACAGCGCGCTTGTTACCAAGCAAAAAGATGCTTCGGAAGTGACGAGTTATATTTACGCCGCGTTTCAACCGGGAGAAATTTCGTCGGACAAAACTGTCACTACGCTTGTTTTTGGCGACATGATGTTTGATCGTTCTGTGCGCAAGTTGACTGATGTTAATGGTTTAGATTATGTTTTTGATAAAATTCGCGGTTATGAAGATCGGTTTTTTCGCGGTTTGGATTTGATTGTGGGAAATCTTGAAGGTGCCATTAGTTTGCCCCGCGCACCAAACAAAGAAATTGATTTTGATTTTGATGATGAGGTGGCAACACTGCTCTCGATGTTTAATTTTGATGCCGTAAGTTTGGCAAACAATCATGCACTTGATCAAGGCCGCGCTGGTTTTGAATCAACACAAAAAGTTTTAAGTGAAGCCGGGATTGGATTTTTTGGCAGTCAAACAAAAGATGATGTTCCGGCCTGGACAACAGAGGTCCGTGGACAAAAAATTGTTTGGCTCGGATTTAATATCACGGATCATGAATTGAATAAAAAAGCGGCAGAAGAAAAAATCCGCGAAGCTCGCGCGCAAAATAATTTTGTAATTGTGATGATGCACTGGGGTGCGGAGTACAAGCCACGGCCGGCAGAATCAATTAAAAATCTTGGCCGGGAATTGGTGGATTTTGGCGCAGATGTAGTTATTGGTGGACATCCGCATGTAATGCAGGGAATGGAAGTTTGGAAAGGTCATCCGATTTTTTGGTCGCTTGGAAATTTTGTTTTTGATCAATATTGGTCAGAAGAAACACAACGTGCGCTTTCAGTTGGGCTGGCTTTGAATGGTAAAAGTGCCAGAGTTTATTTTTATCCTTTAATCAGCGAAAACAGCCAGCCAAGAATTGCTTTGGGAGAGGATCGTAGAAAAATGCTTGAAGAATTTGCCAAGCGTTCTGATCTTTCCGATATTTTGCTAAAAGAAGCGCAAGATGGTATTATGGATCTACAATTTGAGTAAAAATAAGAAGTAGGGAATGGGGAATAAAATTGTGGATTTCAGATTGCAGATTGCAGATTTCAGATTTAAGAGTAAGTAGGGCGGGGTCTTGTACCCCGCCATCGAATAAATAGTAAAATTCCAAACACCAAGCACCAAATTCCAAACAATTTCAAAATAACAAATTACAAACACAAAACAAGATTGTCGTCCCGAACTGTTGTGACGAATATTCCTGCGAGGGTGAGTGATCTCTGCGAGTAAGATTTAAAAAATATTATAACTATATTCATTTTTAATCGTATTTTTTATGTTCGAATTTATAAAAAAAATCGGGAAAGAAAATTTTCCGTACATACCGAAATTTGTTTATTTGTTGGTCGCTGTTTTAGTGGTTTTGATTGGAGTGAGTATTTACACTGATCAACAATTTAATAATATTGGTGTTGAAAATCAAAATCAGGAAATACCTAGTGATACGATTACAAATAATTCAGCCGCCCTCTATATCATTTCACCAACTGAAACAACCATGACCGGTTTTCCGGCTGAGATTAGTGGGGCAACTATTGATCCGAATATAAAAAACGTTTTGCTTTATATAAATGAACAAGATGTACTTGCTAGTTCTCGAATTCAAACTGAAGTGGTTGGTGCTGACTGGGTTTTTAATCAGACAAATGGTTTACAAACCGGTTTTAAAATAGGGGAGAATCATTTGCGTTTTGTACCGCTTTATGAAGGAGAAAGTGTTGATTCGTTTGATCAACAAAGGGCAGCTCAGTTTTCTTTGGAATTAGTTATAACAGTAGTTGATTTGCCAATAGAAAATAAAAGTCAAGAAATAATAGTGAAATGGTTGGAACAGCCGATTAAAACAGATTTTTATGATTTTTTTGGTAACAACTATAATAATCCAGATACGCAAGTGAATGAGCGAGTTCAAAAAAGAATGACTTTGTATGAAGGTATTTTGCCAAAAAATAATAATGATATGGGTGGCATGGATGTAAGCAGTGTGTCAGCTTATAAGACCGGTGAGGTGCAGGGCGGGGAATACGATGGTTATAATACTTATGTTTTTTCAAGCGGACAGTGTCAGGATTCAGAAGGTATGGGTTGTATCCTGGCAGTTTACAGGGTTTTAAAAGACCCGATTACAACTGAAATTTTGCTTTTGGAAAAATATTCTACCAAGATTGCGGTAGTTGAAACAGGCTTGTTTGATAAAGTTTTGACCGAGACAACCATTGCTGGGTTTCAAATCCCATCAGATTTTTCTTTGAAAGGTTATCATTTGCGCAAAACAGACTATTGGTACAGTAATAGTGAATCATGGTTTTTTGATCAAGAATTGGAACCAGTTGCTACTCATCCTGATTATGGAATTGTTTACACGCCATCAATCAATGCGGGTCAGCTTCGTCCAAACAATAGTTTATATATAAAATTGCCGGATGACCGTGTCGTGACATATACTTTTGATGTTCCATTTATGCCTAGTGGGGAAACAATGCCAAACATTACTTGGAAAGACGGAACAAAAAACAAAGCGGATTATTATTACCAAGATCGGGGTGGTTGCGGAGCTTCAAACGAGTTTGCAGTACGTTCAGACAAAGAAGTGCAACCAGACACCCGTTTAGTTTTGGATGGAAATGCAAACAATGGCGACAAGATTTATATTTTGCGCGATAAGCAAGATGCGGAATATAAAACAATGTATGATTCGTATCAACCGTATCTTCAGGATGGGGAGACAAGGATTTCTTTCGATGAGTATGTTGCCAGACGACCATTATTTTATTGGCAAGACAATTTTGGCCGATGGATTAAATTTTCCAGAATGGATAATTTGCTTCAAGCTGAATGTGGCAAGCCGGTGATTTATCTTTATCCGGAAAAAGAAATGGCTGTTAAAGTACGCGTTGATTTGCATGGACCAATGACTAAGTCTGAACCATGGCATGGCAAACAAGGTTGGAGTGTGGTGGCAAAGAGTGATGGTTATGTTGTAAACAAGGTTGATGGAAAAACTTATCCAAATTTTTTTTGGGAAGGTTATGGTGTGAATTATGAAATTCCAAAACAAGGTTTTGTGGTAAAGAAGGAAGAGGCTCCCGCGTGGTTAGAAAAAACTTTGAAAGAAATCGGTTTTACGGAACGGGAAAATAAAGAGTTTCGCGAGTTTTGGGTGCCGCGTTTACCAAACGCGCCTTATGTTTTCATAACTTTTGTAGATCAAAAATATTTTGATCGCGACGCGGCATTGCAAATTGTTCCAAAACCAGACCATGTTTATCGAATTTTTATGGAGACACGAGGCTTGTCAGGACCAACAGTTGTTGCACCATTGTCTTTACCAAAAATTATACGTGATGGTTTTACAGTAGTTGAATGGGGCGGAGCGTTGCGGAATTAATTATTATTAAAATTTAATGGCTAATTATTGATAAAAAACCACCTTATTTTAGGTGGTTTTTTGGTTGACAAAATTTTAATATTATGGTATAGTAGTCTGTTGTTCTTTTGAAAAAAAGGAGGTTGCCATGAACTTGGTTAATCCGGTCAAAAAAATTGAAGCTGAAGCGATTGTTCGGAGCTGTATTGGTCCAAAGGGGATTTGGGCGAGTCCAGCGCGATACCGGCATCAGTGCTGGACGCGTGATTTTGCAATTGCCACTCTTAGGACGCTTGGTGACATGGGAAGAGTGGATGTTGCGAAACGTCATCTTGAGGAACTCGCTTCTCGTCAGTTGCCGGATGGTCGCATCCCGATTCTTTTTCTGGATGATGTGCCACGCTTTCTGTTTGGCAAAGCAAAGAATAGCATGAGAGATTTTCGCCTTTCTTTCATGCTTAAACAGTATTTCCGTCCGCATGGAATTGCTCGTTTGACACCATGGACAAAAGATTCTGAAATTCTTTACATCTTGAGTGTGTTGGAATTGATGAATCGAACTCGCGACTACAGCATTGTTGAAACACATAATGATTATGTTGGGCAGGCGCTTGTGTACATTGAAACGTCTCTGGTAAAAGAGAACGGACTTGTTCATGGCGGAGATTGGCGCGATACGCGACTTGATTTGGATGATAAATTTTTGCTCACCAATAATTGTTTTTTGTATCGCATGTACGAGTTTTTGAATTTGCCACACAAGGCAAGTGCGGTGCAAGAAGCGATTAAGCGTAATCTTTGGACCGGTTCGTATTTCCGCGATTACGTTGGTGTGGAAAATTTTGACACGCTTGGCAACGCCTTGGCGATTTTGTATGGTTTGGCCACTGAAGATAATGCTGCATTTATTTTCAAGAAAGCTGAATCACTCGATACTCTTTACGGATACATGTTGAACGATGTCACGCTTCCACCAAAGTCTGCGGCTGAAGAATTGATCATGAATCGAACCAAACAAGTTCGCGTGATTTGGCCGTTCATTCATGGTTTCATGATTTTGGCAGCAGTTAAATCAGGTTTTCGTGATTTGGCACGAGAACAGTTTGCAAAGTATAACGCCATGCCCGGATTTTTCGAGTGGTATGATCCGGATACTGGTCTGGGCTATGGAAGTTCTGATCAGTTGTGGAGCGCTTGTCTCTATCTGCGCTGTGCTCATGCTATTGAGCAAATTTCGTAACTCTCACGACGCCTCTTTCCGAGGCGTTGTTTTATTAAAGATTTAAGATTAAGGATTGAGGCGGGGTACCACGTAAAGCCACTTCGTGTGGCAACGCGGCAAGTAAGTTTCTGTATTTCACCCTCCCCCAGCCCCTCCCTTCGAGGGAGGGGAGTTCTCTAACCTAAATCCTACAACCCCTCATCGCGAGCAAACGAAAAACACACCACGAGATATGGTGTGTTTTGATGTAGGTTAGTTTTTATTCAGTATCTTTTTTAACAGGTTCTTTACGAGCCTCTCGTTTGATTTCTCCGTAGATTCTTTGAAATATTTCAGTGTTCAATTTACGAACATGATCAGTGGCACCAGGCAAGGTCATACCCCTGCCGGAAATTACTGTAAAGTGAATTTTGTCTTTTGTCCGCCAACCAAGAGCAAGAAGCAGAACATGGTTATTTTCTTCAACCATTTGCATTACCCCTGGATCAAGCCAGATGTAATGCGTTCGGATTCTTGATTTTTGAGATCTGTCGCCAGTCTTTTTGTTATCATCCGCCCCATCTTGAACCTTGTTTACTTCTTTGTATACTTCGGCGTAGAAGGTGGCTGAGTTATCACGTGTCTTTGTTGGTTCAAAAGTATATTCGTCGGGAAGACCATACCAGATTTCCCAATGATCACTGGCCAAGAGTCTTTCCTTGGTGGCGGTGGAGATGTTAGATAAACCCAGGGCTTTCCTCATATCATCTTCAGTCGGGCAATACCGCACGCATTTTTCCATTGTTCACTCCTTTTTTCAGGTTGAAATTCCAGCTTTGATTACCGAACGGGCTGCCATGATTTCTTTGCAAAGAGCCCGAGCTATTCCACGTTCGTTATCCGGGCAGCAAGTGACAAACTTGTCAAAGAGTAGCTGATATTTTTCTTCGCTTTCTTTGATTTGCTTGCACTGGAATTCGGGTGGAGAATTTTCAAGTGAACGCAAGTTATGAAGATGGTCGCATGCTTTTACCAAAAGCGCTTCCCAGTCCCCATAAGCCAACAAACGATCAACATATCCTTCTTTTGGAACTTTGGAAATAAGGGCAACAATTCTTGCCACCTTGGATCCAAAAATAAATTCAATCATTGGAAGTGAGAGATCAGTATCTTCAAGACAATCATGTAAAAGAGCGGCAATAATTTTGTCTGGGCAAGCGCACTTGACCTCATCAATCAAAATTAGAGCGGTTTCGCGTGGGTGTTCGAAATAGCGAATCGGTACACCAGCTTCATCATTATCTTTTCGTTTTTGATGACGATGGTAATACTTGGCTAGGGTGTAAGCGAATTCAATTCGGATGAGATCCGATGGAGCAAGCAGTGGTCGCAAACGAGCTAAAAAAGTTTCATGGTTTTCCGCATTTTCAGCCAAATTTTCCACTTTTAACCTCCTTATTTGGAATTGTTTGGAACCAGCCACCTTAGCACTGCCAAGCTTAAATGTCAAGTTTTCTACGGGAGACCGTTACAAAATTCCATTTTCATGTCAAATTTTACTCCCTGAGCCTGTCGAAGGGGTAAAATTTGACTAATTTTTCACATAGGCCTTCGACAGGCCCCATTAGAGGCTGTGCCTCTAATGGGGCAAGCTCAGGCACTATTTGAGAGTTTTACAACGGTCTTCTACGAGGCTATCTTCTACGAGGCCGAGCCTCGTAGAAGTTTTACACATAAAATAGTTGCAATATTTCCCATCCTAGTCTATACTTTTGCTGTTTATTATTGATTAATTTTCAGACTAATATGGCTCTAAGAGTTAAAAAGCAATCACAATCATACTCAGCTTCTGGTACAAAAAAACCAGTAGCGAGAAAATGGGTTTGGGTTTTCAGCATTTTTTTTGTCATTTCAGGACTTTTTGTCGGAGTTTTTAATTTTCCTCAGGTTTGGAATAATAGTGTTTATTATCTTAATCAATATGCTCCATTCCAGATTCCACAGTGGTATCCGCGTGAATTTCGTTTGGGTCTTGATTTGCTTGGTGGTTCAGAATTGGTTTATGAAGCCGATCTCTCAAACATTTCTTTTGGTGAAAAAGAAAATGCTTTGCAGGGTGTGCGTGATGTTATTGAACGTCGGGCAAATGTTTTGGGTGTAGCCGAACCAGTCGTACAAATTATAAATTCTGGAAATGCTTCTCGAGTGGTTGTTCAGTTGGCCGGAATTCAAGATGTTAAAGAAGCGATTCGTCAAATAGGGGAGACGCCAATTTTGGAATTCAAGGAACAAAAACCGCCAAAAACAATTGAAATTAAAGGTGAAGATGGTCAAGTAATGAACGCAGAAGTTGCTCCAGCAGAAGGAGAAGATCCTTGGGTTAATACGGCTTTGTCCGGGAAAGATCTAAAGAGTGCGAACGTAGAATTTGATCCAACCACGGGTGCACCAAATGTTTCTTTGAAATTCAGTGATGAGGGTGAAAAATTATTTGGCGACTTAACAGCAAAAAATATTGGAAAACCGATTGCAATTTTCTTGGATGGCGGAATTATTTCCGCGCCAACAGTTCAGCAGGAAATTCGCAGCGGTGGTGCGATTATCACCGGTTCATTTACTGTACCGGAAGCAAAATTGCTCGCCCAACGTTTGAATGCCGGTGCTTTGCCGGTTCCAATTACTCTTGTTTCACAGCAAACAGTTGGTGCAACTTTAGGCCAGGTTTCCTTGCAAAATAGTTTGATTGCCGCTTTATTCGGTTTCTTGTTTGTGGCACTATTCATGATTATTTATTACCGTGTCTCCGGATTTTTTGCAATTATAGCTTTGTTGATTTATGTTTCCATTGTTTTAGCAATTTTCAAATTGATTCCGGTTACACTAACTTTGGCTGGAATTGCCGGATTCATTTTGTCAATGGGAATGGCAGTGGATGCCAATGTTTTGATTTTCGAACGTTTGAAAGAAGAATTGCATGGCGGACGAACTTTGCCGAGCGCGGTTGATGAAAGTTTCAAACGTGCTTGGACATCAATTCGCGACGGAAATGTGACCACCTTGATTGCTTCGGTTATTTTGTTCTGGTTTTCAAGCAGTGCAATCAAAGGATTTGCTCTAACTTTGAGTATTGGTGTTTTGGTCTCCATGTTCGGTGCAATAATTATTACACGTAGCTTCATGACTTTGATTTCAGTTTGGCGATGGAATAAATATCATGGTCTATTTGCGCCGTTTGTTAAGAAAAATAAATCACAGATGTAATTTTTTAAGTTATTTATTATTGGTAATAAAAATTACTACGCTACAATCTTTGTTCGTAACGTTCGTAACTTGTTCGTAGTTCGTATATATTATGAAATTTAGCATCATAAAACATAGTAAACTTTGGTTAATTATTTCCAGTGCGTTGGTTGTTATGGCAATTGTTTTTCTTTCAGTTTGGGGAGTTACTCTTGGTATTGATTTTACCGGTGGCAGTTTGTTGGAATTTACAGCAGAAGGAAAACCAACTGTGGCTTTAATCCGTGAAGCTGTTGATCCAATACTAGATCATGATTTCGTTGTTCAACAAAGTGAAAAAAGTATTGTTATCAGAACACAAACTTTATCTGAAGAAAAACATCAAGAAATAGTAACTTTGCTTAAAAACAATGAACAAATAAAAATTAAGGATGAGTTGCGTTTTGATTCTATCGGACCGGTAATTGGCGGTGAATTACTTAAAAAGTCAATTTGGGCATTGGTTTTGGTATTTATTTTGATTGTTGCTTACATGGCTTTTGCTTTCCGAAAGATGAGCGATGTTATTTCGCCATGGAGAGCCGGTTTAATTACAATTATCGCTGGTTTGCATGATGCAATTATTCCTTTGGGAGTATTCTCTGTTCTTGGTCATTTTTTCGGCACTGAAGTTAATGCGGCTTTTATTGCCGCTATTCTAACTATTCTTGGATATTCAATTAATGACACGATCGTTGTTTTTGATCGTTCGCGCGAAAATGTTTTGAAAGGAAGTGTTCATGATTTTGCTACAGTTGTAGATATGAGTATTTGGCAAACTATGGCGCGTTCACTCAACACTACAACGACCACTTTGGTTGCGTTGCTCGCGGTATTTTTCTTTGGCGGCGCCACGGTTAAAGATTTTGCATTAGTATTGTTGATTGGTATTTTCTGCGGAGCATACTCATCAATCTTCATTGCCAGTCCGTTGTTGGTGGCGTGGCGGAGGAAATAGAGGATAAGGAGTAGGAAGTAGAGATTTAAGATTTAAGTAGGGCGGGGTCTTGCACCCCGCCTTTTAGATTATAGAAATTCCAAATTACAAACCGCCGGCTGGCGGTCCAAGCACCAAACAAATCCGAAATTCAAATATCGAAATTCGAAACAAATTCAAAATTCAAATTAACAAAATTCAAAACAAATCTTTTTCTTTACCATTCTGAGGGAGTTCCGACGACCGAAGAATCTCGCGAGATTTTTTTCGCTCGAATGGTTTGTATTGTTTGTTATTTTGATCATTTGAATTTAACAAACCGCAGAGATCCTTCACCCTCGTAGAGATATTCGTTAAAACGGTTCAGGACGACTCCTTCGGAGTCGGTTTGTGGTTTGGTGCTTGGAATTTGTGATTTCACTATTATTTATTTTTTTAGTCTTATAAAAAAATACCGCTGTTCGAGATAAGCAGCGGTATTTGGTTTAGTTACTTGTGTTTTGCAATGAAGACATCTTTTTCAGGATCAAATTTTTTGACAAATACTTCCACAGTCCAATCACTTAGAAGAAACTCTAAAGCGGCATCACCAAGACTTTCAGCCAAGCGTTTGAGACATTCACGATCACGGTCGTCCTGTTTGAACAGTCCTTCCACAATGATACAAAGAGTTTTGTCAGGTTTCCCTTCATGCGCGGGAGGTTCCACAGCGCCAGAGTCGAAAGAAATAGTGACTTTATCGACCTGTTCAATACCCGGCACTTGTGCTTGGACAACGGCTAGACGCAAAGCGCTAGTCATTGCTCTTTTAAGGCTGGTATCTTCATAAAGTTTTGAACGAAAATTTTCAAAATTTTGCAAAGGATCATTGTGGTTATTTAACACACTCGGCCAATTTTTGACTGTAATGATCGGCATTTTCTCCTCCTTTTTGGTTGTTGTTTAACAATGTAAGCAATTTGGCATTTTTACGCCAATTATCGAGCCTGCCTCAGTGACAGATAAAATTACTATAACTTGTCATTTGTGTCAAGTTTTATTCTGAGTTTTATCTTTAACCTTGGTCAAAACTAAGTTTTGACCAGCAAATAAGCCTGGATTTTGATTTTTATGAAAATTTGTGCTATACTGTGTATAATTATAAGCGTGCAGCCTGAATAATAAGGCTGGACGCGCTACTATGCTTGCCGGAATTGTCATTGATATTTCATATTTTGAAAAATTCTATAACGCGTCGTCACCAGCCGTGTTTGCTTTTGAGGTTTTTAAATCTGGAGGCTGGGTTATAATTGCCTTTATTTTCTTATCTGCTTTGTGGCATATTTGGGTAGAGTCGCGCCAAATAAAATGGGCCAAAACAATTGAATACACACTGCTTGCCATTGATGTGCCAAAAGATACAAAACAGACCCCAATGGCAGTAGAACATATTTTTTCAACACTTCATGGAACATTAAGTAATTATGATCGCATTGAAAAATATTGGGAAGGAAAAATCCCTGTATCTTTTAGTTGTGAAATTGTTTCCGTGGGTGGTTATATTCAGTTTTATATTCGTTGTTGGTCGCGCCACCGAGATGTGGTTGAATCTGCGGTTTATGCGCAATATCCGGAAGCGGAAATTGCCGAGGTTCAGGATTATGTCGATTCAATTCCAAAGATTTTTCCAGCCGAAGGTTGGGATGCTTTTGGCACTGAGCTCACTTTAATGAATAAAAGTCCTTATCCAATTCGAATTTACACTGAATTTCAAGAAGCGGTTTCCGGAGATTTAAAAGATCCATTACTCGGTTTGCTTGAAGGAATGTCTAAGTTGCGTTCAGGAGAACAACTATGGATTCAAATTTTGATTGGTCCGGACAAAGGCGAAGGTTTCCGCGAAGATGCGACAGATGCAGTGATAAAGATTACTGGTGCTAAGCCAAAGTCAAAGCAAAATATGCTTCAAAAAGGTTTGGAAGCGGCTGGTAACGCGGCTGGTACTATTGTTAGTGATATTTTATATGCTGAGGCTGGTGAAGGAGACAAGAAAGAAAATACGGAAAAACTTGCAAATTTAACTCCGCGTGCAAGAAAAATTCTTGAAGAAGTTCAAATGAAAATGAGAAAGAATGTTTTTCGAACAAAGATTCGTTTTATTTATGTTGCACAAAAAGAAGTTTTTGCCAAAGGCCGTACTGTTTCAACATTAAAGGGTGTGTTCGGACAATACACTCATTTGGATCAAAATGGATTTAAAATTTTTGGAGATGTCACGCCAAAAGATGATTATTTTTGGCAGAGAAATATTGTTTTTGAATATCTTTCTTTGTTCTTGCATACTACTTTTACAACAAAATTAAATCGCGTTATTAATGCTTATAAAAACAGAAGCATGGCAGTTGGCGCTCCGCCATTTATTTTTAACATTGAAGAGTTGGCAACAATTTTTCATTTTCCAATTACCGGTGCTGGTGGTAAAGCTGGTGATGGTGGTGGTGGAAAAGTGTCAATCGCTCCATCAGTCAGGAAAACCGAAGCCAAACGCGCTGAACCACCAACCAGTTTGCCTAAATCTTTTGCAAGTCCCGGCATGCCAAAAATACCAGTGGTTCCAACTCCGCCTCGAATGGTTCCCACAGCGCCTCAGTCAAAGAAAGGGGAAGGCCCGATAACCGCGGATACACCAAATAATTTGCCGTTTATTGATTAGAAATATTTTATAACTTTAAATTTTGAATTTTTAATTTTGAATAAATTTTTAATGATTTAATTTCGAAATATCGTGTTTCAAAATTATAACATTCTTATTTTATTCAAAATTCAAAATTCATCATTCAAAATTTTATCTTGCATAATTTGGAGAAGTGGTGTCATTGCAGTGTTTTAAAAAAAGTTTGTTTTAATATTTTTATAAACAAAAAAACATGTACGACCACGAACACGAAAATGAAATAATCCCTTTTGCTGTAACCAATTATCGAGGGCAGAATCAAAAGTTTGGAATTAAAACTGATGATCGCCGTCGCCATGTTTATATTCTTGGAAAAACCGGTATGGGAAAAACCACGCTTATTGAAAACATGGTTATTTCGGATATTTTAGCCGGTCATGGCGTTGCTTACATTGATCCGCACGGCGATACAGCGGAAAAGATTATTGATTTTATTCCGCCCAGTCGAATTAATGATGTAATTTATTTCAATCCTTCGGATGTTCAGTTTCCGATTGGTTTTAATATCTTGGAATCAGTTGACGAAATACATAAACCTCTTATTGCCTCGGGTCTCATGGGAGTTTTCAAAAAAATCTGGCCAGATGTTTGGAGTGCTCGTATGGAACACATTTTGAACAACTGTCTTCTTGCGTTATTGGATTATCCGGGTTCAACTCTGCTTGGGATCAACCGGTTGCTCGTTGATGTAGAATTCCGACGACGAGTACTTTCAAAACTTACTGATCCATTGGTTCAAGCTTTTTGGATTGAAGAATACGCAAAATGGGAAATGAAATTCAGAACTGAAGCAATCCAGCCGATTCAAAATAAAGTTGGTCAATTTTTGTCATCTTCAGTTATTCGAAATATTGTGGCGCAGGTAAAATCTTCTTTTGATGTTCGAAAAGTAATGGACGAAGAAAAAATTTTTGTGGTCAACCTTTCCAAGGGTCGTATTGGTGAAGAAAACTCTCGTCTTCTTGGTGGTATGTTAATTACCAAGTTGCAGCTTACGGCCATGGAGCGCGTTGATATTCCGGAAGTGGATCGTAAAGATTTTTATATGTATGTTGACGAGTTTCAGAACTTTTCCAACCCAAGTTTTGCTAATATTTTGTCTGAGGCGCGAAAATATCGTTTGAATTTGATTATTGCTCACCAGTTTATTGAACAGCTTGATGAAGAGTATGTACGACCGGCTATTTTTGGTAACGTTGGAACAATAATTTTGTTCCGTGTTGGTGCAAAAGATGCGGAATTTTTGGAGCAAGAATTTTCTCCACGCTTTACACCGCAAGATTTGGTTAACTTGGCCAAATGGGATATTTATTTGAAGTTGATGATTGATGGTGTTTCATCTGAGCCTTTTTCTGCCAAAGGTTTACCGCCAATTAATGCTCGGACAAACAGTGCGGAAAAAGTTATTCATGTTTCCCACGAACGCTATTCACAACCGCGCGAAGTTATTGAAGAAAAAGTTTTGCGTTGGACCGGGGCAGAAGAATTAACTGCGGAAAAATTGGAAACAATGCAATTGGAAGCTCCGGGACAAGGACAAGGAAAGAAAAAAGTTATGTATGATTATACTTGCACTCGTTGTAAGAAGGATATGAAATTGCCGGTTAAGCTTGATACTTCGCGTCCAATTTATTGTGAAGATTGTCTTGAAGAAGTTCGAACCGGGGGAGACAAAGGCGGAAGCAGCCCAAAACCAAGCGTCCCCAACCCTAAACCAAAAGAAGAAAAACGTTCGAATGACAGTCCGTCAAAAGACGCTCCTCGCCATAATGATCGGCCAAAACCAAGAGATGATCGAAAATTTGATCGTCCAAAATTTGATGATCGTAAACCTCGGCCACCAAGAGATGCACAGGTTATAAAAGAAGTTCTTCCAAATGCACCGGTTAAAGAAATTTCTTTAGGTGACTTGAAGAAAAAAGCGGACGAAGAAAATGATAAAAAAAGTAAGCCAGATCCAAAAAAATCAGATGATCAGAGTTCTCAGAATATTAAGCCGGGCGAAACTGCTTCGTTTGAGTAGTTTTTTAAGTAAAAAAGTAGTAGAAAAGAGAAAAGAGAAATTAGAAAAGAGTACGCAGGAAATAAAAAGAAAAGACGAGTGGTAATTTTGAATGATGAATTTTGAATTTTGAATCAATTTAGAATGTTATAATTTTGAAACACGGTATTTCGAAATTAAATCATTAAAAATTTATTCGAAATAGCGTCGCCTTGAGGTTCCTTTCTTCTCTGCGTCGCTCGGCAATCTCAAAACAAGCTTTGAATTGCACTCACTCTTTGAGAAGTAAAAATTAAAAATTCAAAATTTTTATCTTCTCTCTGCCCCTCTGCTGACTCTTTTCTGTTTTCTCTTTTCTAATTTCTATTATAAATAAACATATGTCACAAAAAGTTGCATTCAAAACACAGGATAACGTAACAATTGTGGGGGACTATATGCTAGGCGCTCCGGGGCGCGTGGTTTTGTTGTTGCATATGATGCCACTCATGCGATCAAGCTGGGAAGGATTTGTAAAGAAATTAAACCAAGCTGATATTTCAACATTGGCAATTGATTTGCGCGGACATGGTGAAAGCAAGAAAAAAGATAATAAAAAATTAGATTACAGAGATTTTACGGATTTGGAACATCAAGAAAGTATTAAAGATGTTGAAGCCACTCTTGTGTGGCTGGAAGCAGAATATGGAACTTCGCCGGAAGAAATCGCCATTGTCGGCGCTTCGATTGGCGCGAATTTGGCTTTGCAATTTGCTGCTCATAATCATGGTATTCCAGCTTTGGTTCTTTTGTCTCCGGGTCTTGATTATCATGGTTTGCAAACCGAAGACTTGCCCGGTGATTTGCAAATTAATCAATCCGTACTTTACGTGGCGAGCCATGATGACAAATATTCTCACGAAAGTGCATTGAAATTAAACAGTGTAACAAGTGTACCGCACGATCTTATTGAACTTGACAAAGCTGGCCACGGGACCGAGATGTTTGCAGTGCATCCGGATTTGATGGATCAGGTGGTGGAGTGGTTGAAGGTGCATTTTTAGTAAAATTCCAAATCACAAATTCCAAACACCAAATAATTTCAAAATCCCAAATTACAAAATCCAAAACAAATTCGTCGTCCCGAACTGCTGTAGCGAATATTCCTACAGGGGTGAGGTATCTCTGCGTTCAAGTAGGGCGGGGTCTTGTACCCCGCCAATGAAGGTAGTAAAATTCCAAGCACCAAAATAAGTTTGTGATAGGTAGAGCTGTAAGCCGTAAGCTGTAAGCTGTAAGCCATAGAAATTCCAAATACCAAAAGACTTCTGTAGGAAGTCGTCCTGAACCGCTGTAACGAATATTCCTGCGAGAGTGAAGGATCTCTACAATTTGCTAAATCATAAATCCAAAACAAGTTTGTCGTCCTGAACTGTAATAATAAACATTTCCATTTATGTGAGTTCTTGTCTTTGTTTCTCTGTTCTTCTGTTTTTCAGTTTCTCTGTTACCTAATAGTGAGGGATCTCTGCGTAAGGTTTGTAATTTATATTTTTTCGACTTTATGCTTTACGAAATTCGCGATCCGATTCATACCACAATTACATTCAATGATAAAGAAAAGAAAGTGATTGATCATCCTTTTGTTCAAAAGCTGCGATTTATCCGCCAGCTCGGTTTGAAGTCCTTGGTTTATCCGGGCGCGGTTCATAATCGTTTTGAACATTGCTTAGGTGCCATGCATATGGCGGGAAGATTGTTTGACGCAATTGATGGAAAAAGTGATGTTTTCAAAAAGTTCGGACCGGAAAATAAAAAATATTTTCGCGAGTTGTTGCGCCTGGCCGGACTTTTGCACGATGTCGGACACGGACCATTTTCACATGCCTCAGAACATCTTTTGCCGAATTTAGGGCAGTTGGATATTCCAAAATCTTGGTATACAAAATATAATCCGCGCAATCGGGCAAGCCATGAAGATTACAGTGTTTTGCTCACCAAAACTTTGGGCAGTGAAAAAGAAAATATTTTTGGAGCGGACGAAGCGCGCGATGTTGCTTCTTTTATTCATAAAAAAGTTACACCGTCAGCGTCGTGGGATAAACGTTTTAAAAATAAAAAAGAAGCCGCGGCTTATCATCAATTTATGCGCTCGTTGATTTCCGGAGAAATTGATGTTGATCGAATGGATTATCTTTTGCGCGACGCTTATTTTACCGGCGTGCCTTATGGCAATTATGATTTGGAGTGGCTCTTGCATGTTGTCGGAGCGATTGAAACCAAAGATGGGCCGCAATTAGTTATAAAACTTGGCGGCATCCGCGCGTTTGAAGATTTTTTACTCGCGCGTTATCACATGGTTCTGCAAGTTTATTTCCATCGTACGACCGCGGTTTTTGAAATGTGCATTGAAAAGGCTTTTCAAACCGGAGAGTTGGATGTTAAAATTTCCGCGGATCCTTATGAATATGCGGATGTTCGGGACAGCACGGTTTATGAATCGCTTTTCCGCGCAGCCAAAGATGAAAATAATTTTTGGTCAAGGCAGGTGGTAAATCGTCTTCCTTTAAAATCAGTTTATCAAGCTGAGCTTGGTCGGCCAGAACATCGTGCTCGTTACCAAGCCATTGTTCGAGAATTAAAAAAAGCCGGTTTGGAATATTTTGAAATTACCGCACAGCGGACAATGTCAGAACAAGGATTAAAACCCGGATCCTTGCGAATTTTGGTAGCGGAAAAGTTTTTGGATCGAGTGGAATACACGCCAATTGAAAAACGGTCAGAGCTTTTGAAAAAATATAATAATCAAATCAATCGAATTTACGTTTATTGTCGGCGCGATGATTATAAAAAAGTGGTGAAAGTTTTAAGTGTGGTGAAGTAAAATTTGTAATAAGTTATTTTTTTATTAGCACCATCGGTATCATACCCTATGCTATGATACCGCTGTTTGTGTCACAGGTATCATACCCTATGCTATGATACCGCAAAGTTTTTGTATAAGGCGGGGTGGAATTTTGTTTGCAGTGCTAAGTAACACCTTGGTACCATTCGTGCGAATGGTACAAACAGTTAAAATAAAAATTTTCTTTGAATTTGTTATCTTAAAATCTTAAGATCTTAAGATTTTAAGAACGGATTTTGAACATTTGTATTTTGAACATTAGATAAACCGTAGAGATCCTTCACTCTCGTAGGAATATGCGTTATAACAGTTCAGGACGATTCCTTCGGAGTCGGTTTTGAGTTTCGATACTCGGATTTTGGATTTTACTAATTATTTTACATGTCTAAAAAAATTAAAGTCCTCCTCGCCTTGTCTGGCGGAGTGGATTCTTCAGTCGCAGTAAAATTATTATTGGATCAAGGCTATGATGTGACAGCGGCTTTTATTCGGATTTGGTCTGATACAAAAACTGTCCAAGGTGTTTGCTCTTGGAAAGAAGAGCGTCGCGACGCTTTGCGCGTGGCGGCTTTGTTTAATGTTCCTTTGATTACTTTGAATTTTGAAAAAGAATATCGCGAACAGGTGGCAAGTTACATGTTCCGTGAATATGAAGCCGGCCGTACGCCGAACCCGGATATTTTATGCAATAATCAAATTAAGTTTCCGTTGTTATGGAAAGAAGCCGTAGCGCGCGGTTTTGATTTTATCGCGACTGGACACTATGTTAGAAAAAAACGCGTAGGGCGGGGTCTTGCACCCCGCCACGAGAGTTGGAAGCTACTCGTCGGCAAAGACCCAAACAAAGATCAATCATATTTTTTGCATCGTTTGACACAAGAAGATTTGGTGCACACTTTATTTCCAATTGGCAAATTTAAAAAAGACAAAGTGCGCAAGCTCGCGAGAAAGTGTGGGATTCCGGTTGCGGACAAACGTTCCACGCGCGGTTTGTGTTTTATTGGCAAAGTAGATATGTCGGAATTTTTAGCGCAAGGCACAAAATCAAAGCCCGGAAAAATTGTGATGATTGATGGAAAAGTAATTGGGGAACATAAGGGTATAACCCCATACACAATTGGTCAGCGCCATGGATTTGGCCAAGGTTCTGGCAAACCATTGTTTGTCATTAAAAAAGATGCTGTGACAAACACGCTTGTTGTGGGAGAAGAAAATGATCCGGCTCTTAATCCAAAAGAAATTAAATTGACGGATTTATTTTGGATCAGTGGAAAAGAACTAAAACTTCCATTAAAATGCAAAGCCAGAATCCGCTACAGAGCTCCTCTTGAATCTGCAACCATCTACAAGCTACAAGCTACAAGCTACAACCTAGTCTTCAAAAAATCCATCCACGCTCCCGCCCCAGGCCAATTCGTGGTATTCTATAAAGGCGATGAGTGTTTGGGAGGAGGGGTGATTGGGTAGTTTGTATAAACGTAATGAATAACCACAATAACAATAATTTATGACTTACAAAAAATACTATGTCGGAAATCAATAAATTGCAACAGATTCTAAAAGATTCTAATTATAGTCTTTCTTTGTTTGATCCAAAGATAATAGCCAAACTTGAACAAATCATCACAATAAAAGACGGTAAATTTTATGTTGTTTGCGCTATCCGCGACAAAGAAATCATATTGAAACCTGAAGAAGTTGTCCGCCAGCTTTATGCGATGAAACTGCTTGAAGAATACGGCTATCCAAAACAAAGAATCAAATTTGAACATGCAATCCATTTTGGTCGTGAGGTGAAGTCTGCCGACATTGTTATTTTTGATAAAGACCGCCCGGCTGTTGAATACATCATTGTAGAAATCAAAAAGCCAAAACTCCAAGACGGAAAAAATCAGCTTCGTTCGTACACCAACGCCACCGGTGCGCCGATTGCCGTTTGGACCAATGGCGGACAAATTTCGCACTACAATCGCAAAGATCCGAATTATTTTGAAGACATAACAGATATTCCCAAAGCCAACCAAACGCTTGAAGATATTTTAAAAGAAAGATTTACCCTCAAAGACCTAATCATCAAAGATAAAATTCCGAATGATGGAAAGTCGCTCAAAACTATTATTCAGGAAATGGAAGACGAGGTTTTGGCAAATGCAGGCGTAGATGTTTTTGAAGAAGTTTTTAAACTTATTTTTACCAAACTTTACGACGAATTACAGAGCAAAAAAGATAAAATGCGTCTGGAAATTTACCTTGAAGATAAATTAAGCAGAGATGAACGCGGAGATTATAACAAGGTAAAAGAAATTCTGGCAAAACTTGATGATTCCAGTTTCAGAATTTTGGAATTTAGAAACACCGGACAATCGGAAAGCGAGCTCAAAAGTAAAATCCAAAAACTTTTTGACGAAGCCAAAGCTAAGTGGCCAGGCGTGTTTGACGAAGCAAGCCAAATCGGGCTTAGCCCGTCTCATCTTTCCATTAGCGTTTCCAGCTTGCAGGACATTAAGCTTTTTAATTCCAATCTGCAAATCATTGACGAAGCGTTTGAATATCTAGTCAACAAATCATCACGAGGCGAAAAGGGACAATATTTCACGCCTCGCCATGTGATTGATATGTGCGTGAAAATGCTTAATCCAAAAGCAGGCGAATATATGATAGACACCGCCGCCGGTTCTTGCGGATTTACTGTGCATACGATTTTTCAAATCACGGGACACTTATTTCAAAATACTGATATTTCCGAAGAAGAAAAGGAAAATGTGCTAAAAGTTTTTGGCATTGATTTTGACGAAAAGGTGGTGCGTGTGGCTAGAACTTTGAATTTAATCGCCGGTGATGGCAACACTAATGTTTTGCATTTGAACAATCTTGATTACGAACGTTGGAATGAAACCACCAGTAGTCGCGATTGGCTGGAAGTGTATGGCGGAGGATTAAAACGGCTTGAGGCGTTGCGTAAAGACCCAACATCATACAAAGAATTTAATTTCGACATTTTAATGGCAAATCCGCCGTTTGCCGGAGATATAAAAGAATCTCGCATAATCCATAAATACGATCTTGGCTACAACGATAAAAACAAACCGAAATCAAAAGTTGGACGTGATATTTTGTTTATTGAAAGAAATTTAAACTTTTTAAAACCCGGCGGAAGAATGGCAATTGTTTTACCACAAGGCCGTTTTAACAATACATCGGACAAAGTAATTCGCGAGTACATCGCCGAAAAAGCCAGAATTTTGGCAGTGGTCGGGTTGAGTGTAAATACTTTCAAACCCCACACCGGAACAAAAACCAGCGTGCTTTTTGTGCAGAAGTGGGATGACAAACTTTGCCCGAAAATGGAAGATTATCCGATTTTCTTTGCAGTTTCGGAAAAATCTGGCAAGGATAATTCCGGTGAATATGTGTTTGTGAAAAATGGAAACAATCAGCCGAAGCTGGACAAAAACGGTCATTTGATAATTGACCATGACTTACACAATCATGACGGTGAATTATCCGATGGCGTGGCGGAGAAGTTTATTGAATGGGCAAAATCAGAGCAATTATCTTTTTGGAAATAATATGGTTAGTACTAATTCCTACATAACAAAATTAAAAAACATTAATCTCCTTAGTGGCTTACTAACAGGGGAAATGTCTTTTCAAAATGGATTAAATATTATAAGCGGTGAAAATGGAACAGGCAAAAGCAAACTTCTGAACCAGATTAAGAATGGCGAAAAGGAATTTTCTAATACTACAACAAGTAGGATAGTAATTTTCAATCCAAAAAGAAATGCTGACAAACAAAATCTAGAGCATTTTGCAAATAAATTGCAAAAACAGGGATTAAATAGTAAAAAAATTAATGAATCCTTAAGACAGCAAACTTTTACGGATGCAAACTTTTCACCCTACCCGGCATTTGGTGAGTTGTTCATGGTGGGTTACGAAGATAAAGCAAGAAATAATACAGGTACAATTTCATACAGCGATGCAATAAAAAATTTAGCTGAGGAATTTAATGTAATTCTGAAACAAGTATTTCCATCATATGAAATACTTGCAAGCTGGGTAGGGGGAAATCCTGAAATAAATTTTAAAAAAAATGGCAGCACAGTCTTTCCTATGGAGGGGTTGAGTTGTGGAGAAAGTGAGGTGTTTTCGCTTATATTCAATGTCTATGCAAATAGAGATAGTCAAGATATTTATTTAATAGACGAACCAGAGATACATTTAAATTGGAGTTTGGAAGAAGGGCTTTTTAATTTCCTAGATTGGTTTTGTAATAAATACAATAAACAAATAATAGTTACAACCCATTCAAGGATGATTTTTCAAGATCGTTTTTTGAAAAAATCACAATTTTTAATTTGGAAAGACGCAAAAATAGCCATTGATAATAAAATATCAAAAGAAATTAGCGATAAAATTGCTGGAGATTCCATAAAAATTATTTCCGCCTTGGAATTGTACCAACAAACATTTTTTGTTGAAGACGAAGCCCATGTAAAAGTGATCACTGAGTTAGCAAAGGCAACTGGTAAAGATTTTGGGGTGGTCAAATTAGGTAACTGTTCGGCTGTGCAAAGTTTTTGCAAAGCCGCGCAAAAGGAAAAAATACAGAATGCCCTCTTTTTGGTTGACGGGGATAATCAAAATCCACCTCAAGATTTAAAAGATGTTTCCACTTTTATTCATCTTAAAAAATACTGTATTCAAAATTATTTTTTAGATACATTTATTCTTTCAGAAATATCAGATCCAAAAAATAACGAGACACAAATAAAACAAACAATAAAGGATTGTATTATTTTTCTTAACTCAGATAACAAAATACTTGTTTTTAAGAAATTGGCAGAAGTAGCTGAAATTCCAAACGAAGTTTTGGATACCTTTGACGCTTCAAAAATCATAGAATCTTTGGCCACAAAAATAGGATTAACAAATTTTGAAACTTTGGCAGAAAAATTTATTGAAAAAGTCAAAGAAAAAAGTACTCTAAATATGATTTTTGACGAAATTCTTTCAAAAGTGAACTAATAACTATGCAATATTCAGTAGTAAATTATAAAATGGTAAAAGAAAAAGAAGACTTCCGATGGGATGGAGAGTTTTTATGCTTTGAACCCGTTAAGAATAAAAAATATCAATATTCAGCGATTGGTGATATTTTGAAATTTGCCCAATATGGTATTTCAATTGATATGAATGAAGATGGTCAAGGGTATAAAATTTACAGAATGAATGAGATTTCAGATATGTTTTGTAATTTGGATATTGATAAATATGCAGATGTTGGTGAAAAAGAAATGAAAAAATTTGTTTTAAAAAATGATGATGTAGTTTTTAATAGGACTAATTCGCAAGCATTTGTCGGAAGAACGGGAATATTTAAAAAATTTTCTGACGAACCGCTTATTTTTGCCTCTTATTTAGTGCGGTTTAGACCAAATCAAGAAAAAGTACTGCCCGAGTATTTAACCGCTTTTTTAAACACAAAATATGGCGTCCATGATGTAAAAAGACGTGCCAGAATATCCATAAATCAATCAAATGTAAGTGCGTCTGAATTACAAAAAGTTGAAATACCGCTTTTATCAATAAATTTTCAAGAAAAAATCAAACCATTGTTTAGCAAGGCTTTTGAGTCAATACTAAAATCTAAATCCCTTTATTCTCAAGCCGAACAATTACTCCTTTTCGAACTCGGGCTTTTGGAATGGAAGCCAAAGCACGAACTTACTTTTGTAAAAAACTTTTTTGATACACAGAAGGCTGAGCGTTTTGATGCAGAGTACTTTCAGCCAAAATATGAGGAAATAGTTGAAGCAGTGAAAAAATACAAAGGCGGATTTGTAGGATTAGGTAAAATCGCAAAAACAAAAAGAGGTTCCTTGATTTCTGATACCTTTTACAATGAGAAAAGTGGAATTCCTTATATTCGTGGTGCTGATTTTTCAAGTGGATTTTTAAACGATGATAAACTTGTTTATATTGATAATTTGTTTAAATCAAGCAATGAAACAAAAGTTAAAAAAGGTGATGTTGTCTTTGCTTTGATTGGCACAGTTGGATCAATGGCATTAGTAGATGAAAATTTTGATGGTGCTTTCATTTCAAATAATTTGGGGAAAATAACAACGCAAAATTACAATTCAACAGTTTTACAGGTCTTATTTCATTCTGTTGTAGGTAAATTATATTTTGAAAAAGAACAAACGCAAACTGCTCAGCCAAAAATTTCCGATAAAGACATTCATAAATTTATTTTGCCTAAATTTGAAAGCAAAATAGAAAAAGAGATAGAAAAAAACTATTTTGAATCTCAAAAGTCAAAGAAACTATCCAAAGCCTTACTTGAAATAGCAAAACGAGGTGTGGAAATGGCAATAGAAAAAGATGAACAGGAAGCGGAAAAATGGATTGAGAGTGAAATTGAAAAGCTGGGAGTAAAATTGTAATAAAATATTTTGCACTTCAAAAATTTACATTTCACTCTATATAATTTGACTTTTCTGGATAATTTTGGTTTAATTTAGGTATTGATAATCATTTTATTTTATGAAAAATTCATTTTTTACAGTTTATATTGAACAGGATGAGGATGGTATGTTTATAGGTTCTGTTCCGGCAGTACCAAGCTGTTACGCGCAAGGCGAAACACAAGAAAAGATGCTTAAAAATTTACAAGAGGCACTAAAGTTTTGCCTTAGAAATATTGATTTTAAAAATGTTGAAAAGACAAAATTTGTCGGAATACAGAACCTAAAAATTTCGCATACCTAAACTAAAACCACCCACTCTGTTTCCGAAAGGGAACACAGTGGGTTTTGATTTATGAGTGATAAATATAATATAACAGCAGTGAAATGAATTAGAAAAACATGACCTCAAAAGAATTACGCCAAAAATATTTAGAATTTTTTAAAGAACGCGGGCATGCGATTATCCCGTCGGCTTCTTTAATTCCGGAAAATGATCCTTCCGTACTTTTTACAACTGCTGGCATGCATCCGCTTGTGCCTTATTTGCTTGGTGAGGAACATCCGGCCGGAACAAGGTTGGTTGATGTTCAGAAATGTGTGCGCACTGGTGATATTGACGAAGTAGGGGATGCCACCCATCTTACTTTTTTTGAAATGCTTGGCAACTGGTCGCTCGGAGATTATTTTAAAAATGATTCTATAAAATGGAGCTTTGAGTTTTTAACTGATAAGAAATGGTTGGGAATTGATTTGAAAATGCTTGCATTTACTGTTTTTGCCGGAGATGAAACAGCCGAGCGTGATCTTGAGTCAGCAAAAATCTGGCTTGAGCTTGGTGTCCCGGAAAAAAGAATCGCTTATTTAGGCAAAGATGATAACTGGTGGCCGGCTGGTGGCAAACATCCCGGACCACAAGGACCAGACACAGAAATTTTTTATTGGACCGGAAGCAGTGAAGTGCCGGAAATTTTTGATCCCAAAGATAAGTATTGGGTGGAAATTTGGAACAATGTTTTCATGCAGTTTAATAAAAATGCCGATGGCAAGCTTGAAGCTTTAGCTAAGAAAAATGTTGACACCGGCATGGGGCTTGAGCGCACCATTGCAGTTTTAAACAATAAAAAAACTGTTTTTGAAACAGACTTGTTTGAAAATTTGATTCGTGAAATTGAAAATTTGTCCGGAAAAAAATATAATGAAAGTGAAGAAATAATGAAGAGCATGCGAATAATCGCGGATCATGTCCGCGGTGCAACTTTTATTTTGGGAGATGATTGCGGAGTTGTGCCGTCGAATAAGGATCAAGGATATATAATTCGACGTTTGATTCGCCGTGCCGTGGTTCGTGGAAATAAACTTGGAATAGACGGATTTTTCATTTCCAAACTTGCCCGGGTGGTGATTGAAGATTACAAAGATTATTACGATGAGCTTGCCAAAAATCGTGAAAAAATAATTTCTGAACTGGACACAGAAGAGGATAAATTCAAAAAAACATTGATGCATGGTCTTGCAATTCTAAATAAGGCTAAAGAAGTTGATGCTAAAATTGCTTTTGATTTGTATCAAAGTTATGGTTTTCCTCTAGAATTGACACAAGAAGAACTTTTGCAAAGAGGATTTAAGATTGATGAAGAAAAATTCAAACAGGAGTTTCAAAAACACCAAGAAGTCTCCCGCGCCGGTTCAGAACAGAAGTTTAAAGGAGGTTTGGCTGATGATTCTTTGGAAGTTGTCAAAGGTCACACTGCCACGCATCTTTTGCATGCCGCCTTGCGCCAAGTTTTAGGGGATCATGTTCAACAAAAAGGCTCAAATATTACGAGTGAACGTTTGCGTTTTGATTTTACCCATTCAGAAAAAATGACTGACGAACAAAAGCAAAAAGTGGAGGATATTGTAAATGAACAGATTAA
>Ga0209211_10003604_pt1 | contig 25004 bp, 22 predicted proteins | sample RifGroA2_FD_183992 | JGI IMG/M metagenome (GOLD analysis project Ga0209211, IMG submission 183992) | Groundwater microbial communities from Rifle, Colorado, USA - Groundwater A2 (SPAdes) (version 2) | ecosystem: Environmental > Aquatic > Deep subsurface > Groundwater | place: Rifle, Colorado...
CCGCGTCTGCGAGCTCATCGCGGCTCACGACGCGGGCAAGGTCATGAATCCGACGCTTTTCGAGGGGCAGATCGAGGGCTCGCTGCACATGGGTCTCGGCTACGCGATCAGCGAGGAACTGGTCATGGAGAACGGGCGACCCAAGTCGACCAAGCTGCGCGACTGCGGCGTCCTGCGCGCCAAGCAGACGCCGAAGCTCACGGTCATCGCCGTCGAGATCCCCGACCCGCTGGGGCCCTACGGCGCCAAGGGTGTCGGCGAGATCGGCCTGGTGCCGACGGCCGGAGCCGTGGCCAACGCCTATTGGGCCTTCGACGGCAGACGCCGCCGAATCTTGCCGATGAAAGACTAGTTATTTCGTAGAATCGGTTCCAGTCATTCGAGGTATTGAGAAAGAAAAACAGGAGGACACAAAGAGATGCCCGATATCGGCGCCGTATTGAAGAACGAGATCAAGAGACTTTCTCATCGCACGACGAAGGTCTTCTACTCCCCGCTGAAGAAGGACGTGGTCGAACTCAAGCGCGTCGTCATGCGGCAGAGACAGGCGATCCAAACACTCGAGAGGAACAGCGCGCGACTTATCGCGGACTTGAATTCCCGCATCGCGCGTCTGCCGGAAGTGACCGCCCAGGACGCCCAGAAGATCCGCATCAGCCCGCGGATTATCCTGGCGCAACGCAATAGGCTTGGTTTCTCGCAGGAAGCGTTCGGCAGGCTGCTCGGCGTCAGCACGCACACCATCTTTCTTTGGGAGCACTCCAAGAGCACGCCGCGGCAAAAGATCAAGACGGCGTTCGCCGCAATCCGTCATCTCGGAAAGCGCGAAGCTCGGCAGAGGCTGGAAGCGATAGCCTCGGTCAACGGCGGCGCTCAACAGACCAGGGGCCGCACGGGAACTCCGCCGCTGAAAGACTGATGCTCTACATTCAGGATGCGTCGTTCGTCGACTGGCGCACCCTGAGGATCCGCCGCGGCCACCTGAAAGTCGCCCCCGGCCCCAAGGGGGATGTCCGTTTCGTGTCGCGCATCCCCCAGGGGGCTTCGGTCCTCGACTGTTCCGGGCGTCTCGTCACCAAGTCATTCGTCATCGCGCACCACCATCTCTACTCGGCCCTCGCCCTGGGCATGCCCTTGCCGCCCCGCGCGCCGCGCAACTTCGCGCAGATGCTCAAGCTCGTCTGGTGGAACCTGGACCGAAAGCTCGACGCGGAAATGGTGAGGGCCTGCGCGCTGGCCGGCGGCATCGAGGCCGCCAAGTGCGGGGCGACCTTCCTCATCGACCATCACTCCTCTCCCAACGCGACGCGGGGAAGCCTGGACATCATCGCCTCGGCTCTTGATGACATCGGTCTTTCGCATCTTCTCTGCCTTGAGCTTTCCGATCGCGACGGCGAACGCCGCCGGGAGGAGGGGCTGGCCGAGACGAATCGATACCTAAGCGGACGTCAAGGGCTCGTGGGCCTGCATGCTTCGTTCACGGTCTCCGACGGCCTTCTCAAACGCGCCGTGGCCCTGGCGGAGACGCACGCGACGGGAATCCATGCGCACGTCGCCGAGGCCCTGTCCGACGAGAATGACTGCATCCGCCGCCGCGGCATCCGCATCCTTGAGCGTTTTTCCGCCGCCGGCGCCCTGCGCTCGCCGAAGACGATCCTCGCGCATGGACTTCATCTCGACAAGAAGGAGCGCGCGATCTTTCGGCGCAGTCCCGCATGGCTGGTGCAGAATCAGGAGAGCAATCAAAACAACGGCGTGGGCGACTTCGACTCAGCCGGCCTGGGCGGCCGCCTCATGCTGGGCACGGACGGGCTGAACGCGGACATGCTCGCATCGACCCGCGCGGCCTATCTCGCGGGACGGGCGCGCGGGGGGATGTCGCCGCTCGACGCTTATCGGCGCCTGCGCAAGGCGCACGAATATCTGGCCGTCAACGGCTTTACCGGCGACGGCGAGAACAACCTCGTCATACTGGACTACGCCCCCCCCACGCCGGTCACCCCCGCGAACCTGGCCGCCCATTTCTTGTACGGCCTGGGGCGCTGCCATGTGGAGAGCGTCATCAGCGCCGGCCGGCTCATCGTCCGCCGGCGCCGCATGGTCGGCGTGGACGAGGACAAAATTCGTGAGTTCACAAGCAAACAAGCGGAAAAATTATGGCGAAGACTGTAAAGGCTCCTCTGAAAATCAACGCGGAAAGACTCTACGGCTCGCTTGCCGATCTGGGCAAGCTCGGAGCCTACAAAGACGAAACGACCGGCCTCATCGGCGTCAACCGCCTGGCCCTGACGGCGGCCGACGGCGAGGGCCGACGGCTCGTGACGAAGCGGCTGCGCGAGGCCGGGCTTCAAGTCACCGTCGATCAGATCGGCAACGTCTACGGCCGTCGGCAGGGGCGCGAGGACGGCCTCGCGCCCCTGATCCTCGGCTCGCACATCGACTCGGTCCCCACCGCGGGCGCCTTCGACGGCTGTCTGGGCGTCCTGGGAGCCCTCGAGGTGATCCGCGCCCTTGACGACCTCCGGTTCGTCACGCGCCGGCCCATCATGGTCGCCTTCTTCACGGATGAGGAAGGCTGCCGCTTCGGCACGGACATGTTGGGCAGCGCCACGGCCACGGGACGCCTCAGCCTGGAGACCGCCTATGCCCTCAAAGACCGCGACGGCCTGACGGTGAAGGGCGAGCTTGAGAAGCTCGGCTTCCTCGGCTGCGAACCGGTCGGCGCGCTCCGGCCCCACGCCTATCTTGAATGCCACATCGAGCAAGGTCCGCTCCTGCGCGGCAAGGGCCTCGACGTCGGCATCGTAACCGGCGTCCAGGCCATCTCCTGGCACGAGTTGACGCTCACGGGCAAATCCGCCCACGCGGGCACGACCCCCATGAGCTTCCGCCGCGACGCGGGCCTGGCCGCCGCCAGACTCAACTGCGCCCTGCGCGAAATGGCGCTGTCGGGCCCGTACGGCAAGGAGATGCGCGCCGCCATGGGCGCCGTCAGCCTGACTCCGAACATGGTCAACGTCGTGCCGGGCCGCGCGCTCTGCACGGTCGACCTGCGCAACCCCTCGGACGAACTGATGGCCAAAGCCGAGAAGGACTTCGCGCGGCTCTGCGAGAAGATCGCCTCGCAGGACGGAGTGACGATCACGAGCCGCCGGACGGCCAAGACCCCTCACGTCCCTTTCGACGCGTCCGTCCAGGCCCTCCTCGCGTCCACGGCCGACGGTTTGGGATTGAGCCACGAACCCATCCTCTCGGGCGCGGGCCACGACGCGCAGGAATGGAGCCGGGTCTGCAAGACGGCGATGGTCTTCGTGCCCGGAGAGTACGACGGGATCAGCCACAACCCGCGCGAGTTTTCGACCTCCCGGCAATGCTCCGACGGGGTGAACGTCTTGCTGGGCGCGGCCCTGGTCCTGGCCGAGGAGGCCTAGGATGGCGAAGGTGCGCGCGGTTCTGACGCAGACGGTCAACGTCTTCAAGGAAATGCCGGACTCCGTATCGGACCTCGGCCGCCTCATGGGCCGCCTCCAGGACATCCGCCGCGCCAACGTCGAGCATCACCTGCGGCTCATCGCCGCCGCGAGCGCCGCCGGGGCCTCCATCATCTGCCTGGGAGAGCTCTTCACCTCGCCCTATTTCGCGCTGAGCACGGACCCCATGTGGCTGGACTTGGCCGAGGACGTCGAGCGCGGCCCCAGCGTGGGCGCCCTGCGCAAGGCGGCCGCCGAACGCAAGGTCGTCGTCGTCGCTCCTCTCTACGAGCTCGACGGCGCAACCGGCAAGCGCTTCAACACCGCCGTCGTCATCGAAACCGACGGCCATATCCTCGGCAAATACCGCAAGACCCACATCCCCTGCGGAGCCAACGAGCGGGGCGAGTTCGCCGAGACCTTCTATTACGGCCGCAGCGAGGGCCCGCAGAACGCGCCCTCCCCCGACATCCTGGGCCAGAATCCCTATTTCCCCGTCTTCAAGACCTCAGTCGGCAACGTGGGCATCTCGATCTGCTACGACCGCCATTTCGAGGGCGTCGTCGCCGCCCTCGCCCGGGCGGGCGCGGAGCTGGTGTTCTCGCCGGCCGTGACCTTCGGCGCCAAATCGCGCAGGCTCTGGGAGCGGGAGTTCCTGGTGGACGCCTGTCGCCACCGGCTCTTCATCGGCGGCTCCAACCGCAAGGGCACGGAGAAGCCCTGGAACCAGACCTACTTCGGCGAGAGTGGCTTTGCCGGCCCCGACGGCGATATGCTCCCGAATCTTTCCAATATCCCGGAGCTCGTCATCGCCGATCTCGACCTGGGCGCGCTCGCCCGGCCGGACCCGTCAGGCTGGAACCTGAGGCGAGACGCGCGGCCCGGAATCTACTAGGACGCCGAACTCCCGCTCGATCTTGGGCCAGTCCACGTTCTTGAAGAACGCCTCGATGTAGACGGAGCGTCCAGTCGTGCCGTAGTCCAGGACGTAGGCGTGCTCCCAGACGTCCATCACGAGAACCGGCAGGCAGCCCGCCGGATGGCCGATCTCGTGATGGTCGATCCAGTGGTTGGTTAAGACCCCGGCGGCGGGGTCGAAATACAGGACGGCCCAGCCGATCCCGCGCATCATCCCGATCGCGGAAAACTCCCGCTTCCAGTTCTCGAAGCCGCCGAAGCGCCGCTGGAGCCGGCGTGCCAACTCGGAGTCTTCGCGCAACGCGGGCTGCCCGGCCTTCAGCGAACCGAAGTAACGCTCGTGAAGGACCATGCCGTCGTACTCGAAACCGAAGCGGCGCTTGAGTTCGGCAAACTCAGGCCCGAATTGTCCGGCCTGCGCCAGGGCGTCGGTCTTTTGGGCCAGCAGGTTGACGTTCTTGATGTAGCCCTCGAAAAGCGCCCAGTGCTGGGCGATCTGATTCTCGCTGATGCCCTGCAGCGACGCGGGTTTCAGGTCGGCGCGCAGCGCGTATACATGACTCATGGAATCCTCCTGGTTCGTGCGTCAGACGATGGGGATGTTGTAATTATTATAATTATTACTGATGCCCAACGCAACGCCCGCGCGCGCCGTCAGCGCCCATCGCCTTGGGACGATTCTTCCTTGTGGGCCTCCAGATAAAGGCTCTTGAGCTCCGCCAGGAGGTCCTGAGAGCGGGGTCCGAGTTTCTTGAAATCAAACTCGTGCCAGAAGTTGATGGTGTCGGCGTAGGCGCTATCCACCTTGCCCATCGCCTCGGGCTTCTTGACGGACTGGTAGTAGAACTTGAGGCCCTTGCGGTAGCCGTTGGCATGGTTGAGGCGGCCGAGGATATCCTGGGCCTGGGCGATGATCTCGGGATGGTTCTTGGTTTTGGCGTTATGGCAATTGGAGCAGGCCCGCTGGATGATGGTCGTCGAGTAGACGCGCGCGTTCAACGCCCCATGGCAGGTGATGCAGTTAGGCCCGCGTCCCGTGGTTTTGAGCTGTTCGAAATGACGGCTTTGGGCAAAGCGCTCAAGCACGGGAAGGTGGCAGCCGCCGCAGGTCTTGGGGATGTTCTTGAAATAGAAGGGGCTGGCGGGGTCGGATTGGGGAAGGATGCCGACATGAGCCTCGTCCTTGGCGGCCTTGGCCGGGTCTCCATTGTGGCAAGCCGTGCAGGAAAGCCCCGCCAGATCATGGGCGGAACCCTTCCACTCCTGGTAGTAGTCGTAAATCTTCTTATTCTGGACGCGAAATTTATCGTCTTTGTGGCACTCGACGCAGGATTCGCTCCGTCCGGCGGCCGAGGCCGCGCTCCCCCAGGGGTCTCCCAGCACCGCAAACAGGCAGGCGAGGATCATGAACTTGTCCAGCTTCGGCGGGATTCTGCGCATTGATGTAGAGCCTCCTTCCTATCATCACAGGCAACGATGCTGCCATCACCGCGTGCCCCGGGACTCACGGTGGCATAATCGTTGCTGCGATTTTACACTCTAGAGAGATATCCATGCTCAGGAAGCTCAAGCACGCGGGGGCGCTCTATATTGGGATCGGAGCACTGGTTTTTCTCCTTTCCCTAGGCGGGCTGGTCCACTACTCCGAGAGCCCGGGCTTCTGCAACTCCTGCCACATCATGGGACCCTACTTCGCGGCCTGGAAATCCTCGAAGCACAATAAAGTCGCCTGCGTGGAGTGCCATTATCCTCCCTCCGGGGTTCAGACCATCCTCTGGAAGAAGTTCCAGGCCTCCACCCAGGTCGTGAAATATATCACCCGCACTTATTCCTCCAAGCCCTTCGCCGAGGTCGAGGACGCCTCCTGCCTGCGCTCCGGCTGCCACTCCGAGCGCCTGCTGGACGGCCGGGGCGCCGATCATGCCAAGCTCATCCGCTTCAACCACGCCTCGCATCTGACCCGGGACGGCGATGGGCGCCAACTGCGCTGCGTATCCTGCCACAGCCAGGTCACGCTCAACAAACACATCGAAGTCAACTTCAAGACCTGCTACCTCTGCCACTTCAAAGGCCGCGTCTCCGGCCGCGGCCTCAATCCCCTGAAGGGCTGCCTGAGCTGTCACGCGCTCCCGACGCGGAGCTTCAAGCTCGGCAACATGACCTACAACCACCGCGAGTTCGTCACCCAGCGCGGCGTCTCCTGCGCGGACTGTCACCTCAATACCGTGCGCGGCACGGGCGAAGCGCCCAAGGAACGCTGCCTCGACTGTCATAATACGCGCGAAAAGCTGGACCAGTACGGCGGCGTCGCCGACTTGCACAAGAAACACGTGACCGGGCACGGCATCGGGTGTTTTCGCTGCCACAACGAGTTGAATCACGGCTTCGCCGAGTCCGAGGGTCAAGGGGTCCTCCATATCCGCAAGCCCGCCTCATCCATCTTCTCCAACGCCGCGCCGCGGCGTCGGGAACCGGGCGCATCGATCGAATGCGCCAACTGCCATCAAGACAAGCACTCGGGCCAAGAGGCTATGTACACCGGTCAGGCCCGGTCCCTCGGGTTGCCGGAAATGCCCAGCCCCATGCATGCGGCAAGGGTGGCGTGCATCGGCTGTCACTACGACGACGGCAAGACCCGCAAGAGCCTCGACCGCGAGTTCAAGGGGGTCAACTATAAGCCCTCGGAACAGGCTTGCGTGAAGTGCCACGGACCCAGGTTCGAGGGCCTATGGAGCGGCATCAAGAAACAATTGGAGACCGACCGGGCCAAGCTGGACGGCAAGTTGAGCGAAGCTCGCGAGGCCCTAGAGAAGTCGGCGCTGACGGGCGGGGAACTCGTCGCGACCAAGGCGGCGCTCGAAAAAGCCGCTCGGCTCCTGCGTTTCGTCAGGGACGCCCACGGCGAGCATAATATCTACCTCGCCTCCCAGGCTCTGCGCGCGTCGGACCAGCTGATGAGAGGGGTCGGCGAGAAGGCGGAAACGACCCTCCCGGATACCTCGGGTCTGCCGCTGATCTCGGGCAGATACTGCGCGACCCTCTGCCACGACCAGGTCGGCGTAAGGGTCCCGCCCGAGACCGTCAAGGCCTTCGGCAAGACCATGCCCCATAAGACGCACGCCGAGCTGATGGGCTGCGTCGACTGTCACGACATCGGCGCCCACAAGCGGGTCCCTCTCCTAAAGAACGTCAAGGCAAAGTGCCGGGAGTGCCACGCGAGTTGACATAGTTGATCGCGTCCGGGGCGAAGAGCGCCTTGCGCAACAGGTCCATGATGAGGGCATAAGTGAGGTCGACCTCGCCCTCGGCCCTGCCCCGCGCGGTGCCTGCGGGGTCCGCGGGGCGGTAGCGCACGAGGAAACCCGGTCCCGTATAGTCGACCTCGTCGCCGCTGACGACGAGGCCGTACTCGCGGCCCGAAAAGCGCCCGTGGACGGTCTCCGCGCCCTCCTCTCGCTCCAGGGCGAAGCCGTCCCGGTCCTGGTCCCGCTCCCAAGACCCGCGCGTGCCGAAGAAGCGCGGCTTGACCACATACGGGCCGCCGTCCTCGGGACAGAAGACGTCGCAGTTTCCGCACTCGTTGCAGAAGTCGGCGAAATTGGCGAGCTGGTGCTTCTTGTCGAAGCGCAGGGAGCCCTCGGTCCGGCTCGTCCAGGAGTTCCCCTCGCGTCGGAGCTTGACGATGGGGACCTCCCCGCGCGGCAGGGCGTAGGCGAAGTTCGCTCCGTTCGGGCAGACCGGCACGCACTTGTCGCAGGTCAGACAGTCGAAGAGGACGAGGCGGCTGCCGACCTTCTTCGGCAGGCCCGAGTGGCGCGCCGCCGCGTAGCGCGGGTCGCGCGTCGCCTCGGCGACGTAAGCCTTCGTGTCGGCCAGGATGGCGCCGCCGCGGCTCTTACGGATGAACTCCGGTATCGTGGCGGCGCCCACGGCGTCCATGCGCCGGGCCAGTTCCTCCCCGTAGCCGCGCAGCCGGCCGTAGCCGCCGGGCGCCAGAAGGTCGCTGCAGACCGTGACCGGCGCCAGCCCCAGCGAGACCGCGTCGGGGTAGTTCGTCTTGTCGATGCCGCCGGAGAAGGAGATCGGGATGCCCGCGCCGAGGCGCTCGCGCAAGCGCCCCACCAGATTCATGGCCAGCACGTGCAGGGGGGCGCCGGAGAGGTACATCGTCTTCTCGGAGGCGGGCAGGAATCCCTCCCGGTTCTCGACGACCAGCGTGTTGCTGAATTTGACCCCGAAGCCGCGGCCCCGGCACCGGGCCTTCGCGCCGAGACGCTCGATGAAGCCGCAGGCCTGCTCCCAGGTCGCGTCCTTGGCGAAGGCCTCGTCGGGCACATGCACGTCCACGTATCCCATCGCGCCGTGGAGCAGGTCGCGAAGGTCCTTGGGGCCGAGCAAAGTCGGATTGAGCTTGACGACGCAGTCGAGGCCCATCTCCTCCATCATGAAGGAGGCGATGGCCTCGATTTCACCCGGCGGACAGCCGTGAAAGGCGCTGAGCGTCGCCGAGCCCGACAGCGCCGTGCGAAAATCCAGGTCGCGGAACTTCCGATGGCGCTCCGGGATCTGCGCGCGCAGCCTCTGGACCGTCTCGCGGGCGTCCTTCATCCCTTCGATGAAGGCCCGCACCTTAGCGCCGCGCACGCCCTTCAAATCGTAGCCGACGCTGATGTCGAAGACGGATCGGCCAAAAGAGCTCTCCAGCGGAATCTTCCCGCTCGCCTGGAGGAGGTCGATCAGCATCGACGCTTTCACGTATTCCTCGAGCGACTCCTCGGTCCTCAGTTCCTGGGACCACTCGACGTTGTAGCCGACATTGCGCATGTCGATGCAGGGCCGGGGAATCTTAAGACGATCCAGGACCTGCACGGTCTTCAGCTCGAAGATCCGCGCGCCGCCGAGCCAGGCCAGCACGATGTTCTGCGCCAGTTGAGTGTGCGGGCCGGCGGCCGGCCCCAGCGCGGAGGAGGCCGTCCCGCCGTGGAAGCGCACGGAGAAGTCCTTGCCGGGGTCTCCGCCGTAAAAGGAGCGCCGCGGAAGGTCGAAGACGGCGTCCTTGAGTTCCAGCTCACGCAGCATCCGGGAGACCAGGCCGCCGAACGGGAAGGGGATGAATTCCGACATGCCTGACATCCTACAAAACGCCTTGCCTATTCGCGCCAGGATGGCTTTAATCGGAAGAGATGTCCCCGCGCTCCAGCATCGTCTTCCATGTCAACTCCCGCCGCTTCCAGGTCTCCGGCCGGGACTGCTTGCGCACGCTTGCGGAGTTTCTGCGCCGCGAGCACGGGCTGACGGGGACGAAGGTCGTCTGCGCCGAGGGCGATTGCGGCGCCTGCACGGTCCTTTGCGCGTCCATCCACCAAGCCGTGGGCGGCCGCCTGCGCTATCAGGCCGTGAACTCCTGCATCCTCCCCCTCTACGTTCTGGACGCGTGCCACGTGATCACCGTGGAAGGCCTCCAGGACGGCGCGGCGCTCCACCCGGTCCAAACCGCGCTCGTCGAGAACTTCGCGGCCCAGTGCGGCTACTGCACGCCGGGATTCGCCTGCGCCATGACGGCGCTGGCCGAGGAGGCCCGCCGCGAGGGCCGAACCGCCGTCAGCGAGAAGAAGGCGCGCAACGAGCTGACCGGAAACCTGTGCCGCTGCACCGGCTACGATTCCATTCTGAAGGCCGCGCAGACCGTCCGCCTCGACCCAACGCGCGGCCTCGCCGAACGCTACCACAATACGGAGCGGATCCGCGAGTTTACGGAATTGAGCGCGCGCTCCGTGGCCATCGAATCCGGCGGCGTTGCCGTCTTCCTCCCGGCATCGCTCGAGAAGGCGCTGGAGCTGCGCAAACGCCTGCCCGGCCTGAAGGTCGTAGGCGGAGCGACCGATCTCGGCGTCCTGGTCAATAAGGGGCTCGAGAGCCCCGTCGCGATCCTGTCGCTCCAGCACGTCGCGCAGTTGCGCCTGGTGCGCCGGGACGGCGGCTGGGCGGAGGTCGGCGCGGGCGTGACGCTCAGCGCCCTACAGCCCTTCGCCGAGGAGCAGGCTCCGGAGCTGGGACGGCTGCTCAACGTCTTCGCCTCGCCGCAGATCAAGAACCGGGCGACCATGGTCGGCAACGTCGTCAACGCCTCCCCGGTCGGAGACCTGATCCCCTTCCTGCTGGTCAGCGACGCCGATCTGACGCTGAAGAGCGCCGATGCCGAGCGCGCCGTCCCCCTCGACGGCTTCTACCGGGGCTATAAGAGGACGGACCTGCGCCCGGAGGAGCTCGCGACCGCGATCCGCTTCCGGCTGCCGTCGGCCGGCTCGCTCACCCGGCTCTACAAGGCCTCCCGGCGCAAGGACCTCGACATCTCCGCCGTCGCTTTCGCGGCCCGCCTCGAGTTGGAGGGGCGCGTCATCCGCTCCGCGCGCGTCGCCTTCGCAGGCGTCGCGCCGACCGTCGTCCGGCTCAAGGAGCTCGAAGAGGAGTGGACGGGGGCCGAGTTCTCCCGCGCGCTCTTCGAGCTCTCCGCCCGGCGGTTGACCTCTCTCGTCTCGCCCATCTCGGATGTGCGCGGCTCCAGGGAGTTCCGCCTCAAGCTCTGCCGCAACTTCCTCCTTAAGTTCCACGACGACGTCCGCGCCGAGGTCGCGCCGTGAGCGTCGGCCGAGAGGTCTTGCACGATTCCGGGGCCGGGCACGCGACCGGCGAGAGCGTCTTCATCGACGACCGTCCCCGGGCCCAAGGCGAACTGGAGGTCGGCTATGTCGGCGCGCCCGTGTCCGCGGGCCGGCTCAAGCGCGTCGACGCGGCCAAGGCGCTCGCGATCCCGGGCGTGGTCGCGGTCTTCACGGCTGCAGACCTCCGCCACAACCGCTGGGGCGCCATCGTCGCAGATCAGCCGCTCCTCGTTTCGGACGAGATCGGCCACATCGACGAGCCCGTCTGCGTGGTCGCCGCGGAGACCCGCGAAGCGCTCGAGGCCGCGCGCCGGGCGATCTCCATCGAGGTCGAGGAGGGCGCTCCGGTCTACGACATCGACGAGGCCGCGGCCCGCGGGCTCATCCTTTACCGCTCCCAGGGCCTTTCGCGCGGCGACGCGGCCGCGGCCATGGCGCGCGCCCCGCACCGCCTCTCGGGGAGTCTCGAGATCGGCGGCCAAGAGCACTTCTACCTCGAGTCCCAAGCCTCCGTCGTCTATCCTCTGGAGGACGGCCAACTGGAGATCCACACCTCCTCTCAGCATCCGACGGAGGTCCAACACGTCTGCGCCGAGGCCCTCGGCCTGCGTCAGCATCAGGTCGTCTGCGTCGTCAAGCGCATGGGCGGCGCCTTCGGGGGCAAGGAGAGCCAGGCCGCGCCCTTCGCCGCCATGGCCGCGCTCGTCGCCTCCCGCCTCAAGCGCGCGGCGCGCATCGTCCTCTCCAAGGACGACGATATGCGCACGACCGGCAAGCGCCACCCTTTTAAGAATCGTTACGAGGTCGGCTTCGACGCGGACGGGCGGATCCTGGCCTTGCGCGTGGAACTGCGCGCCGACGGGGGCGCCTACACGGACCTCTCGCCCTCCATCCTGGACCGCGCGGCCTTCCACGTCGACGGGGCCTATCACATCCCGGACATCCGCGTCGATGGAATGGTCTGCCGGACGAACCGTCACTCCAACACGGCCTTCCGCGGCTTCGGCGGGCCCCAGGGCAATCTGACGATCGAGAACATCCTCGAGGAGATCGCCCTCTTCCTCAAGAAGGACGCTTTCGAGGTTCGCCGCCTCAACGTCTACGGCGTCGACGAGAGGAACACGACCCATTACGGCCAGCTCGTCGAGAACAACCTCCTCCCCGAGCTCTTCGCGCGCCTGCACGAGACTTCCGGCTACGCCGAGCGCCTTGAAAGCGTCCAGGCGTTCAACGCCTCCCGTGTCGGCAAGCTGCGCGGACTCGCGATGACCGCGGTCAAATTCGGAATCGCCTTCACCACGCGCTTCCTCAACCAAGCCAACGCCCTCGTCAACGTCCACCGCGACGGGACCGTGCAGGTCTCGACGGGCGCGACCGAGATGGGGCAGGGCGTCAACACCAAGATCCGCCAGGTCGTCGCCGAGGCCTTCGCCATCGAGACCGAGATGGTCCGGGTGATGCCGACCTCCACGGAGAAGAACCACAATACCTCCCCCACGGCGGCTTCGAGCGGCGCGGACCTCAACGGCGCGGCGGCGCTGGCCGCGTGCGAGGAGATCAAGGCGCGCCTGGCCCCCGTGGCGCAGGGCGCGGGGAAAACCCTCTCCTGGCCGGAGCTCATCGACCGGGCCTACCGGGAGCGCGTAGCGCTGGGCGCGTACGGCTACTTCCGGACCGAAGGCCTGGATTTCGACGCCGCGACGCGGCGGGGGAGGGCGTTTAAGTACTTCACGCAGGGAACGGCGGTCAGCGAGGTCGAGATCGACGAATACACCGGCGACCTCAAGCTCCGCCGCGTGGACATTCTCATGGACCTGGGGCGACCTCTCAACTGCGGCATCGACCGCGGCCAGGTGGTCGGCGGCTTCATCCAGGGAGCGGGCTGGATGACGACCGAGAGCCTCGCCTACGACGCGAAGGGCCGACTGACCTCGTCTTCGCCCACGACCTACAAGATCCCCGGCATCCAGGACGCGCCGCGGATCTTCAACGTCGTCCTGCTCGATCAACCCGGCAACGACGGCGGCATCCGCCGCTCCAAGGCCTCGGGAGAGCCCCCGCTCCTGCTCAGCGCGAGCGTCCTCATGGCGGTCAAGAACGCCCTGTCCCAAAGGAGCGGCAGCCTCCCGGGCCTGCGCTGCCCGGCGACCCCCGAAGAGATCCTCATGAGGCTGCCCGAACCCGCCCAAGGGTGAGACCTCAGGGCTCGTTGAGGTTCCTCAAGACGGCGTCCGTCGCGACCGGAACCTCCGCGACGGGACGGTTGCGAAGGAAGACGTCGAGGCGGCCAGCCGCGGAATCGAGACGCGAAACCTCAACTAGGACTGAGGGCGCCAGCAGGACCGGATGGCCGCGCCGCCCCTCGAAAACGGGCGCGGCGGCGTCGCCCGCGGCGGCCCAAAGCGCTTCGTAGACGGCGGGCTCGAAGACGGGCATATCCACATGGAGGATGAAGGAGCGCGCCGAGCCCGAATTGGCGATCAGACGCTGGAGGGAGGCCAAGGGCGTCGCGTCCGGGTCCGCCGCGACCCAGCCGATCTCTCGCGACAGCCCCGCGCAGCGCGGCAGCCACTCCCGCTGGACGGCGACCGAAAGCGCACCGGCGCCGAGGAGGCCCGCGAAGAAATCAAGATGCGCCTCGAGTAGCGTCTTCCCGTCATGAGGCCGCCAGGCTTTGGGGGCTCCCGCCCGACGTCCGCGCCCCGCGGCCAACAGGAGCACGCGCGCGCCGGTCACGGCGTGGCGGCCGCCCCGAGAGGGGCGCTCGCGCTCCGATGCGCCCAGTCCTGGAGGAGCTGCGCCGCGGTCGCGATGGCGATGGCCTTGGGGTTCTTGGACGCGATCTTGCGCCCGATGGGACAGCGCATCCGCTCGTCCCAAAGCGCTCGGCGCGGCGGGGGCAGGCGCGCGCGGAAGGCGCGCGCCTTGTGCGCGGACCCGATGAGGCCCAGGAATCCCAGGGGCTTGTCGAGCAGGAGGTCGATGAGCCGGAAGTCCAGCTCATGGTCGTGGGTCATCACGCAAGCGGCGTCTAGCTCCGAATAGCCCGCCGCGGCGGCAAGGGGCATTGGGTCGTGGCGGACCAGGCGCGTCTTGGCGGGGAACTCCTTGGCGTCGGCCCACTCGGCGCGGGGGTCATAGACGACGACCTCCAGGCCGACGCCGTCGAGCGTCGACGCCAAAGCCCGCCCGACATGGCCGGCTCCGAAGATGTGGACGGCGCGCCGTCGCGGACACGGCTCGAAGAGCACTTTCGCCTTGCCTCCGCAGCATTGGCCCATCTCCCGGCACAGGACATACTCTTTTAAGAACGCTTCCGCCCCGCCTTCCGCCAGCAGACGGCGGGCGTCCGCCAGGATGGATGCCTCGAAGCGTCCGCCGCCCAGCGTGCCTTGGAAGCCGTCCGCCCAGACCCACATCTTGGCGCCGGGGGACTGGGGGGCGCTGCCGACGACGCCGGCGAGCGTGCAAAGGACCCCGGGACGAGGGAGGTCGCCGGCTAGATCCGCGACGGAGAGTGGATCCATCGGTCAAGTTTAACATTTTCCGTCCGACGAGCTTCCGCGGCCAAATGCACTCCTTGACAAAGCCAACGCAGACCGTTATACATGTGTAAGGTGAACACCTCGAAGGTTTCGTTGCTTGCGGCGGTCATCTGGGGCGCCTGGGCCGTCCCCTCCTGGGCGATGCCCGGCGCCGCGCCCGTGCCCCAGACCCCGGAACGCCCGTCCATGCCCGTGATCATCGACCCCGGACATGGCGGCACGGATCTGGGAGCCGTGGTCAAGGGCCTTCGGGAGAAAGACATCGCCCTGGCGGTCGCCCTTAAGCTAAAGGCCCGCCTCAAGGGCCTGCCCGTCATTCTCACGCGCGACAGAGACCTCTACGTCACGCTCGACCGGCGCATCGTCGATAGCGTGGACTGGGGCGGCGCCGCCTTCATCTCCATCCATCTCAACGAAGTCAAGAGCAAGAAGATGTCGGGCGCCGTGGTCTACAGCTACGGCCCCGAGCGGCGCCGCGGCCGGCGGCGCAAGCGCCGCCCGAGCGTCCCGCCCATGCCCGCCCCCCCGCGCGTGGAGGCCATGGAGAGCGAGTTCCTGGCGAGATCGATCGTGAAGGCCCTGCGCGAGGCCGGCATCCGAGTGGAGCCGGCGACGAAATCCGACTACTACGTGCTCAAGAGTCCCTCCTCGCCGAGCGTGCTGGTGGAGCTCGGCTTCCTGAGCAACCCCGAGGAAGCGGTCAAGCTTGCCGACTCGGTCTACCAGAACCGGCTGGTGGAGAGTCTGGCCAAGGCCATCGAGCAATACGCCTCGGAGCGCGCCCTGCGCCCCGAGGACCTCTGATCGCATCACCCATGCGAGTGCGCGTTATGGTGACCGGCGGGACCTTCGACAAGGAGTATGACGAGATCCGAGGGGCCCTCTCCTTCGGCAAGACGCACGTCCCTGAGATGCTCCGGCTCGGCCGCAGCCGCCTCGACGCCCGGGTCTCCACGCTCATGATGAAGGACAGCCTATTCATGACCGCCGCCGACCGGCGCCGCATCCTCGCCGCCTGCCGCCGCGCCGCCGAAAGCCGCATCGTCGTCACCCATGGCACCGACACCATGACCGAGACCGCGACCGTGCTGGGGCGGGGACTTTCCGGCAAGACCGTCGTGCTCACGGGGGCCATGCGCCCCTACCGCTTCGGCTCCTCGGACGGAATGTTCAACCTGGGCTCGGCGCTGTCCTTCGCCTCGGTCCTGCCGCCGGGCGTCTATGTGGCCATGAACGGGCTCTGCTGGCCATGGGACGGCGTGCGCAAGGACCGCCGCCGCGGCGTCTTCGTCGACCGCGAACGGGCCTAGCCGCGGGGTCCAAAAGACCCATGACTCAAGTTCGTTCCGGAGTTATAATGAAAATATGAAGCTAGCGATCCTGATTTGCCTTATCGCCGTCGCCTTGCCCGCCTGGGCCGCCGCTCCCAAGGCGATCCGCCTGATGGGCGGCCCCAAGTCCGAGGACGCCCTGCGCCGTTTTATCGAGCGCGACCCCTGCCTGAAGGCCCGCTTCAAGAACGCCGCCCAACGCGAGGAGTTTTTCCTCTCGGAGAACCGGGATCCGGACCTGCGCGACGCGGTGTCCGGCGTCAAGCGTGAGGCCCTCATCGAGCAGCTGCCGGGCATGAAGGCGTCCGCTGCGCCCATCTGCCGCGCCCTCGCCGACTGCGCCGTTCCCGAGTTGGCCCTGGACGTGCCGGACGCCGAGCGCCTGCCTGAATCGGTACGCCGCCTGGTGCGGCCGTGGATGCTCCTCCAGCAGGCCCGCGGCGCGTCGGTGGAACTCGCCGCCTCCGAGAGCGGGGACTCGCTGCTGACGGTAGAACTCAAGGGGCTGGACGCGCACCTTCTCACCCTCAACATGGCGCCCCGCCTCCTCGGCGGGTTCAAAGTCTGGTTCGACCAGCCCTTCGTCCTGGCCTCGCTCTACGGCCGCGAGCGCGACGCCGCGCTCAAGCGCTGAGCTGATCCCCGTATCATAATGTCCCCTCAGTCCGAGACCTTCGAGCGAGCGTCCTCGCGCCTCCTGGCACGCTTAGCGATATTGCCGCCGCGCATCTTTTTCACGCTTGAGGACAGCAGCAGCAGGATCCCCTGAGGGGATTGAGTCGCCGCGACAGCATGGGAAGATTCCAAAACGCGCTCGTAGATCGCCAGCGCTTCTCGCGGTCGCCCTTCCTGCTCCAGCAGGACCCCCAGTCCCTGTCCGGCGCTTGCATCGCCAGGCGCGACCTCCAGTGCGCGTAAAAAGTCAAGCCGGGCGAGGTCATTGCTCCCGTTTAAGGCGCGGGCGACGGCGCGATCAGTGAGATAGCGTGGATCGTCGGGGTGGCAGGCCAAGAGCGCATCGTAGAGCCACAGCGCGTCGGATAAGCGGCCATGGTCCTGAAACCAGATGGCGGTCTTCTGGACCTCCTGCGAATGAAAACGGAAGGTGTTTCCACGGCAAATGACCGCCGGTCCGGGGCGATCGGCTAAAGCCAACGAAATTTCCAACCGGGCTTGCAGATACGAGGCCCCGGGAGCGGATTCACCAAGCGCGGCCAGGGCTTGCCTCCAGCGGGACGAAGCGGCTTCACGGTCGCCGCGGCGCAGAAGTTCCTGGCCGCAGTGGTAATCGGCTTTAACTGACCGCGGCAGACGGCAGGGCAGACTCGTCAACACGAGCTCCGCGCCCAGGCGCTCGACGCACAGCAGATAAAACGGCAGCAATAAGACGAGCAACGCGGCCGGCGTAAGGCTCCTGCGCATCCCTTGAGCGATACGCGAAGACGCGAGCCGTGCCAAGTTCTCCGGGACCAGACCTCCGGATAGGACCGCGAGGATCGGCAGCATCGGTTCCATGTAACGGACTTCTAAAGTCATCGGCACGAGAACCGCCGCATAGTAGCCGCAAAGAATTGCGAGAGCGCGGGTGCCGATAGCAGCGCGACGACGGACGGCCCCTGCGATGGCCAGGAACAGCAGAAGCGGGTGCAAGCTCAACAGATGGATGAGCCGTCGCAGGCAAGAAATGAGGTAGGTTCCTGGCTGGCTCCGGATGTTTCGCAACGCAACGAAAAACATCTGCGCTTCGGGAGTGGCGGAAAGAACGTTCTTAGGGCTCGGCTGCTCAAGGGCGAGCACGTCTTGGTAGGGAGCGCCCACGGTGTTATTGATGACACCACGGGTGGCCGCATAGAAATTTCTGGTGGCGGCGTGGTCTTCAAACGGTATGATGCGCCCGAATTGGACGGCGTTACGCAACAACCACGGCGCCAGCAACAAGTAGGGCGCGATGATAAGGGTCCACAGTTTCCCGCGGCCCGGCGAGGGCAGCGCTCCTGCAATGACGGCCAATATCAGCACGGCGGGGAACGCGAAGAATACCGCGCGGCATAAAAGACTTATGCCGATAAAAAAAGAAAGCAGGAGCGTGCCTCTCCACGAGGGAGCGCGGCACCAACGGACGAGGGCCCATGCGATCAGACAGACGAGACAGCCGAAAAGGGTCTCGATCTGGCAGCCGGGGATGGACCGCCCCACGCCCGTATGCAGCGCCGCCATCGCCCCTGCGGCAAAGCCCGCTTCGGGAGAAAATAGATCCATGGCGATGGCCGCCGCCAGGGGAGCTTCAGCAGCGCCCAAGATGGCCTGCAAAACCGGGGTCCACGGACGGCGGTCCGACTGGAAGTCCTCCACGATCGAGATCAAGGCCGGATAGCCTATTCCCCGGAAGGCCGAAGCACCCCCCTCGGACCAACCCATCACGCCGATCTCGCTCATGCTGCGCGCAAATTCAAAATAATCGTCCCGACTGCTGGCTATGAAGCTCTCTGCGGGATCCATGCGCCAAGCGACCGACAGCCGCCAAGCGAGACCCGCCAGGAAGACTCCGGCCGCGAGTGTGGCCAGGATAAGCACCGGCGTCATGAAGCCCCAAGAGCTCTTACGTCGCGACCCGGGGGAATCCGTCAGAATGCCTCTCAGGCTGAATGAGACCATGTGACCGAGCGGTGCGGTTCGCCTGCATCATATCAAGTTCAGGAGTCCTGGAAATGAAGCCCTTCATAACTTCCCTTTTCAGAAGCTGAGTCGGCTAACTTCTTCTTCCTTGGACTGGACCGCGAACTGGACGCGCTCCATCTCCTCTCCGATCTTCTGGACGCGGAGATAGTCCGCGTAAATATCGGGGTCGGAGAGTTGGTGGGCCAGGGTCTCGAGTTCCACGTGCAGGCGGTCGAGCTCGGCCTTCGCCTTCTCCAGGGTCTTGGCGCGGCGGCGGACTTCCTTGCCGGCCTCGTAGAGATTGGCTTGCGCGGCGGCGGCCTTCTGCTCGGCGGTCTCTTCGACGGGTGCCTTCTCCGCTTCGAGCTGGGCCTGGCGGCGCTGGAAGTACTCGAAGTTGCCGGGATAGACGGTGACCTTGCCGTTGAGAACGTGGACCACGTGATCGGCGATGGCGTTGAGGAAATAGACGTCGTGGCTGATCGTGCAGATGGCGCCCTCGAACTCCTTAAGCGCCTCAACCAGCGCTTCGACGCTGATGAGGTCCAAGTGGGTCGTCGGCTCGTCGAGCAGTAGGACATTGGGCGGGTCGAGCAAGAGCTTGGCGAGCTGGAGACGGCTCTTCTCTCCGCCGGAGATAACCTTCACCTTCTTGTGGACCGTGTCGCCCGGGAACAGGAAGGTGCCGAGCACGGTGCGCGTGAAGAGGTCGCCATTGGAGCGGCCGACGCTCATGGCCTCCTGGAGCACGGTGCGCTCGGGGGTCAGTTGACCCTCGCGATGCTGGGAAAAGTAGCCGACCTTGACGTTGTGGCCCAGGACGCGCTCCCCGGAGTCGATGGGGATGATGTCTCCCAGGACCTTGAGCAGCGTGGACTTGCCGGCGCCGTTGGGTCCGACGAAGGCCATCTTCCAGCCGCGCTCGAGTTCGAAATCAAGCCCTTCATAGACCTTGGTCGGGCCGTAGGCCTTAGAGGCGTTCTTTAGCTTCAGCACCGTGGTGCCGGTACGCGAGGGCTGGGGGAAGGATATCTTGACCGCCTTCAAGGAAGGCGGCAGCTCGATGACCTTGATCTTCTCCAGCTTCTTCATCACGCTCTGCACGCGCGACGCGGTCGAAACGCGCGCGCGGTTGCGCATGATGAATTCCTTCATTGCGTCGATCTCATCTTGCTGCTGCTTGTGCGCCGACAGCAGGCGCTCGCGCGCGGCCTCGCGCTCGGCCAGGAAGCCGTCATAGTTCGTGCGGTAGATCTTAAGGCGGCGCTCTTCCACGGCGACGACGGCCGAGCAGACCTCGTCGATGAAAGAACGGTCGTGCGAGATCATCAGGATGGCGCCCGGGTAGGATTTCAGATATTCCTGGAACCAGAGCAGGGTCTCCAGGTCAAGGTGGTTGGTGGGCTCGTCGAGCAGGAGCAGTTCCGGCTCCTCGACGAGCAGGCGGGCCAGGGCCGCGCGCATCGCCCAGCCGCCCGACAATTCCGAAAGGTGGCGGTCGAAGTCCCTCACCTTGAAGCCCAGGCCCATCAGGATCTTCTTGGCCTTCGCCGTCTCGCGCCCGTCCGGGTCCGTGCGGTGCGCCAGCGCCGTCTCCAAGACCGTGTCCAAGCCGATCGGCGCGTTCTCCTGCGGCAGATACCCCGCCTTCGCCCCGCGCTTCCATTCGATCGAACCGGCGTCCGGCTCCTCCTCACCCAGGAGCATCTTAAAGAACGTGGACTTGCCCGCCCCGTTGGGCCCGACCAGGGCGTAGCGGTCTCCGGCATTGATCTGGAGATCGACCCCGTCGTAGAGAGTCTGGTCGCCGAACGATTTATGGAGGCCGCGGATGGAGATCACGAAGGAGATTCTACCTTTGCAACATATCCTCCGTCGCGGGCCTTTCGGCCCAGACCGTCCTTACGCGGGGTTTCAGGTTCGAATCCTGTTTAGGCAGCCAATTTGGACAGGAAGCCATTTCAGCCACTTGCTGGAATGGCTTTCGCCATTCAGGGATGATGTTTTTCCCATCCAGCAGGAAGTTCTGACACACCGAATCAAGGAGTTGTCGCTTCTCCGTCGCGTTCATCAATTTGTATTGAGCGCAACAGCAATTCGAGAGTTCTAGCGTAGCTCTCGCCAAAGGGATGATGCTGGCAGGGGCAAGCTCTTCGAGCTTTTTGATTTGCTCTGCCAGGCCCACAAGCTGTTCATCGTAGGCGCGAATCTGTTTCGTGTAGTCGGCTTCGCTGATGACATTGCGGCACATCGCGTCACGCGCTTTCTCTTTCGCGGTCTTGATGCGGCCCATGTTCTGTTGGGCAAGGGAGAGTTGCAGGACATTCTCCTTCGCGGCATGAGGCGCGGTCTCCTCCAAGTAGCTCAAGATTCGCGCGGTCAGTTCCGGCCCAGGGCTGAGGCTCGATAGCAAGCGTTCCATTTCGTGCTCGATTTCTTCCTCGCGAATATTCGTCACCTTTATCTTGTTGAGGGCATCGGTCTTGCAGGGGTCTCGCCGTCGGGTGCAGTGCCCGTAGACATTGACCCCTTTCTTGCGCTCAAAGATAATGGCGGAGCCACAGCGGGCGCACCGCATCATGCCCTTGAACAAGAAGTCGTGGCTGTTGTACTTGGGGCGGTCGTATCTCTCAAGGCCAGCGATGGCGGCGTCATGAAGCTCCTTGGTGATGAGCGGTTCGTGGACCCCCTTCGTGTAGATGTCCTGGTATTGGACCCATCCGTAGTAGAGCGGGTTGCGGATGATGTAATGCACCGCGCTCTTTGAGAGGCGCTTAGGGCATCCTTCGCGCCAAGTCATCTGGGCGATGGCCTCGCAGGAGTAGCGCCCCATCATGGCGAGTTGCTTGATGCGAACGATCCAGGGAGCCATGACCTTATCAACGACGATTCGCTTGGTCGCTTTGTCGTTGAGATATCCGTAGGGGGCGCGGTTCGGCCATTCGCCTTGGCGGGCTTTCTCTTCCATGCCGCGCTTGCTCTTCTGCGCGAGGTCGTGGGAGTACCACACCGCCACCGAGCCCAGCATCATCAATTGCAGGACGACATGGGCCGGGGAGCCCTTCTGGTAGACGATTCCGTCATCGAAGAAGTGGAGGACCTTGTGCGGGTATAGCTTCGGGAAGTCGATGACGACGGCGAGGTCGTGGATATTGCGGAGCGACCGGTCCACCTTGGGTATGAGGATGTGGGTCTCTGGCCCGTGCTTGGCGTTTTCCAGGTAGACCTCAAACTCAGGACGCTTGTCTTTGAAGGCCGACTCCTTAACAGAGGAGACTTTCGTGAGGCTAAGGTGTCGTTGTGCAGCGTAGGCTCGGCCACTTCGCTCTTGAAAGTCCAAGCTATATCCCTCGGCCTGTTTATCGGAGCTGATGCGGCAAAGCAGGGTTGCGTCCGAGTTGATTGGCTTCGGGGCTGACGGTTTCATTGGAGTCTTGCCCCCGGAGCTAGGAGCGCACGAATGAAGCCGACCAGGTTGGCGCGGATTTCAAGGTGCTCGACTTCGGATAGCTCTCGTCCATGCTTCGCGCTCCAGTAGGCGCGGTCCTCGGCGGCATCGTAGACAAGCGGCCTCTCGATGCGCTGGCAGACAATCTGGTGCTCGACTGTGGGGCCGTACCGGGCGACAATGACATCGCCTAGCGAAAGCGCGGCCAAGTCCGTGAAGGCGCTGGCTTTGACCCACGGGCCAGCGAAGATTAATTGAATCATCGAGGCCGCCTTCTAAGCGGGCGCATAATCCCCGCCCCTCGGGCATTATCGAATGCTCGGCGCGGTTGAGGATACTCGTAGCGCGGGCTCATCTTTCTTTCCTAATCACCTTCAATTTGAACCTACGAGCCGTTGCCGTTTGAAAATGGTTCCCTTCTTTCGTTTCTTTCAGTTTGTATTGCTCTTTATCTATTGTACGGGGCACAATCCTCACCCCTACAGGTGCAATCTTGCCATCTCTGCGGGCGGCGTTTATGTACCTGACAGAGGCGGGGCTTTTGCTTGGCGGTTTTGCTTGCCTCACGGGCCAATTGCGAGTCTGTCTGTTCAAGGCCCAGGTTGTGGCCGTCCGAGCGGTCGGCTCAGAGAGCTTCAATAGAACATTGATACGGCGAAGACGGTCCAAAGACGCCTGAATCGTTCTCTTATCAAGCCCGGTGTGCGTCATGAATTGCGTAATCGAGATGCGGTCCTGGAACTTGCCCCTCCAGCCCAGTATCTTTCGGATCACTACCAGGAGAATCGCGTAGTCCGGCCCCGTAAGGTGGGCATGAGCAAGTTGTTCGAGTACCTCATGGTAGATAGGCGTAAAGCCCTTCCCAATATCTATATCCCAGTGCCTCCGAGGGTCCCATTTGGGCAACCCTTCTCGAATCTTCTCCATGCCAGGGTTATATGGACGAACGCGCATCCTCCCGTGGTCATCGAACTCCCGAGACCTCTCAGCTTCTTGCTCTTGCGCTTCTCGCTCCTGCTCGCGTTCCCACGCTAGTCTCTTGAGATGCTTCTGGCGAAGTTGCTCTATGGCGTTCATGCTGGCATCCCATCCCAGGTCCGCCCATCAAGCTCGCGGCCTCCCGCTTTCGAGGTTCGTCCACCCCATTGCTTGAAGAAGAAGGGCACCGCCGCTTCCAAGCACTGGTCGCGGATGGAGCGCACCCAATTAGGGTTGCAGGGGCGATAACCTGGACCTGATTCGCCACCGACAATGACCCAATGGATGCCATCCAGGCTCAAGTTCGGAAGGGGTCCCAACAGAGGTTCAAGTGAAAGGAACCGGATGCGGGCAGGAACCTCCCGGAGCAGGTCAATGCGTCGGGCGTAGTCGCTGGTCTCGACTGATGCGCCGATCCAGGCATTGGGCCAGCCGCTCCCCCAAGCGGACGGAAGGTGGTTGAGAATTCGTTCCGGGCGCTTGGTCAGTATCTGATAGCTGTGCCGGGGAGTCGCTCGAATTATCTCCCACGCCTCATCGCGCCAAGGGTCGGCGGTTTTATGGAACCAATCCGACCAGGAGCAAGTGAATATCAGCTTGGGCTCGGCCCATTTTAGTGGAGCATGAAACTGAGTCTTGCTGCGGACAACCACGGCGGGGTCTTGGCCATACCGCCGCTTGGCGGCATACATATAACACCGTTTGCATCCAGGTGAAACCTTGGTACATCCGTGCCAGGGATTCCAAGTTCCACCAGTCCACTCAATCCGGCTTTCGATTGCCATAAAGACAACGCCTCCTCTAGGTTCCCAAGCGTCCCTAGAGGAGGCGTAAAATCGAGCCCGCCGCTTGGGGAGCGGTTTGGTATTCGTCACCCCAAGTGGGCAAATGAAAAGGCCCGTGTCTGGCGGCGGCGAATTTGCGGCTGGCTCTTCGCCTCCAACAGACACGGACCTTATCGCTAAGACCGTGCTGTCAACTACAAAAGCATTGTACTTCATCAGCGCTCGAAAATCAATTCCACGACGGAGAATCAATTCGATTTTGCTCCGGCAATCAAAAGTTGATACCGAGGCGGAAGTATCTTGTCCGCCAATGTCCTGGAACTGGGACGAGCTTAAAGGTCGGTACTCCAAGCGGGGAGTGGGCCAGCTAATCATGGGGAGTCTCCCGCGCGGGCAGAGTTGTAGAGGCGACGCGCTCTCGTCTCAGGGCGGCGGCGAGGGACGGATGCGGTCGCGCCAGGACGATGATGAGCAATCCCATCTCACGGGCAAGTATCTTGAAGTCACTGACCTTGTGCGCGTAAGAGCGCCCTCCGATGCGGTGCAGGTCATCAACCAGGATTAGGCCGAGGCGTTCCCCCTGACGGCGAAGGCGGCTATCGAGTTGCCGCGCGTGGGACCATATCTCCAGCGGCCAGAGGCGCGGCGCGTTGTTGAAGTAGAGCGGCGCGGTGCGTAGGCGTTGCGCTCGGGCGGTGGGAAGCGGCAGTCTCGCGGGTCTCCAGGCGGCTATCAGGCGGCGCAGGAGGGCGCGTTTGTCGGTCCCAGGGGCGAAGAACAGGACAGGGAGCGGGCGGCTCGTCAGCGTCAGGCTCGCGGCGATGCTTAAGGCGTAGCGGGTCTTTCCGATCCCAGGCGCACCGATGACCACGACAAGCTGGGCGGGTCGGAGCTTTCGCGCTCCGAGGTCAGTAGCGATGCGGCGCAGAAGGCTCATGGTCAATCCTCGCCAGGGAGCATGATGGTGATGACGGGCGCGGCCCCGTCGTCGCCAGGACCACAGTGAGCCCACATGGGCACGGGCTCAGGCGGTCGCCCAGTCTTGAGGACAAACAGCGGAGCGAAATCTACACGGTCGGCTCCAGGTGCGGCGCGGCGAATCGCCAGGTTCAGAATCGTCAGCAAGTCCCAGGCTCGCCCGCGCCAGTCTTGGCACGACGGCATCGGCTCGGGCGCGATGATGGCCCACACGCCAGAGGTAACGGCCAG
>Ga0209211_10003606_pt1 | contig 25003 bp, 21 predicted proteins | sample RifGroA2_FD_183992 | JGI IMG/M metagenome (GOLD analysis project Ga0209211, IMG submission 183992) | Groundwater microbial communities from Rifle, Colorado, USA - Groundwater A2 (SPAdes) (version 2) | ecosystem: Environmental > Aquatic > Deep subsurface > Groundwater | place: Rifle, Colorado...
CCCTCTTTTCTAAGGTAACGTTTAATAAACTGATCTTATTAAATGCATCGTGTAATTCTTCTGTTTTGCTTTGCAGTTCTTGATGTGCTTTATTTAAACGCATTAACATATCATTAAAAGCCACCCCCAATAAGCCGATTTCATCCCTGCTTTTTACACTCGTTTTGTAACTCAAGTCACCATCGGACACCCTGGACATCCCATGTATTAAAGTCTGTATCGGTTTTACTATACTTCTGGACAAGAAAATACTAATTAATACTACCAGGAAAAGACCGATAATTAAAACGTATATAACATTGTATTTTAACTTCGATAAATTAGATAAGGCATCTCTTTCCCCCTGTACAACAACAATCCGCCATTTAGGCAACTCGTACTCTATCGTACTGGCATACTTTTCAGTACTGTAAAAAAGCATCTCAGAATCAGAATCGGAAGAATCTATAACCCCAGACTTTTTCTCTGGATCAAATGGCGCCTGACGGAACAACATTCCTTTATCTGGATGAGCAACATAGTATTGTTGTTCATTCATAATCGTAACAAAACCTGTATTCCCAATCGTAATACTATCTACAATCTCCCACAAACGCTCCATATTAAGTTGTCCGACCAGTGCAGCATATATTTTCCCATTTTCATCTATTAAAGGAACCGCAATGGCAAGAACAACCTTATAAGGATCGAGAATGACATGGGCATCAGAAACAAACACATTCCCATGTATTGCCTCCAGAAACCATTTTTTCGTTTTCCATTCACCACGGTAATTGTACGTAGTAGAAGTTATTACGCGCCCTTTTGTATCAATCATGGTAATGTCTTCAAAACGCTTGTAATAATCCTGGATTTTTTTCATTTCCAACAATTTTTTATTTACATGCATGTCGGTATTTCTCATAACTGCACTTTCTGCCAGTATCTTTATATCAGCCACACAGCTAGTCATAAAGCGACCTACTTCTTCCCTGGTATTTTTAGCTACCAATCCGAGATTGTTGCAGGCATCGTCTCGTATAAAACCTTCGGTATATTTAAACAAAAAGAATATCCCAGTAAATAAGGGTAAAAGACCTACCAGTATAAAAGGAAGGGCTATTTTGAACCCTAATTTTCTAAAAAAACTTATATTCCCCAATTTTGTCCTTTATTTTGAAAGTAGTTCTGCCCAACATTCATTGAACTTTCTTTGAACATCGGGTTGTAATATCTTATAAAATTCCAACTTATTGATTGTTCTTTTGTCTATAAAAATGTAAGGATTTTTTAATATATCTTTCTTTACATAGCGCCATGCCTTTTTATTACAACTGGCATAATATGAGTAATTGGCCTGCAGAGCGCTGATTTCCGGACGAAGCATAAAATTGATAAAACTTTCAGCACGTCGCTTGTTTCTTGCTCCAACAGGGATAGCCACGACATCAATCCAGAAACTCGTACCTTCTTTAGGTACTACAAATTTTATGTCGTTATCTTCATCATTAAGTATAGCTGCATCTCCGTTATAACACTGAGCAATCCATAATGTCTCGTTTCTCAACTTTTCCCTAATCTCATTATAAGCTATGAAGCATTCATTATGGAGGAGGGGTTTCAGTTTCTTTAGTATCTTTAGCGTTGCGTCCAACTCGTTGGGGTTTTGTGGATTTAATTGATACCCCAACAGTTTTAACCCTACTGACATAACTTCATAGGGATCATTCACCAACGCCGTATGTCCCTTATATTTCACGTCCCAGAAAATACGCCAGCTGTCAACGGTGTCCTTTACGTATTTTGCATTATATGCAATACCTGTAACCCCCCAGTCAATGGGAACACAATATCCTTTCCATTTATTTATAATAGTCCTGAACCTTGCATGAAGATTACGCAAATTGGGAATATCTGGCTCGTCGAATTTCAGCAGCAATTTAGATTTTATCATTTCATCCATCGAACCCTCACTTGGGAAGACAAGATCATACCTCCCCGGTTCAGACTGGACTAAAGAATACATAGCGTCTTCAAGATCATAGAAATCGACATGAACCTTCACGTGAAATTCCTTTTCAAAATCAGAAACGATCTCAGGATCGAGATAATCCACCCATGTATACACGTTCAGTGTGGGTACGCTGTCACCGGTATTCTTTGATTTGCCCGACGAGAAAGCCCTCTGTTCCAATCCAAGTAGATTTTGAGCAATGAATCCCAGGGTTACAATAAATAAAACGTATATAACTCTTTTTGTCTTCACAATTATTAAAGTAAAGATGGTTTTGATTTTAATTCGGCAAGTTGACTGAGAAAAGGCAGGTATTTCCACTGATAATTATATTTTTTACTCAACTCTTTAATCATGCAATGATATTTTTCGTACAGATCATACAAAATTTCTTTGTAATGAGGATTACAATAAAAAATACGGCAGCCAAGTGTTCGAAAGTCCCGGATACTGCATTGATTGTCCTTCAGAAAAGGACAAACATTGTCAGAAACATTAAAGTCGGGCACTTCCACGTACTGCGTAATATAGTCAACCTCAATACTACTTGTATAGAGGACATGACCAAACGTACTGAAATTACAACACGTTCCACACGTGTTACAGCCGGGGTTTAACTGTGTTAACTCTTTTTCTAAACGCTGATATAATAGTGACAATTCAGAATAGAGATTTTCCTGTAATACTTCTCGTGTTGTCATATTAGCCAAAACGCTCTTCATATGTTTTTAAATTGTCCTGTATATCCTTTAATGTATGTAATTTTCCTTTATCCACACCGGGACATGTATTCTTTATTTTTTCCCACTCTGACCTGTTTTCAAGATTCGATCCCCAGAATGGAAATGCCTTACACTGACAGGGTCTGACATCGTAAATCTTGCATCCGTTATCGTACATAATACAATCCCCGTTACCGTATTCCACCAGACTAAACCGACCATTAAAACTCCTCAAATAGTATCTGGCAAATGCGTCCTGCGTAATACCCAGAAACGATGATATTTTTTCTATTTCTTTTTTATTGACCCATATTGCACCAGGTTCACCCCGACAGCACCTGCCGCATCGCTGACATTCAAATTTTAACCCTTCTTTGAACCATGGTAGTGTATCACCTTGAACACCCATGTTTTTGTCCGATCTTATGTTATCCATATTCCAGACCTACTCCTTCTGCGTAATTGGTTGTCAGGACGTCTATAAGACGTATTTGTTTCAAAAGCACCAGAAAATATCATATATTCAAGGAAAAGGCAATTGTCATTTTAATCAACAGAATTTCCGGCAAGGTATCCCGTAGAGAACGCCGCATGGAGATTAAACCCCCCTGTTGGGCCATCAATATCAAGCACTTCTCCCGCAAAATATAACCCTTTCATAAGTTTCGATTCCATTGTCTTCACATCGACTTCATCCAAACTCACTCCACCTGCCGTAACAATAGCCTCCTCAATAGGACGATGACGAAGCAGTGTAAGATGCAATCCCTTGAGTTGTTTTAGTATCTTTCTTCTTTCCTGTGTTGTTATTTGAGATGCCTTTTTATGCGGTTCGATGTTACAAAGACCCAATAGAATAGGGGCTAATTTCTCCGGAATGAAAAACGTAAGGCATGATTTAATAGCCTTACCACCCTGTCGTTTAATCCGGTTTAAGAGAATACTATCGAGTTCTTCTGTTGAATGATTAGGTTTAAAGTCTATATGGATTTGTATGAAACCATTTGGCAGACATTCGACAAGCCGTTTGCTCATATCTAAAATGGCCGGGCCAGAAATACCATAATGAGTAAAAAGCGCCTCCCCAAAATGTTCTGCAATCTTTTTGTTCAGTTGATACGTCGAGATATTTACGTTTTTTATGGGTGTTCCCTGTAAGGATTTTACCCACGTCTCTTCTGTCTCAAAAGCAACAATTGCAGGATATGTTGGATAAATTGAGTGACCTACGCTGGCGGCTAATTTATAACCATCTCCCGTACTTCCTGTAGCCGGGTAACTCAGCCCCCCTGTAGTAATTAAAACATTGTGTCCAAAAATATTACCGTGATTTGTTTCTACCCCATGGACATGATTGTTTTCAGATATTAATCGTAAAACATGCGTATTTGTCTGTATTTCTACACGACCGTCTCGCATATAAGTTTCAAGCGCTTTCAAAACAGAATCAGCCTTCTGGCTCTTTGGAAAGACACGTCCTTTGTTCTCAACAACCGTTTCCACACCATGAGATAATAGGAATGATCGTAACTTTTCATTGTCGAATGTTTCTAATGCCGTACGGAGAAAAGGCCCTCCCTTCCCGTATGCCTCCGTAAATCCCTGTAATGGGGCGGTGTTGGTTACATTGCAACGACCCGTGGCACACATGAGAAGTTTTTTACCTAAACGGTCGTTTTTTTCAAGCAGGATGACCTTTCCCCCCCTTTCAGCAGCCCGACCAGCAGCCATCATTCCCGCAGGACCACCGCCGATAACGATAAAATCATAATTATCCGTCATATTCTTATTAAGGAGGATTAACTTGATTGTATAGGAATTTTCATTTTATTTAAGCGGGTTATACTATGTATAGCATAGAGAATCCCCCTTAGACTTCGTCGTGAGCGCTCAGTCAAACGAAAAGGGGGCGAGGGGGTTGTAAACTTGTCCTCGTGAAAATGGGGAATAGCCCAGAAAAAACACAACCCCCTGAATCGTTCGACTGATCTCACGACGAAGTCCCCCTTTGTTAAGGGGGACTTAAACGGAATAACTCGTTTCTGAGTCTAATCTATGAATGCCTTCTTCTCTGGCTATTTGAAGGGCATTCTCGAATTCCTCACAGCTGATACGCCGATTAATCTCAGAATATTTGTGTGCAAGACCACAGGGACGATATTGATCCATGATATTAACATAGGTATTTGATGAAATCTTCTGGACGAGAAATTGCATGACTTTCCGTGTCCCAGCTAATCCGTTTGGCATTATAAGATGGCGAACGATTAATCCCCTCTCTGCAATGCCACGATCATCTACTACAAGGTCGCCTACCTGTCTGTGCATTTCCTTAATAGCTTTCATAGCTACTTGTGGATAATCCCTGGCCTTACACAGCCTTGCAGCAACTTCACTGTCGGAGAACTTGAAATCGGGCATATAAATATCAAAGACTCCTTCTAAAAGTTCAAGAGTTTCAACAAGATCATAGCCTCCAGTATTATAGACCAAAGGTATTTTCAAACCTTCTCTCACGGCAATAAGAAGTGCTTCAAGTATTTGTGGTACGACATGAGTTGGTGTCACAAAATTAATGTTGTGGCATCCCATGTTTTGAAGCTCAATCATCATCTGTGCAAAACGTTCCGATGAAACTTCAAACCCTTCTCCCAGATGGCTAATCTCATAATTTTGACAAAAAACACACCCCAAATTGCAAGAAGTAATAAAGATTGTTCCAGAACCATGCATGCCAACCAAAGGTAATTCTTCACCGAAGTGAGGATTATAACTGGAAACCTTCGGCAGCCTTCCCACCTTACACACACCCATTTTATTTTCAAGTCTATTAACCTTGCATCGTCTTGGGCACATCTGACACGCCTTTAAAAGACCTTGTGCCTTTTCAATCCTTTCCAGGAGTTTACCGGTCTTATACAAATTTATATAGGCAGGTTGGAACATAAGTATTTCTGTAACAGTTCAGCCCCTCACTTTGAACTCAGTAGAGGAACCCACCCCTGACCCCTCCCAAGAGGGGAATACAAAAAGTCCCCTCTTGGGAGGGGATTTAGGGGTGGGTGAACTGTTACGTATTTCTATCAATAAATTTAATGTTAAGGAATTTCAAACTGGTAGCCGCAGACTTCAGTCTGCGCCCTGGCCAGTGTTCAATGCTCAGCCCACCTACAGTTTCCACTCAGGCTAAAAGCCTGCGGCTACCACAATGTTATTGCCGAAGGCAACCTAATTTATAAATTAATTTTAGGGCTTCTAATCATATGAGTCAATAACAAATGATTTTAGGATAAAACATACTTTAAAATTATAAGTTGCGAAGTTGACCTGTAATTTGATATATTTTGTACTAATCACAAGCAAACCACACGGAGTCGTGGGATTGACAATAAATAATCTGAACAAGTTTGTTTTCCGACACTTTGAAGATCAGGTACTGTCAGGGCTAAAGCCCAATTCAGATAAGACCATCACTAACCCCAGCCTTAAGGCTGGGGTTAGTGGGTACACGTCGTACCGGGGCTTTAGCCCTGATGGCACTGCAACCTGTCTGCGAGCGGATTCGCTCAGGCAGGCATGAACTTGTTCATGTTATTTATTGTCAATCCCTGTGTTACTCTTCTCACCCTTTAAATACATAAATATTTTGATGGGTGCTTATTTCAAAATTAAGATTGCAGAGGTTTGGAACAATGGCAAAAAGATACTTCTATAACATATCCATCCTTTTTCTATTCTTCATGTCAGCTTTGGCAATCCACCATAGCGCACATGCTGCATTCCCGGTAACGGAAAGAATCCCTTATAGTGATTTTAAGAAGCTGATTCAAGAGGATAAGCTGGAAGAGGTTATTCTGGATTCAATGACGCTTAAAGGGATTTTAAAACCTGAAGAGTGGCAAAAGGTTAAAAAAACTGTAACAACGGTGAAGGTCGATGACCCAGACTTGATTAAGGAACTCGTTGCACATAATGTAAAATTTTCAGCAACTGCACCAGCAAATGGAGGATGGCGACAAAACCTGTTTTTGCTATGGTTCCTCCCCATGATAATATTTTTAATTATGATGACGAGGCTGAGGCGGGGAGCAACAGGGGCTGGGCTTATGTCCATTGGAAAGAGCCGCGCCAACCTTTATATCGATAAGGATACGGGTGTTACTTTTGACGATGTCGCCGGTGTGGATGAGGCTAAGGAAGAACTAAAAGAAGTCATAGATTACCTGCAAAACCCGCAAAAATACCAGAGGCTGGGGGGTAAGATTCCCAAAGGGGTGTTGCTTGTAGGACCAACCGGCACGGGCAAGACGCTACTTGCCAGGGCAGTGGCAGGAGAAGCAAAAGTGCCATTTTTTTCAATCAGTGGATCGGGGTTCGTCGAGATGTTTGTGGGAGTAGGCGCAGCACGAGTACGTGACTTATTCGCACAAGGGCAGGCAAAAGCCCCTTGTATCATATTTATTGATGAAATCGATGCCGTTGGAAAGGTTCGGGCCGCTGCGCCCATATCTGGTGGCCACGAAGAACGTGAAAACACCTTAAATCAACTCCTTGTCGAAATGGATGGATTTGACACCCGAAAGGGTGTAATCCTTATGGCAGCAACTAATAGACCTGAAATCCTGGATCCAGCACTGCTCAGACCAGGAAGGTTTGATAGGCATATTCTGGTAGATAGACCCGACATCAAAGGGCGTGAAGAAATACTAAAAGTTCATTGTAAAAATGTAAAACTCGGTAAGAGCGTTGACATAAAAATCATTGCGGCAAGGACACCGGGGTTTGTTGGAGCAGATTTAGCTAATGTAGTTAATGAGGCAGCACTTCTTGCCGCACGGGTGGGTAATGAGGCCGTGTGTATGGATAATTTTGAAGAGGCTATTAATCGTGGAATTGCAGGATTAGAAAAGAAAAAGAGGGTCATGAGTAAAAAAGAGCAGGAAATTATTGCTTATCACGAATCAGGACATGCCCTTGTTGCAGAATCTGTGCCTGGCGCCGATAAGGTGCATAGAATCTCCATCATTCCGCGTGGAATTGCTGCACTTGGATACACTCTCCAATTACCTACAGAAGATCGATATTTGCTGACGCGATCGGAATTATTAGACCGGCTTGCCGTACTTTTGGGTGGTCGTGTGGCTGAAGAAATTCATTTTAATGAAATCTCTACAGGGGCACAGAATGATCTGGAACGGGCAACGGACATAGCTATGAGTATGGTAAGAGAATATGGTATGAGTGAAAAATTGGGGCCCATGACATTTCAAAATGGCAAGAAACCGCAATTTTTTGATTTCGGGTTCCGTACTGGCAGAGAATTGAGCGAGGAAGTTTCAAAAGAAATTGATAGTGAAGTTAAGAAGATCATCTTCGATACCCATATAAGAGTAAAAGATATCCTCATGAACAATAAGGATCGTTTGCAGATACTCGCAAAACTTCTTATGGAAAAAGAGGTCGTTGAAGGTGATGAACTAAGAAAGATTATTGCCGAGAATATCCCCACCCAAAAGAAGGAATCCCCAGCCTAAGAGGATATCTCGAAAAAGAATCCAAATCCAATCTTCGAGCGTATAGTAATTTCTCCAGTGCAATAAAAATATCTACCCGGTGGTAAACTGATCTTCCTCATGCCTACGTTATCTGCAATCTTGGTATAGGTATCTTCCTCTTTATTCAAAACGTATTTTTGTGAAGGATAAAATACAATACTGCCTAACGAACCCTTTGAATCAACGCTGTAAAGCGTTTTCCCGACCACCAAAGGATTATCTGTTTGGAAATCGATGATTCTGAGATCCTGACCTTTAATCACAGTAGGCGAACCTTTTACATAAAAACGCCTTTCTTTACTACTGGCTTCTGAATAATATTCGGTATTGTTAATTTCTCTGTAATCACCTTCGCCCACAACAAAAAGTCCACCCTTTGGCGGTATCTTCCACAGAGTAATATCACCTACAGAAAGGTCTGTTTTTTCATCAAGAGATAACGGCACATACAGCGGAACATAACCTTCCTTGTCAAAGGTAAGTTTGAGGTTGCCTGGATTATAATCAATAGAAAAAACACCTGTAGCATCGGAAGTAGTCTTTGTTTTTGATCCATTGGATACAACAGTAATATTTGCAGAATTAATGGGTTTACCAAAACCATCGACGACCTTACCGCGGAGAGTACCAGTTTCAAAGGCGCATACAGCTTTTGAAGCGAGAAGAAGAACAATCACAGAAACAAATATTTTTCTAAACATCCTTTGTTTATTCCTTTTGTTAATTATTTTATATATAAGACACTGGTCATATTATTAACACATTACTGGTATAATTGTCAATTTTATTTAATTGACAAATACCATACTAATTTATATACTTCAAACTGTTGTGTAATAGTTTAGGTATAGTCTTAACAAGTATATAGATAAAGGATAAAGAATGGGAAGGAATAAGAATTATGAGAGGTAAATTGAGTTTTGCTCTGCTCTTTTCTGGTTTGTTGAGCATGTGTCTTTTTCAAGATTATAGTTTATACGCAAAAGATACTCTAGAGGATGGTATCATCGGCTTTACCAAGGAAGAAGTCCGCGAAAAGTTTGGGAAGCCACCTTATTTATATTGCGAAGAGGAACCATACAGACGTTATGTAATAGTAAAACCGGAAAATGAAAGTATCTTGAGAGCAACTTTTTTGTACGACGTTATAGTGCACGATTTGTATTCCTTCAAAAGAGGCGACAACAACCTCAAGTACAGGATTTATTACGGTGAAGATGTCTCTGATGGAAAAAATGTGCACCGTGTAAAGGAGTATTCAATAAATTTTTCAGATAACCCTATTCCTCTTGGGAAAATTGCCGAGATTGTCACGGAGTTCAAGCCAGCTTATAAAAGCGCAAAGGTTTATCAAGAACGCATACTCAACACTAATACCATCCGACTCATATTTGTAACTCCGGAAATCAATGAATTATCAAAACACATGGGAAGTTTGTTTGTCGATTCAGACAAAGACATAAAAGATTGGTCATTAGCCTATGATGTTATGTTGTGTGCTGGTGAACCTGAAAATGTATCAATCAATAGTATGGTTAAGGAAGTTATTGTTTCAGTAGATGGTGAATATCGTATTGGAAAAACATCACACGTATTTGGGACAAAGCCGATAAAAAATCCCTTGCAATAAAAAATACTTACTTTTGTGAATTTTAAAAAGCAGTAATGATTAATGTTCAACTAATTTTTCTTACTGCTTTTTTTATTTTATACTAATGAGCCTGTTTTAAGGCAATGTCAATAGTTACATGAAAAACGGGAGAAAAGGATGAACCACAGAGAACACAGCGTGGCACAGCCATGCTGTGTTCTCTGTGGTTAAATTTTGACAATACCTGTTTTAACATAGGGAGAAATAAGTGAAAATTTGTTGCATCGGTTGCGGCTACGTGGGGCTTGTTGCTGCTACATGTTTGGCAGACATGGGTAATGATGTCCTCTGTGTAGACATTGACAAGAACAAGATAAATAATCTTAAAAAAGGAATTATACCCATCTACGAGCCTGGACTGAAAGATATGTTGGATCGGAACGCAAGAGAAAAAAGGATCGTCTTTATAACAAATATTAAAGACTGCATTCAAAAATCAGAAGTTATTTTTATTGCTGTAGGAACGCCTTCTGACAGCAATAATTGTGCAGATATATCCGCCATTACGTCCGTTGCTGAAAATATTGGACGATACATGAACGGGTACAAGGTTATCGTAAACAAGAGTACTGCACCAGTAGGAACTTTAGAAAAAATTGGAAAGGTGATAGCATCCACACAGAACAAACCTATTAAATACGACCTGGTTTCTAATCCTGAATTTATGAGAGAAGGTGAGGCTATTAAGGATTTCACAAATCCTGATAGAATCGTAATCGGTGTGCAGAGTGAAAAGGCAAAGCGCATAATGGCATCCATCTACAGCGGTATTTCCAGAACAAATAAGCCAATAATGTTTACAGACATTCGTAGCGCCGAGCTAATTAAATATGCTAGTAATGCCATGCTTGCTGTGAGGATTTCTTTTATGAACGAAATGGCACAATTATGCGAAAAGGTGGGAGGCGACATTAAAGCCATCGCGCAGGGGATGGGTTTGGATTCAAGGATTGGGCCTCGATTTCTCCAGGCAGGCATCGGGTATGGGGGCTCTTGTTTTCCAAAAGATGTTAAATCCCTTGCTCAAATTATGAAATTAAATGGTATAGAACCTAGAATATTGACCGCAGTAGATGAAGTAAATGAACAACAAAAGGGTTCTCTCATTCACAAAATTAAGAAGCTGCTTCCAAATTTGAGAGGAAAAAATATTGCTATCTGGGGATTGGCTTTTAAACCAAAAACAGATGATATGAGAGAGGCGCCGTCCATCACGATTATTCGGCAATTACAGGAATCAGGGGTAAAAATTAAGGCCTTTGATCCTGAGGCGCAACAAAACGCAAGGAAGATTTTTAAAAATATAACATACTGCAATGACCCATATTCGGTACTGAAAGGGTGTGATGCGCTGGTTATAGTGACAGAATGGAATGAGTTTAGAGACCTTGAACTTAAAAAAGTTAAGCAATTATTAAAACATCCCAATATAATTGATGGCAGGAATATATACGAACCACATGAAATGAAAAAACTGGGTTTTAACTATATGTGTGTAGGCCGAAAATATTAATTCATGTTATTTCTTAACCGTGTTATTTTTACATTTTACCAACCGACACATATCCAAGAAGTTGACTCGCCGTTCGCATGCTATCGAAAGATTGGCATTCCTTAGTAATTCGTCCAGGTCAAAGTGTTTTCCCAAACCCAGCTTATCTCTGACAGGAGAAATAAATGCCTCGAATCGGGAGATAACCTTGTTGTTACAACCTGTATAATTTAAGATAAATATTTCCCCATCCTTTTTACACACCCTTTTTATTTCGTTTATAGTTCTTAATGGATCTGGTACCACCGTGATAACATGAGATGCAATGACCTTATCAAACGTATTGTCGGCAAAAGTCATGGATGATGCGTCCATATTATATAAATCTAAATTGAATAATCCGTAGTATTCCTTTTTTATCTCGGCTTTATCTAGCATTTCCTGACTTATATCTATGCCCGTTACATGAGCCTCTTTAGGATACAGAGGCAGCGATAATCCAGTCCCCACGCCAACTTCAAGTATTGTTTCGTTGGGTTTTACATCCATCATGTTAAAAGCAACATATCTTCCATGCTCAAATATTTTTCCAAAAAAAGCATCGTAAATCCATGCGTAAAGTGAATATACTTTTTTTATATGCTCGCTCATAAAGAAGTTTTAATTATAACAATCAACTAAGATTTGACAAATGTTATCCTGTATTTTTCTGATGACGCCGAGGTCTTTAAAATTATTCATTATAATTGAAAAAGCAAGTGTATCTCCATTTAAGGCGTCGATATAACCAGAAAGAGCAGCCGTTTTTGCTATATATCCAGTCTTTGCATGTATTTTATTTTTGTATTGCGAAGAAATCATTCGATGACGTAATCCTCCATCAATTCCTGATACAGGCAAAGAATCATACAGCACATATCCATATGGATGCTCGTTCATGTACGTCAGGAGAGTTGTTATCATTCCAGGTGAAAGTTTGTTGCCTTTTGACAAACCAGAGCCATCCTCAATTTGATACTCATCAGGAGAAAAACCCAATTTCTTCATAAAAGCATGCAAGACCTCTATTCCTGCATTCGAACTACCACTACCTTTAATCTGCAAACCCAATGTTTTTAATATTTGTTCGGCGTAAAAGTTCTGGCTGTTTTTATTCGTCACGAGGATGGTTTGTTTCATAGTAGAAATTGTCTCTGTTATCTTTTCAAAATCTAAATTGAAAGAATCAGTTTCGTTAATTACTCTAGCGCAACCCTGTACTATAATCCCTTTCTTCTCTAAGATTTCTTTAAAGACTGTTGCTAGGTAAAGGGCTGGATTGTGCACATTCACCCAAGTTTTTTCAGGAGGTTCATTGATCCAATACTTACCTTTGATAAATATTTGATTCGTACCGGGCTTCCGATATATCGAATATGCATGCTCTTTCTTATTGGATGTACTAATGCAATTATTAACAATTGTAAGATATGACGTATTGGGGTACACCAATAGCAGTACAACATTCCCTGGTTTTTTATCGGGAACAAGTGTGATATCAACACAATTGTCATTGAAGGACAGTCCGCAACTTGGTGCACAATACCATTCAGATAATTGGTTTCCTGGCCAATTTGGATTAGTATAGATCCGATCAAAGACACTGTCATCTGCGATAATGTCTCCTGTGACCTCACGAATACCTCTGCTTCTGATAGCGTTTGCCCATGACTCTGGAACAGCTGTAATGTTGCCATTATAAAATCTGCCAGAAAGGTTGGGATCGCCACTTCCTCTAACAATGATATCCCCATCAAGTTCACCTGTGGTTGTTATTGCACCATGTACTTCAACGCTCGTTTTATATTCGAAATCCGGACATAAATATTCTATCGCTGCGGCTGTAGTAAGAAGTTTCATGTTCGAAGCAATACTGAATAAATCATTGTCTCGGTAACTGAATAAGGGTGTGTTTTTCTTGATGGATACAACACTAATGCCGTACGAGACATTTTTTAGGGATGGATTTTTTAATAAGAGTTGGATACGACCGTTGAGATTATTGGGGGAAGTTACATTTGCTTCAAGAGATTTAGTACATAATACACCACATATAAAAACAAGTATAAAAGTATTAAAATGTACTTTTAATATAAACTTGCAACGACCCATAATCTTGCCAGTAACGAGAATGAAAATTATTTCTTACTTTTCGAGAATTCCTTAGTTTTTTTTGGTATAGCAGTGGCGAATCGTGCTTCTAATAGATTATCAATTGTTTGCAAGACAAACATATAATCTAACGGCTTTAAAAGGAATATTTTTGCACCTGCTTTAATAGAAGAAGTTTCAACGCGCTTGGATTTTTGTTCACTGATCATTACTATTGGCATTTTTGCATTTAACTTTCTAATTTCATGTAAAATGTCTCCACCAGAAGAATCTTGTACCGACGTGCTTACGATAGCAATGTCCATGCTTCTTTCCTGTAATATGGTCAAAGCCACCTGCTTATTAAGGGCAACTTCTGTTTCATAGCCATGCTGTTCAAACATATCCCTTAATGTATCCACTGTTTGCCGTTCATCCTCTACGATCAATATCCTTGCAGAAGGCATATTCCCCCTTTTATTTTCTTTAGTGGTTTAGTATGCAAGGTATACAAAATGAGTTTTTTACTGCCTTTCTGCTATAATAGAGAATGAAAACATATCCAACTCTCCACTCTTTAAAACGTCAAAACGGGATATGTTTATGTAAAACTGTAACGTCTTGTCTTATTGTTTATGCTTTATAATAATTCTGAAATTATCTCATGGCTCGTTGGATTTCCCTGTCAATGTCACGCTTTTTGATGTCTTCACGCTTGTCAATTTTCGTTTTTCCTCTAACAAGGGCAAGTTCCACTTTGGCAACACCTTCTTTAAAATACAATGATAAAGGAATCATCGTATATCCTTTTTGTTTAATCTTACCAGCTATTTTGGCGATCTCTCTTTTGTGTAACAGTAGCTTCCTAACCCTTTTGGGCTCATGGTTTTGCCTGTTTCCTTGTTTATATTGTCCAACGTGCATTTCATAGACAAATATTTCTCCATTATTAAGATGGGCAAAACTTTCGTTAATACTTACGTCTCTATTTCGAATTGATTTAACTTCTGTTCCTGTTAGTACAACACCTGCCTCAATCTTTTCGAGAATTTCATATTGGAAATACGCTTTCCTGTTCTTAGCAATGATTTCCATTTATCGTAACCGGGGGAATAAACAATACATAAGGCGGCGTAGCCGCAAACAATCTAAAGGGTGCAGTTGAAAGATTTAAGTTGTTAGTAAATTTAAATCTTTCAACCTACAACTTGCAACTCACAAACACCTCTAAAAAACTTACCTCTCACTAAATATTCTTCACTTAGCCTCTGAATTGCTTCCACTTGTAAATATAAATTACATGTAAGAAGAAGCATATCTAAGTCTTTGCCATAATTTTATTTACTATAATCGCTCTTACCAAAGAATTATTGCCAAATAACCTGAAAAATGTTTAAAAATCGTAACAGATTGTTAGCATTAATGCAAGGTCAATTTATTAAAATTCCATTGACTTGGACATTTATATTCTTTAAAATCTTTGCGGGCCGAAGTGGCGGAATTGGCAGACGCGCTAGATTCAGGGTCTAGTCCCGGCAACGGGGTCAGGGTTCAAGTCCCTGCTTCGGCATTTTATCTTAACCGAATCTCCATCTTTCTTCTGATTTCTGCTTCTTCTCGCAATTTCCTTGATGCCTCTTTAATAGCACTCAAATCGTTTTGGAGTTCCGCCCATCCATATAGATGCGTATAATTAGGATTTGCGTGATATGCCCCTTTCCAGGTAATTTTTGCACTATATGTTAATTTGAAAAATAGACGCTCAGTCCTGGATTTGTTACTATATAACTCCTGATTTCCAAGGACCATAGCATGACCAAGTGATTGAATATTTACTTTCTTATTAATTGGAGGAATTATCAGGTTGTCCCTTTCCAATCCACTAATGATTTCCTCAGCATCTTTAACAATCGTCTCCACTTTTTTATGAATGGTATCTGCCGTGGTTAATTTTTCCTTTGCAAAACGTGGCGAATGACATGCATTACACACCGACAGCATGGCATTGCGCCTCTCAGCCAATCTGGATTCATCCACGGTAATACCATTTCTGTCAATATAAGACAATTCTCCCCCCACTGGCCCATAGGCAAGCCCAAAACTTATATCATGAGTACCCTGAGGCATGTGACATGTAACACATATTGGTGACCGTAATGATCTGATAGACTCAGATTCTTTTAATATACTGGACTGGCTTGCCGTGTAAACAGCACCATGCTTTGAAGAGATGTATATCTCATAATGTGGTTGATCTGACCCCATGTGGCATGTCATGCAAGCCTCTGGGGTTTTTGCTTCGAGCGTATTAAAAGTATGTCGTGTATGACACGAATCGCACTTAAACTGTATGTTATGACACTGCTCACAATTTACCGAACGGGTCTCTTTGGAAATCTCTATATATTGACCGCAATCCAACATTCTCTTCCAACCAATGGAATGACGACTCTTCATAAATTCGCTGTACTGTTTCATATGGCATTTCCCACAGCTACCAGCAATAACCTGGCGATTGACCCTTTTATCCTCACAATTACCTCCACTGGCGTAAAGATACTCTAGTTCCGATGCTTCCTTCACTGCAGGTTCCAAAGCAGAGCTTATATGACATACCTCACATCCCACACCCTTTCTGGCATGCTTACTACCCTCCCAATCGGCAATCCAACCGTGAGTCACACCGCGCTCCTCATGACATGTAATACATTTTAAAGATTCCTCTGTAATGCCTCTTTCCTCTTTAACAGATACCGTCTGTTCTTCCTGAGAAATAGTTACTGTTTTCTTTTGCGTAGTACAGCCTGTAAGCCAAATTAATTCGGCAAAAAGAGGTGTAAAAATAAGGATTTTTATTAACTTATCAAGATGTCTTGAAGAATATGGCATTGTTTTTCCCCCTTTGATGGATTTGAATGTATTACCATTGGCTGGTATTATACAAACAAAATTTTAAAATAAAAGAGGTTATTCTGCGAAATGCCTATTAATGAAGAATATCGCAATCTTTAAAGAAGGGATCTTTGGATAGTTTGTCTCTATATGAATTGTCTAGTTTTATAAGCTTGGATAAGGCATCCGAAACCTTTTCTTTATTTCCCATGAAGACATAAGTACAAGCTATATTATATATGGCATCAAAATAATCTGGTTTTATGGTAAGTACAATCTCATAGGCATTGATGGCCTCATCATATTTACCGAGCTTGTTTAAAGCCATGCCTTTGATATTCAATATTTCGTAATATTCGGGTTTTAGGATGAGGGCGTTATCAAAGCTCATTACGGCATCGTCATATTTACCCAAAAAATATAAGGCAAGCCCTTTATTATACCATACCTCGAATAAGTTCGGATTAATCCCGATTGCCGCATCAAACGCCTTCACCGCTTCCTCATATCTTTTAAGCTGTGCAAGTATTTCACCTTTATTTATCCATGCCTTAGTGTAATCTGGTTGTAATTCAATCGCCTTATCGAATGCCTTCAAGGCATCTTCATACTGGCCAAGCCCATTAAGTGCCAAACCCTTATTTGTCCATGCAGGGAAAAAATTTGAGGATAGCTGGATAGATTTTTCAAGGGAGATCAAGGCTTTCTCATATTCTCTCATAAAGATATGAGAAAGTCCCTTATTACTCCATACCATATGGGCATTCGGGTTTAATTCCAAGGCTTTATCAAACGCAATAATAGCCTCAGCATATCGGCCCTGTTGGGTTAACGAGAGACCTTTTACATTCCAACCTTCAACAAAATCAGGTCTAATCTTTAAAGCTGCATCAAATGCCTCAATGGCTTCTTTGTCCTTGCCCATATCATCCAGGGTCATACCCTTGTCAATTAATGCGACATAATGGTTCGGATTGAGTTCCAATACCTGGTCAAACACAGCTACGGCTCTTTCATATTGTTTTAATCTGAGGAGCATAAGTCCCTTCCTATAGACCAATTCATCATTAGAAGGCATGAGTTCTACGGCTTTTTCATAAACACTTAATGCTTCCTCAAATCTCCTCATCTGTGCAAGAGTAAGCCCTTTCAAATCAAGTGCCTCTATAAAGTCAGGTTTAAATTTGATGGCCTTATCAAAGGCATTAATAGCCTCTTTGACCTTCCCAAGTTCACTCAAAACCAATCCGATATTGTAGCAAACTTCATGAGAGTTTGGTTTGATCTTTATGGCATGACTGAATGCATCAACCGACTCAGGATATTTCCTCAGACGAAGTGATAAAAGGCCCTTATTGTTCCATGCTTCAAATTTATCAGGATTAACCCGGATCGCCGCATCAAACGCCTCAATAGCATCATTAAATCTACCGAGACTGAATAGAGTATTGCCAATCCCAATCCATGCATCATAATAATCCGGATTCATCTCCGTTACTTTTTTAAAGGCAGTTAAAGCCGCTTCATAGTCTCCCTTTTTGTATGCATTTGTTCCGTCCGTCATTAAAGAAGATTTAGTATCAACAGAAAAAAGGGCTTGTACCGCAAGAACACTGGAAGGAGTATCTTGTTCCAAATCAAACGAAAGTTGTGCGCATACAACCTTATTTAAACCAAGAGCGATTATGAATACTATAAAAGCATACCTAACTATACATTGATTTTGAAGTTTATTCAGGTTCATAATCATTCCCTTATTTTTTTTATTTTACAAAAGTATCTTTTATACTAAATAATATCAAATTAAGTGCCGAGATTATGGTCAAGACGTTTCATTAAGAATATAAGTATTTAATATTTTGCATGTTATGGTATGTTTCATTCGGAAATAAATAACTTTTAAATTGGCTATTCTTTAATTAATTTGTCTGGATTAGGACATAGGAATGCCTGGTAATGGGCAAATTATATTTAGGGAAAAGTATTTAATTGTATTTAACATTGGAATCTTGTAAATATTACATTTATCCGTTAGTACCATTTACTTGTTCTGACCCCAAAAGTGACAAGAACACATGGAAAATAAAGGCAGCAATGCAACGATTATTTTAATCATTTGCAATACCTTTTTATTCGCTATAAAGATCACAGCCGGTCTCATATCCAATAGTTTGGCCATTATATCGGACGCCGTAAACTCGCTTACCGATATTGTCTCTTCAGTGATTATTTTCTTTGCAGTAAAGACCTCTTCAAAACAAGCAGATGAAGGACATCCCTTTGGTCACCATCGGGCAGAACCAATAGCAGGCTTAATTGTGGCTATTTTTGCTGGAATCTTGGGATTCGAGATACTTCACACCTCTATTTTAAAACTCATGGAACCGCATGAGCATAAGATAGGTATTTACGCAATCACAGTACTCCTGGTATCTATTGGTATGAAACTTTTGATGTCTGTATATTTTAAAAGATTTAGCCGCAAAATAAATAGTCCAGCTTTATTGGCAAGCTCCATCGACAGCAGGAACGACGTATATATATCTACCACAGCCCTGATCGGAGTAATCTGTGGACTTTATGGTTATCCGCAAATGGACGATATCGCAGCAATCCTTATCAGCTTTTGGATTATTTACTCAGGTTACAAAATTGGCGTTCAAAATATTGATTACCTCATGGGCAGACAACCCGATTCCAGTATCATGGAAGAAATTAAAAAGAAGGCATGCGCTATTTTTGGTGTTATTGGAATTCACGATGTCAGAGCACATTACGTAGGCAATTATATCCATGTTGAAATACACATATCTTTAGATCAAAATTTGACGATGATACAGGCACATGATATCGGGAAAAATGTCCAAAAGGAGGTAGAAGCCATCGAAGGCATTCACAAGACATTCGTGCATATTGACCCTATTTAGGAGAAATACAACTTCTCGTTTCAGACGCTAGCGAGCTATTGATATTGAGATTAGTAACAATAATTATTCTGAAATTCACAAATTAAGAAACGCGATTACGGTTGATTTTCTTCCGAGAGAAAACAGAAAACATGTTAGCTTATAAACATATCTTTTGTAAGGCATGGGCATTAAGAAAAAGGTATATAAACCAGACTAATACAAACGTATACCGCCTGGTAAACTCCTATGGAGATGCCTTACCAGAAGTAACAATTGATGTCTATGATAAAAATCTTCTGGTGCAATATTTTAAATCGTATGAAAAACACTCAAAAGACAGACTTTGCAGTGACCTTAAGGATATCCTGGCACCAGAAAGTATCACAGAAAAGATACGACTAAAAGGTGAAGAAATTAAAACTCATTTAGTGTCAGGAAAAGAAATTCCAGGAGATTTTGTTGTAACGGAAAATGGCATAAAATTCAACATATCATTTCTTGAAGGAGGTGGAACTGGACTGTTTCTAGATCAAAGGGATAACCGGAAAAAGATACGTGCCTTAGCAAACAAGAAAGAGGTATTAAATTGTTTCTGTTATACATCCTCCTTTTCAATTTATACAAGTCTTGGAGGGGCTACAAAGACAACAAATATAGACCTGTCAAAGAAGGCGATAGAATGGAGTAAAAAAAATTTTTTACTGAATCAACTTGATGTAAACAATCACGAATTTATAGTGGGAGATGTATGGGAGTGGCTGCACAGATTTAAAAAAAAGGGGCGGACGTTTGACGTGATTATTATTGACCCACCCAGTTTTTCTACCAGTAAGACAACGGTATTCAACGCAGAGAAAGACATCCCTGGATTAATCGGGGCTGGACTCAACATCCTTCGTGAGGATGGAATTCTAGTCTTTTCCACTAATATTGCAAAAATGAACTTCTCGAAATTTTTCCAATTATTGTCACGGGTAAAAGATTTCACTCAAAAAACATACAAGCTTATCGATGTTTCATCACAGGGGTTAGATTTTCCTACGGATGGGATTCACATCATAGAACCTTATCTGAAATTTGTCATGTTATCGTGTTAGACAAATCAACACATCTAATGAATAAAGCGCTTTTATATAACTTCTATTCACTGTTCACCAAAGGCTATAACAGGACAATTGATATTTATAAATTTTTACGCGTCTTTTTCAGCAAATATCCTACAAATACTGTAATTCCAAACACAACAAACACTCCAATAATACCTGCGTACCGCTTGGTATCGAATTTTCTGGTTATCCCTGGTATTGTATAATTCGATAAAGGAGCATTCACCGAAGGTTTAAAGTCATCTTTTTTGACAAATCCCACCGTATCCTTTGACACCTTTTCAAGACCATCAGGCATCTGTGAGGTAAATGGTATAATGAGAAATGCAAGTCCTATAATAAAAGATAAACTAAATACTACAAACAACGGTACTTTATTTTTGGTGAGCTTCATAAAACTCGGAGTCCCCTTTATATCTTGTAGCCATTTTATCTTACTTTTTAAATTGGAGAAGTAGGAATATACAAAACTAAAAAATCTTGTTTACTGCAAAGTATTAAAGAAAACGGGGATTTAATCTTTCTGGAGTTCTGCCCAGCATTCATTAAACTTTTTTTGAACATCAGGATTCAAGATTTCATATAATTCTAATTTATCGATTTCTTTTTTGATTATATAGACATATGGATTGCTTAATATCTCTTTCTGAACAAATAGTCCTGCTTTTTTATTACAATTGGCAAAATAACAAAAGTTGGTATGCTGGGCGCTAATTTCAGGACGGAGCATAAAATTAATAAAATTTTCAGCAAGTCGTTTATGTTTTGCACCAACAGGAACTGCTATATTATCCAGCCAGAAACCAGTTCCTTCTCTTGGTACGACAAATTTTATGGCATCGTTCTCCTCATTGACTAATGCCGCATCACCATTGTAACACTGGGCAATCCACAATTCCTCACTTTTCAATCTTTCCATAATTTTACTATAAGGCATAAATCCTGCTTCTTGAAGCAAAGGTTTAAGCGCCTTTAATACCTTTAGCGACTCAATTATATCTGTGGGGTTAGCAGGACTTAAAGAATATCCCAATCTCTTTTGCCCCACCGTCATTACATCGTAGCTGTTATTCAAAAGCGCCATCTTACCTTTGTATTTTGTCTTCCAAAAAATATCCCAGCTATCGACAGATTCTTTAACGTAGTTTGTGTTGTACGCAATACCGGTAACTCCCCAATCAATAGGGATACTATACCCCATCCACTTTCTTTTAGTAATAACCCTGAATTTATCTCTCAGGTAGCGTATATTAGGAATGCGCCGCATATTGAGTTTTGATAATAAACCTGATTTTAACATGACGTCTGTTAAAGAATCACTTGGAAAAATAACATCATATCGGCCTGACTCAGACTGGATTGTTGAAAACATTAACTCTTCGTCGTCATAAAAATCAATATGAACTTTAACGTGGAATTCTTTTTCAAAGTCCAAAAAAATCTCAGGATCAATAAAATCAACCCACGTATAGACATTGAGTACATTCACATCGACATTTATGCTATTTTTGGCACTTGATTGAAGAACGTTTGGAGTAGACCCAGATAAGTCGTGAACCAACACTGACCATAAAACAATTAGAATGAAATAAACAGGATTTATTCTATTCATTATGCCTTCAAAATGTAATTTCGGTAGCTAACTCAATTTGATAAGCCAGGTCCGCATCACCATCATACCGCGGAGCCGGAGCTAGACCCAAAATATCTCCATCGTCCCTCTTTTCACGATAATACTTCCCAGGGAAAAATACACCCGTTAGAAGATTAAAAGAAATATGCTTCGTTAAATCATAGCTGCTATAAAAATCTAGTTCATGCCCCAAATCAGAGCTTAATGTAATGGCACGATCATTTCGAATTCCTATTGCATGCTCAAAACTCCTCAGATACCAGTAATCAAACGACACTGACCATTTCTCTGTTATCTGCACATCAACTCCTATATTGGGCATGATAAGATCGTTCAATTGATAGGAATCACCAAATGCACTTGGGCGAGCAATGCCGTAATTCAGGGCATAACCGCCACCCGTCGCTAAATAGGGTCCATAAGCAGCGGGATAAATGGTATCTGAGAGGTTTGCATTTGTTGGAGAATAGACAGAGAAGCTATTATTACTATGCGAGGTGAATCCACCGTTTAACACGTCGTTACTATCCATCTTGTTGCCGGAACTAATAAGTAATTTCGACCTCGGAGTGATTTTTTCGAAACTATAAGATACATCAGCATATGCCATATATCCTTTATGAATAATATCGGAACCAACCCCAATAACATTTGCGTTACCAAAATTCTTTGCCACTTCAAATCCAACATTTAACTTATCAAAATTCATGTCAATATCAATGCCTATAGTTCCCAAATTATCCTCGTTTACCGGGAATGGATACGTATTAACCCTGCTAGTGCTCGGCGTCGTGTCGTGCAATAATCCTACATAAGGTTGAAATGAATGATCACCCCATTTGATAATAGTATCAAAACTCATAAAATGGGCATTTGAGTCATATTCCACATCCAATGCCCTTTCTTGTGGCACTTGAGGTCCTAGAATAATTTTATTTTCCAAATCGGGTTTTGCGTAATATACCCCCCATTGAAAATTCTCATTGGTGCTGTAAATACTGGCGCCATAATTCTCATAGTATCCTCCAAGGGCATAACCGTTCCCGAACTGTTTCGGGTACTGACCTATCTTAAATTTTAGCGGTAAATTAATAACTACCGTATCTATCCAATATTCTTCAACCCGGGGAATTATCTCAGGCATGCTATAATTATCGACTTCTCCAAAAAGTGTGTTGATTTTTCTGTCAGATACAATTGGAGCATCAAAGTCAAAAGGCCCGTTACTCTCCAATTTTATAAAAGACGTTAAAAACTCTTTATATGTAATATTAAACTTCGTATCATAGGTATATCCCATATAGGTAACACCATCACTTTTATCACTATTCAGGTCAAGATTATTCCCAAATGTATTCCCTGAAAGCCGTAAGTGATTTTCTATGGAAAGTTTTAAATCTGGAGATAAATCATAAGAGGTTTCAGCAAAAACAAAGGAGGGTACCAAAAATAATATGGCGAAAAGGTATGTGCTCTTATTCTTTATCATTAAGCTTTAGTTATGATAAAAGAGTATACTTTTTATAAAACCCAATGTTTTTATACACAAGGTTAGCAGACAAAAAATTTGGGGCTTCATTCCCAGGATTTGGCTTCAACTCTACCACATCAAACCCCACCACCTTTCTCTCTTTATATACCTTACGCAGAAAATCTATCACCCGATACCATCCTAAACCGCCCGGGACAGGTGTGCCAGTTGCAGGCATGATGGACGGGTCTAAGCCATCCACATCTAAAGTAATATATACGTCATCTTCTAAGGTATCTATGGCTTCCTCATGCCAGGAATCGTTATCGTGGATATCTTTTGCAAAAAATACCGATACCTCGTCCTTGTGCTTTTTAAAAAATTCATGTTCTTCCTTTGATACCACCCTTACACCAAAACTGGTTACTTTACATCTCAAGTCTTCTACCACCCGCCTTGATACACTCGCGTGACTATAGCGTGTCCCGCCAAATTGTTCCATTAAATCAAGATGTGCGTCAAGTTGCAGAACTGATAATCTCTTATATTTTTCTTTGTATGCCTTTATCGCCCCTTGTGAAATAGAATGCTCTCCACCCAACGTTACCAGAAATTTATTATCTTTTACAATCCATTTACTTGCGTGATACACCGCGTCAATTACCTTTTTTGGGTCAGTGTGTATTTCTTCTACATTGAGAGTCCCTACGGTAAATATTCCAACCGTATATATTTCACCTAATTCGTCATCATATGGCTCCACATTCACAGATGCATTCAATATCGCATTCGGACCCATTTTTGCTCCCGTTTGATATGTAGCGGTTCCATCAAAAGGCACCCCCATGATCACAACCTTAGAATTCTTATAAGCTTCACTATCACTTACAAAATGATATGGAAATGCGCCAAATTGCAATGCACTCAATACGTATTTTCTGATATCATTTAACATGCACTTCTCCGAAGTTTATCATCGAATAAATTAACCACAGATGAACACGGACAAACACAGAAAAAATCAAACTGTAGCCTATTATACTAATACCACCTCAAAACCCGCATAAATAAAATGAAAATTCCTATACAATTAAAATATTAAATATTTTATCAACAAAAAAGGCATCTGAAAACAGATGCCTTTTTTTTATGTCCTGAATTGAAAACGACATTAATTAATGCCGGCTTTCTCTTCTCTTTCTCCACATTGCAGCGCCAATCATTACAACTGCAACAACACCAACAATACTTCCTACCATGCCCGCAATACTTTTTCTTTCCTTTGATGCCATAAGTTGATCGACCTTCTTTCCTCTCTTAAGCTCAATAGCCTCGCTTTCCAGTATATTAATCTTCTGATACATCTTAGAAGCGCCATACCACCAGGCTATGTCCTGCTGACCGTGGGCAACACCTTTATAGGCATGTGCTTTATCGCCAAACCACATA
>Ga0209211_10003607_pt1 | contig 25000 bp, 30 predicted proteins | sample RifGroA2_FD_183992 | JGI IMG/M metagenome (GOLD analysis project Ga0209211, IMG submission 183992) | Groundwater microbial communities from Rifle, Colorado, USA - Groundwater A2 (SPAdes) (version 2) | ecosystem: Environmental > Aquatic > Deep subsurface > Groundwater | place: Rifle, Colorado...
ACCCAAAATAAGGCATGACCGCGGTAATCGACTTGGCAGAAGCGCCGCGCGCCGCGTCTATCGCTAAAAAAAGCCGCGTCCAGTTGTCGGACGGCGGATTGGTGGACTGAATTAAGAATACATTTTTACCTCGGAGATTCTCTTGAAACTGCACATACTGCTCCCCATCCGAAAACGCTTTACATTTAATCTTTCCAAGGGCTGTACCAAGCCGATCCGATATTTTCGCTGATAGCGCGTCGTTGCTTCCTAAGCTGAATATTCGGTAGTCCATGTTATCCGCATTATACCACTACTGGACAAAGTTTTCACGGGCGCGAGTTCTAATTCTGAATGCAACACCTAATATGTGTTGCATATGCCCAAGAAAAGAGCGTTTGAGCAATTAACAGATAAAAAGAGATGGAAACTCCATGAGCTCAGGTCGAAAGGATGCTCCATGCGCGAATGCGGAAGACAGCTTGGTTGCGATGCGAGCACGGTGTCGAGAGAGCTCCGTCGCAACACGGCAGAGGTGGGCGGTGGAAGTGTGTATCTACCCGACCATGCCATTCTCTGCACAAAAGGTCGGAGAGCGAAGTGCCATCCGCACATCAAGATGGACGACCCTGCGTTCCGTCGAATCATCGTTCTCGAAATACAAAAAGGACGTTCTCCGGAGATAATTGCGGGCAGACTCAAGAGAGAAAACGGCCACAGCGTCATTTCACACGAGACCCTGTACGACTTCGTATACGATTCAGATATCGGGAAGCGCGACAATCTGTATGAGTATCTACCGCGAGGCAAGAAGCGACGCTCGAAACGGAAAGGAAGAAAAGCACAGATATCAAGGCTGGAAGGACGCGTGTTCATCGAAGCGCGGTCGATTGCAGCGAACGACCGCAGTGAAGCGGGGCACTGGGAAACTGATTCGGTACTCTGCAAGTATCGAGATGCGGTAAATGTGCTTGCTGAACGGATGAGCCGCAAAGTCATCATCACGAAACTTGATGCAAAGGATGCGGATGCAACCACGACTGCAATTACGAGTCGTCTGGAACACGAGCGAGTCGAGAGCATCACTGCCGACAACGGGCCGGAAAATGCAGGGCACAAGAAAATATCAAAACAACTGTCCGCCGATTTCTTCTTTTGCCACCCCTACCATTCGTGGGAGAAAGGAACCGTCGAGAATCGTAACGGGGTCATCCGGCGGTATCTCCCAAGAAAAACAGACCTCTCAAAGTGGACGCAAGGCGAGCTTGACGAGATTGCCGGCGACATCAACAATACCCCCATGAAGTGCCTGGACTTCCAGACACCGAATGAAATTTATTCACAGTGTTGCATTCAGAATTAGATTACGGGGGGTGGACCCAGGGAGAATCGGACTCCCGCCTGCGCAATGCGAATGCGCCGTTATGCCACTTAACTATGGGCCCTCAACTGGAACAGAATATCTTAACTGCGCTTTTTCGTCTATGTTCGGGCTGCCGGGAATTGAACCCGGTCTACAACCACCCCATGGTCGCGTACTACCGGTATACTACAGCCCGCTTGTGATGTCCCGTGTCGGGCCGCCGGGAATTGAACCCGGTCTATACGCACCCGAAGCGTATGTACTACCGGTATACTACGGCCCGATACGGAACTCCACTTTTTGGCACAATGAAGTGCCAGTGCACCTTGTAGGGATCGAACCTACGGCCTTTCCGATGTGAACGGAACGCTCTACCACTGAGCTAAAGGTGCGTAGGCGAGATTATCTCTTAATACCATCCACTATTCAAGCCGAAGGGTCTATTTTATATTCACGATTTTGTATTTCTGCGCGCCTTTGGGGGTCTCAAACGCGAAAACCTCGCTCTTCTTCTTCCCCATCAATGCCGAACCGAGCGGAGACAGGTGGGAAATCTTATGGTCTTGCATATTCGCTTCGGCGGAGCCGACTATCTCATATGTGTGCTCCTCTTTTTCGCCCTGTCTTTGAATTGTCACGAAATTGCCCAAAGAAACGATATTTCCTTTTGGGTGTTCAATGATTCGTGCCCGCGCCAAGCTCTCTTCTATGTTGCGAATACGGTCTTCTGTAGCGGCTTGCATATTTCGCGCCTCCTCGTATTCCGCGTTTTCAGATAAATCGCCCAGTGAACGGGCGTATTCCAACTGCTCGGCAATCTCGCGCCTGCGAACCGTTTTCAAATGCTCGAGCTCTTTTGTAAATTCGTCAAACTTCTCTTTGCTCAAATAATTTGTTTCGTCATTCATATCGTGTGCGCAGTATTATACCTGCTCAGCTTGCTACTGCAAGCTGAGCAGAGTCAGTAGTTAGTAGTCAGTGGCTAGTAGAAGAAACAATTCCAAATATTCCGCATTTCACTACTTACTACTCTCTACTTATTACTACTTACTATTCAATATATTCCGGTTTATTGACAATCAACCACTGGAAAAAAGGGAGCATCGCCGGCGAGGCGCCCGCGAGCGTTCCGGCCGGAGCTTTTTCAAGAACCGTCGCGTAGGCGTAACGGGGATTTTCCGCCGGCCAGAAACCGACCGACCATGAGTTCATGGATTCATTATTGACTCCGGTTTGCGCCGTTCCCGTTTTTGCCGCGATGCGAATACCTCCGATATTGAGCGACTTTACCGTCGCGTCCTTGCGGGTAGACACAACCGCAAGGCGCATTCCTTCCCGCGCCACCTCCAAATATTCATCGGAGACACCAGTGCTAATGTACGAAGCTGTCGAACTCGCATTATCCGATTGCGCCAATAGTTGAGGCGTTAAAAGCCGTCCGCCGTTCGCGATCGCGGAAACGAACCGGACCGCCTGCAGAGCGGTTATCTGAAATCCGTACTGGCCTATGGCAGTGTTATACGTGTCTCCGATGCGCCACGGGTCGTCCTTGCCGAAAACAGATTCTTTCCATTCAGGCGTCGGAATCACTCCGGAGACTTCCCCCCAAAGCGCAATTCCGGTCGAAGTAGCGAGTCCGAAATTGCGCGCGTATTCGTCAATTCGATTGATGCCCAAGCCCTTCTGTCCGCCGTATCCGCCTCCTATCGTATAAAAATATTCGTCTGACGAAACCGCGATGGCCGTGCGCATGTCTACTAATCCATGCACTGCCCAGTCCTTAAATATGGAAGGGCGCGTCGGGTCGTAAGGATTCGGGATTTTTATCGCGCCCGTAGAGAGAATTTGCTTGTCCGGACTTATAATTTCCTCCTTGAGCGCGGCGGCGGCGAAAATCGGCTTTATGATTGAACCGGGAGTGTACGCGCCAGCTACGGCGCGATTCAGCATAGGCGTGCGCGGATTATTAATTGCGTCTCTGACAGCGCGTGTGTTCCCTTCGGTAAACGCAGTGTGGTCGTATTCAGGAAAACTCGCGAGTGCGAGAATTTCGCCTGAATGAACATTCATAATTACGGATGCTCCGCCGTTAAATCTGTTGGCAATGGCATGTGATGAAAGAATTTTATACAGCTCGCTCTGCACTTCCGCATCTATTGAGAGTTTAATATCAGCGCCGTTTCGCGCGGGAGATATAAGGTTTTCACGCACTATATGTTCGCGCGCGTCAATTTCTCTCATTGTATTGCCGTTTTTCCCCTGAAGAACAGAGTCGAATGAGAGCTCCACTCCGGAAATCCCGGCGTACTCTTCTCGCCACCATGTTCCATTCGCGTCCGCCTTTGGATAACGGATAAATCCTATGAGGTGCGACAGCCCCGGCAAAGAACTGTATTTTCGAAGAGCAAATACAGACGAAGTAGCAGAATCAATCGCGACATCCGAACGAATCGAGAGAGGAGATTCGTTCCAGGCAAGTTCTCGTCCAGTCCTGTCGTAAATAAGTCCGCGAGTCGCGAATATGAGCGACCTGTCGAGGCGATTGTTGCGCGAAATATCCGAAAACTCAGTTCCATGCGTAATCTGCAAATTGTATGTCCGTACAGAAAATACAATCGATATAATAATAAACACTATGCCCGCGCTCCAAATCGCGCGGCCTCCAATCGGTTGCTCAACCCTGCCTTCGAACTGTCTTTCGTTGTGGCTTGGAAGATTTGAGGAGTCGAGAAATATCTCATCGGGAGCGATTTCGCGTATTTTCACTTTCCTTTGCCAAAACAGCTGCATTTGCCTCTACTATACACTCTTGCAACAGATAATGCTGATGATATGCTTTTGATATGGGCTTCCTTGAGCCGTGGTTGATTGTTCAGTAATCAGGGTTGTTTAAAAATATGGGTTTAGATGATATCCACAAAGGTATAAATAAAGCGCTGTTTAAAGAATTCCCGAGTGTTACGGCGTTTGTTGACGAAATAAAAGAGGGTGGGATTGATCATATAAATATATCCGTAGATATAAAATATTTCGGTAAAGATATCGCTAGGGATATCGAGTCGCTTGCGCTCGATATCCCTGACGGCGCGTAGGGCAGATTTCATATTGTTGGAGAAGCATTTGGACCCTCTGGAGAAAAAATTGCAAGTTTTCGAGAAGTAATGCGTGGATCCGTAAATTACGGAAGTCACGACACAGTCTGGAATAAGCGGACAGATATATTTGCAAGACAAGCAAACCGGAGACTTGAGGAGGTTGCGGGACTTATTAAAAAAGAAGTTGCAATGTCCGACCCGGATAAGCAGATTATTAAAAGGCCTTATGTTTTCGGACATAGGTCTCCTCCTCCGACTGAAACCAATTAGTGAAATAGAAACTCCTTGCGGAGCGGTTCGAGTCCCCACACGAGAACCAAGGCCGCTAGGGTGAAAATCGGAAGCTGGGAGAAAAGTCCCGGCATCCAGAGGAAGTCGGTTAGGAGCCCGATGAAAAGAACTTCCCACGCGGGATACCGAAACGCGAGAAGCCCCATACAAAGAATTGTCAACCATGGCGGAGCAAATATCGCCGCGAAAAGTCCTGCGATTGCGAGAGTTAAGCGCATGATGTTAATTCTTAACGATATAAACAAATTGCAGTATCGAAAGATTGACCGGAAGATATATATGAACGCGCTTGTATGAACCGCCAACATCCTCAGAAACATTTCCAACGACCCCAATAGCGCGCGAGCCGAGGGCAGCCGATATTACCGGGTCTCCGATGCCTACCGATGTTTGTCGAGGCAAATCCGCTACTGCATTCCCTCCTCCTTGGCCCAATACCTCGACGCCTATACCGTGAAGCACCGCGTCTGTCGAAACGCTGGGAGCGAATATTTCTTTAACGAGAGAAGTGTGTTCGTCTACTGTTTCAACGCGTCCTATGACAAAATTCTCGACGCTCAAGACAAGATTTCCCGGGGAAACAGCGTCCGATTTGCCCGCGCCAATTTGAACGGTCCCATACGGAGAAGCGCGAAACGAAGATATTATTGGCGCGGTAATTCCCGACGTGCTGTTTTGCCTGCCTGAGATTCCCGCAACTTTAAGAATTTCGCGCAGATTGGCATTCTCATCCTGGAGAACTCTGTATGCGGCGGAGCGCCCCTCCAACTGCGCGACCTGCTCGGTGAGCGCCAAGTTTTGCGCAATCAGGACGCGCCTTGTTGAGAAAAAACCGCTTTCGTAAATTGATTTCTGAATCGACTCGCTGAATTGCCACACCATCGAACCTGCACGCCGGGCGAGTGAACGAACGGCTCCGCCGGAGAAAGCGTCAACTATAAATAAAGCGCACACAATCAGCGTTGCGATAAAAATGTGTTTTCGCCCTGTCTGCGTGCCACGCACAGGCAGGCCCGTGTGGGGCGCCCATCTGTCTTGCAGGAAGTTATTCCGTCGGAACAAGTTCATCGTCGCTTCGCAAGAGTGCCTCGCGATAGAGTTCTAAATCATCAAGTACTACGCTTGTTCCGCGTACAACCGCCGTCAATGGGTCTATCGCCACCATGACAGGCACTCCCAGAGTAGAGCTTAAGAAGTGCGGCAATCCGCGTATCAGAGCTCCGCCGCCCGCGAGATAAATTCCCCTCTGCATCACATCCGCGACTATTTCTGGCTGTGTAGTTTCCAAAACTTCTTTTATTTTCTCTACTAATTCCTCGATTGAGTGGCCGATTGCATTGCGAACGTCCTGGTCGGTAACCAGCATTTCTCGCGGGAGGCCTGTCACCAGGTCGCGCCCGCGCGCGATTACTTCAAGCCGTTCGCGCCCGGGAGCTACCGAAGCAACGGCAATCTTGATTTCTTCCGCGCTTTTTATCCCTATCAATATTTTGAATTCGTTGCGCGCGTGCCCGATGATGTCAGTATTAAATTTGTCTCCGGCGATGCGGACATTTTTCGCGTTCACGAGTCCCCCCAAAGCAATCACGCCTATGTCGGTCGTGCCCCCGCCGATGTCTATTACCATGCTTCCCGTTGGTTCGTGCACCGGTAATTCTATGCCTATGGCCGCGGCCATCGGCTCTTCAATTATGTGTACCTCGCGGGCGCCCGCGTCGCGCGCGGCATCGCGCACGGCTCGAACTTCCACGGACGTGATGCCGGAAGGAACTCCGACGACAACTCGCGGCCCCAGAAGCTTTGTGTGTCCCGCTTGGGCTTTGTTGATGAGATATGAAAGCATCTCTGATGTAACTTCGAAGTCGGATATAACTCCGTCCACGACTGGTTGTACGGCAGTGATATGGGCGGGAGTTCGTCCGAGCATTTCCTTTGCTTGCGCTCCGACAGCGACAACCTTTCCGGTTTTTTGATTCACGGCAACAATAGAAGGCTCATTGATTACTATACCCCGTCCCTTAACGTAGACGAGAGTATTCGCCGTTCCTAAATCAATTCCTATATCGTTGGAAAAATACTGGAGAATTCGCTCCTTGTAATCGTTCAATGTGTCGAAAATTCCCGCCATAAGATCATTATTCTTTATTCTTTTGTGAGAACGTCGATTATAGCGCTTTCCGAAACAAGTGTCGTTGCCCCAGAACTCCTGGAAACAACCTCTACTCCTCCCGCGGAGAGAGTCTTCTCGGAAACGATTAATCGTGTCGGGATTCCAATGAGGTCGGAATCGGCGAATTTTTCTCCGGCTCGCAGGTCGCGATCGTCATACAAGGTCTCGATTCCGTGGTCCTTAAGCAAACTGTATAGATTGTTTGCTTCTGTAATGACATCTTTATTTCCGCCGGAAATCGCGATTATGTGAGCTTGATACGGCGCAATTTCTTTCGGCCAGACTATGCCCTTTGCGTCGGACAATAACTCTACGATAGCGCCCATGAGGCGTCCGAGCCCGATGCCATAGGATCCGAAAACAACCGGCATATCTTTTCCATCCTCATCTTTGAATGTAACGCCAAGTTCTGATGTGTATCGAGTTCCGAATTTGAATATATTTCCAACCTCTATCGACTTAGATTCAACGAGCGTTTCCCGCGCGACTCCCAGAGATTTCAGTATTTCGTCCCGCATCATTCCTTCATTAACCGCAATCCCTTTTTCTTTGTCCACGAAAATCCTGTCCTCGCCAGCGTCGCATAAAGTCTGGAACTCATGGCTAAATTTGCTGAACATGCCGCCCGAAGCGAAAGTCAGATACGTTTTATCGCCTATGCCCGCGCGCTCAAATACATTCTTGTATGCTTGTATCGCCTTGTCATAAAACGCGTCCAGCTCCTCTTGGTTCCGGCTGAAAGAATACATGTCTTTCATAAGGAATTCCCTTCCGCGCATAATTCCGGACTTCGCACGCAGTTCATTCCTAAACTTGGTCTGAAATTGATACGCATAGCGCGGTAAGTCGCGATACGAACTCACGTGCTCTTGCATCATGCGCGCCATAGGTTCTTCGTGCGTACAGCCGAGTCCGAGCTCGCTGTCGTTTTTTAATTTTGTCTTGAACCACACGTCTACTTTCGAATCGTCCCAGCGATCGGTTGCCTTCCAAATCTCCGGGTCTTGAAGAGCGGAAAGAGAAACCTCCTGCCCGCCGATTGCGTTCATCTCCTCGCGGATTATTTTCCTTATATTTTCTATGACCCTAAACCCAAGCGGCAGGTAATCGTATACTCCGGCCATTTCTTTATGAATATATCCAGCGCGAATGAGAAGTTGCGCGTTTTTAGTAACCTCGTCCTTAGGGGCCGATTTACGCGTTTTTGTGAAAAGTTGAGATTGGCGCATAAGTTAGGAGCATAGTATCTGATATGCGAGGGCGGGTCAAAAGGAAGGACTCGCTCAAACTGTGGTATATGAACGGCTCATTTACCGGTACTTGAGCCGTTTCAGTAACTTTTTCTTACTGCCTACAATCTATATGATATCCGATAAGCGTTCGAGCGCGGCTCGATTTCTTTCGATGTCCTCGTAATTATCCGCATGCGACCCTAGGCACAACACAGCAATGATGTCTCCTTTGACGACAAACCACATCCGGGGGAATTGATTCGGCCGCAAACCAGATTTCGGTATCACTAACTCTATTTTCCACATTGTCCACAGGTCATTTTGAGTGATCCGATGCAATTTCGCGGGCGCGATGACTTGTTGCGGCTCCGTTGGATCAAATTGCTTTTCGCACAGACGTTCGAATATCTTCAGAGCTTCCCGCAAATGACGAAATCGCCGCTCTTGGGCGACGATTTCCTTCTCTGCGCCTTCATGGTACAGAAATCGAATCATGCATCGGCGAAATTCGTTCCCCTATAATACGCGAGTTCGTAGGGTATTTCGTGACTTAGCTCTGTCCCAACATACGGCGCCTCCGAGTGAGAAAGGTTTTGTAGTTGTAAACCGCTCAGATGTCCATATTTTTGGATTACACGATCCAGCATTCTGGTTTCTTCCTCATCAAACACAGACAATTTCGGTTTTTCGATGCAGGTATAAACCTCCGTCGGAAAATATCCGTCAGTGCCGGACGATTGAGACACACGCAATAATCCTTTTTCTTTCATGTCCGCAACAATTGACTCAAGATGTGAAGGAAAGGGTCCCATCGGAAGCGCCTTGTATATGTCGCCAGTCAGAGAGCGCTGCTCCTTTTCGTACAAATCAAAATCCACATAATACAAGAGCTTCGCGAGCTTTTTCTTGCCACGGAGCTCTCCGCCAAGTTTCTGGCAGAGGTACAGTATCGCGTTTTGATACTTTCCCTTTTGTAGGGACATAACAGTCATATTATATAGCGGACGCGGATTGTCCGCACTTCTTACTGTGTATATCGTGTATGGTACGTTATTTCCTACTTTTCTACTAATTTCTTATACCGCTCAAACTGTCCTACAGGCGAATCAGCAGATTTCGTGGCTTGGCCTGCCGGTGCCAATCCCATCGGCTCAATTTTAGAGTCGAACGGCTCATTTCCTGCCATTTGAGCCGTTCCAGTTTCAGTCGGTGGAACATCAACAGACGCGCTTTGTACAGGTTCTGTCTCTGAAACAGGGGGCGACGCTTCCGGTAGAGTTGTTGGCTCTGTCGCAGGTGCTGGTGGCGCATCCTCGTCGGTCATAGCTCAATTCTAACGCAGAAAAGGCATCCGACCCCCAAGAACCCCAAAAATCCCAAGCACCGCTGCATATTCATACTAACTATTGTATCAGATTCGTAATCGCATAAAATTATTTCTTATGCGGAACTAAAGTTGGCGTCAGATATTTGTGTACAAGTGCTTCGTACTCATCGTATATATCTTTCTGGATATTCCATTCGCTAGCCGACATAAGCGGCTTGAGTTGTAGCTACCTCTTACTGCCGAAATATGGTGGCTTCGTCATGCGAAAATACGGCTGTTCCCAGCAATTAACCAATACTAGCGTTGCGCCCCACTCTCTTTGGATTTTGTTGAATCGCTCGAAGTCGCCCTTGTGGGCCTCTGGCCGATAACGAAACTTCACCTCGACCAAAAGCGGCTCGCCTTTCTTGTCCAGCACAATGAAATCTGGAATTGAACGGATTTTCTCGCCGACTTTATTGTAGCGGTCAAATTTCTCTGCAAGTTGTGTTAGGTTCTGCACGATAGCTTCATAGCCGAAGCGGTACACTATGTTTCCCGACGCTTTCATCATCTCCTCAAACAGGGTCTCTGCCATCCGGCCCTTGAGCATCGATTCCGCGAAGTTGTTTTGGGTCATACCTTATTTCCCAGTTTCTATTCTTCGGATTCTAATCGGCGGCGACGCTCGTCAAGCGTTTCATCTTCGTAAACCCAAAATATTGGACCCTGTACAGGATACGATACATGAAGCAAGTCTTGTGCCGCACGAGAGAGACTCTTTACCTCTCCATTGATTTGGACATTACTATTCTGTACTACTGTGGCCTTAGTACTTTTATCCCTTATAAATAAAAGTTCTGCTCCAACCGGAATTCCGACCGCCTCAAAATTAAAACGCTTTTTATAGATTTTCATCAACTCTTCCTTTACTTCTGGGGTCTCCCCCATGTCCCGATTTGGAGTTACATTTTCAATCTCAACAAGTTTAACTATTGCAACAACTCTTTCAGGGTTCATTTTGAAGAATTCCCGATTTGATCTGGCCCTATTGTCAGCAAACGCAGTGTGTATTTGCCTCTCAACAAAATTCACATCTTTAACTCTAGCAGCGTAGTAACACTGAAAGGGTAAGGGCATGTTCGTCCAGTCGAGGTCCTTTAGTCGTCTGTCGATATCGTTAGTACGCCCAATCTTAATATAATCCGGCATTGCCTCGTTTATTAGGATGTAGATAATCTCGTCCATGTATTTATTCTACCTTACTCATTAGATGTTTGGTATGACGCTGGAACCCAATTACACGAGCTTGACATCTATTATTTATCGAAGAAAAGCTTGTTCCAGTCAATGCCTTTCCATTTCACACTTTCAGTTATGCGATTGAGTTTCTCGTAGAGAACTTTTCTTTGTTCTGCGTCGAAATGACGATTGAAGGAGTCTGCGGTTCCGAAAAACAACTTAACCCCATCAACTCCACACTCAATATCGCCACTTCTCGAATCTTATACTCTATATCATGTCCACTTATTGGCCATTGAAGCTTCTCTTCCGAGTATCTAATGCCTTCTAACCTTTCTTTGTATTGTTTTAGATGCCACTTTTTAACTCTTTCAAAGGTCTTGGGGTTATGAAAAATCATATCTCTTGGATAACCTTTAAGTGTTTGCGGTTGATTTAAATTCCATAACCTTACTTCCTCTAACCTCTTTACTGAGTGAAAGCAACGAGCACAATATCCGAAAAGCTTATGTGGGAATCTTTGCGTGCCACAATTTCTGCATTGAGTATATTTCTTTGACCAATGCATAAAATTGACTAACTGCGCTGATATCGTGGAACAATAATACGATTATCGCTTTCTAAAATCTCGAGTAGCCTTACTTTTTCTGTTGCTATTTCTGACATGAATATCACTATTTAGGAATAGGCAACCCTAATTTTTGCAGGGGCAAATAATGGAAATAATACTGGCAACCTACCGAAATAACATAATCAAGAACATCCTTGTATTCCGGCTTTCTAAACCAGTCGTTAAGAATATAAATATACTCCACTTCAATATTAAGTGGAGCCATCAATTTTGCGTATTGTTTCCTCTTGAAATCACAGGTCTGTAATTTTTCATCCACAGAACCGGCTACTTTTTGAAACTTAATTTCAATTATAAAGAGTGTGTTATTAACAATTACATAAATTGCTTCATCTGGAAGAAGTTTTTTAGAAATATAGTTTCTATAATTTAGCTTCCTAGATTCAAGATATTTATAAAGAGCGTTTTTCTTAAAACTTTTTGCAACCTCTGTTCCATCATAAAGAATGGAGTCTTCATGTATGCCATATCCCTTCTTGCTTTTTAATAACGCTAGGATGTTCACCCTTCTTTCAAAACGAAGTCCAGTCCTTGTGTTTCCACCACCCTTTCCTCCACCAATCATAATTTCAGATCATTAAATCTTTTAACAGATAAATCGAGATATTTACTCTCAAGGTCCACTCCAATAAATTTCCTGCCGTGCATAATCGCGGCTAAACCAGTCGTTGAGCTACCGGTAAACGGATCTAAAACTACATCCCCTTTGTTCGTACTGGAAAGAACCACACGCCTAAGCAAATCGAGTGGCTTTTGCGTAGGATGTTTTCCATATTTCTTTTCTTCGGGACGCGGAGTACCCATGGACCAAACCGATCGCATTTGTAACCCTGGCTTCTTCAATTGATCCTCAGGCCAGTGACCCTCTTTCATTAGATCGTAATTGAATGTATGTTTTGCCTTTTTTTCCTTCCTAGCCCAAATAAGAGTTTCGTGGCTTGCCGTAAAAAAACGGCAACTCAAATTCGGCGATGCGTTTGGTTTAAACCAAGAAACATCATTTAAGATATGGTAGCCAAGTGACTGGATCGCGTGTCCGCACTGATATATGGAATGATATGTTCCGCTTACCCACAAAGTACCTCCGGGTTTTAATACTTTTTTACAAGCGTCTAGCCAGTTGTAATGGAAATCGTAATCCGCTTCAAAACCTCGACTTTTGTCCCAGTCGCCTTTGTCGACACTTACCATTCTTCCGGCATGCACAGAAAAGCCCCCGTTTGAAAGATTGTAGGGAGGATCGGCAAAAATCATGTCAATCGAATTCTCCGGTATTTGACTAAGCAACAAAATTGCATCTCCATGATATAAAACAAAGTTGTCTTTATTAAAATACGGCTTCATCTCCATTTTAGAGAGTATTTTGGGAGAAGAAGTTGTAAGCACAGACATACGATCATTCTAACATGAGCCTTTTCACTATATGCAAACCCATCGCACAAATCTGGGCTTTAGGGAAACTGGATTAAGGAAAGAAAAAATCGCCATTCCTTTGCATCGCCATATCCTTTGTCATTCTAACATTTTGCCTGCCCGCCTCTGGAGGGCAAAATGTTAGAATGTTGCCGGTCTTTCCGATTTTGACATATCCGGGCATGGACTCGTTTATTAAAATATAGATAATTTCATTCACAGTACTATTTCACCGCGTAATTTTTTGCGGCAAAAACATACTGCTCAATGAAGATGCTTTTGAACGGCACGATTGAGTTAAGCTCATAGAATACCAGCGTTGCTTCGCGGTAATCTTTTTCTTCAACGCTCCGATATGAGAGAGGCGCGCAGTCATGAGCGAGCAGAAGCGCGTTTGCCATAATGCGCGCGGTACGCTTATTGCCGTCTTCAAACGGCTGTACATAGCTTATGCCGACAAGGGCTAAAAGCGCCTTGGCGTATGGCGTGTTTGCATATGAAATTGCCGCCGCGAGCGTTTCCACCGCTTCCCTAATCTGGTGGATATTATCAAGCGGCCGATATTTGGAGCCGGTTACGCCGACCGGCTTTTGACGCAAGTCGGCGCTCACGCTCATGTCCTTTATAAGCAAGCCGTGCAGTTGTTCCATGTTGGCCCGCGTAAGAGTTAGAAATTCTTTTTTATTATTATGGACAAACTCAAACGCCTCCTTGTGGTTAAGGATCATCTTGGCTTCTTTTTTGTCATGGCCGGGTGCTTCTTTATGTTCCAGAATAAGTTTTTCCGTATCCAAAAGCGTATAGGTGTTTCCTTCTATCTTTGATGATTTCCACGAGAGTTCTATGATGAGCCGTTCCAATTCTTTTTTCTGAATAGCCGCCGGCAAATCGGCAGTCTGCCTGCGGTATTCGTCGGTTGATTGTTCAAGTGCCGCAAGCTCGGCAGAAGTGAAAATTTCCGGAGGAAACAACGGCAACAGGTCAAAGTTAAAATTCGCGAGCCCATAACGCTTATCCGGTTCTGCGGCGTTGTAAGTACTCGCGTCCACATTGCTTAAGACGCGTCCCCAAACACTCACGCTGTACGCGCGTGATCTGCCACGGCCGGAAGCAGTCAGAAGTCCCGATGTCGCCATACGAGACAGCTCCCGCTTGATAGTTACCAGCGATGTTTCTTCGCCTTCTTTAGATAGATGGTCGTGAACCTCCGAAGAACTCAAGAGGTTATTCCGCAGAAACAACTCTAGTATTTTTTGTTGTTTTTGGCTTATTTCAATCATAATCGTATCATTTATGTCTTATAATCGTATCAAAGTGATACGATTATGTCAACAAAAATGCAATTATCGTCCTAGGTTGCATGTGGGGCATTTTGGAGACCTTTGATTGCTGTAGGATAAGGATATCTTTTGCGGCCGCTCAATTTTTGATAAATCTTTAATTTTCGTCATAATTTCCTCTCAAGTATAGCCCAAAATCATCCCGACTCTGTCATTCATTCAATTTCCAAAAATAACCTGAAAAAAACTGAAAGGGACATCGACAATTTGTTTGCGTCGAAATTGTCCTCAATTTCGACGCGATTTTCGCTCGTTTGATTACCAACGAAAAAATCGCCCACAAACCTGCTCTTTAGGGAAACTGGATTAAGGAAAGAAAAAATCGCCATTCCTTTGCATCGCCATATCCTTTGTCATTCTAACATTTTGCAAAATGTTAGAATGACGCCTGTTTTAACTTTTTCCGCCTCTCGCCTCTCTCCCGCGCCCGCCTCTTTTCTTATGCTAGTGTTTTGCAAAACACTAGCATAGAGGTTCCTGTTCCTGCCCCGCCCCATCCCCTTTTTTCATCGCGCATTGCACGGTGTGTCTAAACATTATCTTCGCTCGCTATCTTCCAAACACCCTTTTCGAGAAAGGCAGGGATGGTCTGGCGATTCGCTTTGTTGAGCAAATTTGAGTAGGAGAGTTTATTCCGCTTCGCATATTCGTTCAGCGTGATGACCGTTTTTCTTTCCAAGCAAGCGAGGCGCTTGTGATAACTATTGGCAAGCGCGCGTCCGACAATTTCTTCCATGATGCCTGTTTTGCCACTTTTCTCGAATTCTTTGAACGCGTCATAATAACGCGCCCTGTTCGCAAATGCGATATTGATTGGTACATACCCTTCTCGGACAAGCGCATAGTTATTAATCACTCGTCCAATGCGTCCATTGCCATCACAAAAGGGATGCATGTCCTCGAAAACGAGGTGTAGTCGCGCAATGCGAGCGATGATGTGGCCATCTCTGCCCCCGTGATAGGTAGCCAGCATGTCGGTGAGCAGGTTCTCGACATTTTTAGGGTCCGCTCCTATGTGGGTTCCGACTCGCACCCACTCGCCTTCTCTGCGGAAACGGCCGGCAATGCCGTCGTGGATGTTTGCAATAAGCATCTTGTGTAGAAAGAGCATAAGCGGTAACGACAGTTCCGCCTCCTTCGCTTTCGACTCTGTGTATTCAGTTACTCGCGCAAGATTCTTCGCTTCAAAGATTTCCCGCTCGTTAACGAAACGGTCTAAATCAATCTGGAGCAATATTTTTTCAGTCTCCTCAAGGGTAAGCGTACTATTTTCAATCGCGTTTGAGTTGTAGACATGTTCTGGAATCTCGGCTTCGTTTATAATTTTGAGAAGTGATTCCTTCCCCGGTAATGCTTTGTAGTATCGCTCGCGAAGCGATTTAATCTGATTCAATACATAGGGTACGCGGGCCATAGAATTAGTCCCATTATAGCCCCTCTTCACTGTAAAGTCAACCATAATCGTGAAAGGTACGGATAAGTGGGCAAACTTCACGGTTATTCCCTAGGAAAACCGGTCCCGCGGGGGGTTCGGGTTGAAAATGACTCTCTCAATGCCTCTTTGTTTGAAGCCCAATGTACGGCATGCTTGACGGGCTCGTCGTGAGCGCAGTCGAACGGCTCAGACCCCGTCTGAGCCGATGGGGTAGGCATCGGCACCTGTAGACGGGCCGTTCCCCATCCCCTTTTTTCATCGCAATCTATTCTAGTATTTTGCAAAATACTAGAATAGATGCCGTCTCCTAATTTTCACTATTGCGGTCTTTCGTCCTCCTTCGCGAACGCTTCGGACGGGCAGGCGCCATACTAGAATAGATGCACCTCCTCTTTTATAGAATCTGGGCACTAGAAGCCCTAGCCACTAGCAACTAATTCGTGATATCCCCTGTCCTGCCACTTTCACTTGATTTTCACCTAGCCAGTGCGTATACTGTATGGGTCTTTTGGTTTTGATAAAACCGAAAGGGTACTACATCCCAGGGTGGCCCTCCGCGAGGAGGGCCACTTTCTATATATTTAAGACGCGGGTCGACGCACAAGCGCTCTGCCCCAAATATCTGCCGTAATCGCCAAAATATCCGTGTACCCGTCTGCGCCGGTCTTGAGTTCGTGAGAAATATTGTTTCTGGAAGAATATATGTATACCTTCTTTCCGCCATTGCGAAGGTAGGTAACGAGAGCGAGAAAATCCGAGTCCCCGGTAAAAAAGACTGCTGTGTCGTAGGCGTCTTTGCCGTGCATTGCATCAATGATTATTTCCACATCCATGTTGCCCTTCTCCTCAAAGGAATCTCCGGCATCGTTGTGTACCGAAATCCGTTTCAATTCCTTCTTTCGAACCACGAAGTCTAGTCCTTTCTTGAGATAGGTATAGAATTTGTGCTTCCCATCTATGCTGTAGGAACGCGTGCCCTCAGCCGGATATGCCGTGTAATAAAATATCTTTACACTTGCGGGCGCGAACTCCTTTTTAAGATAGGTCTGCAATTTCACATAATCAAAGACATATCCTTTTGCTTTCTGCGCTTCCCACACATTAGCCGCGTCTATGAACACACAAACTGACTTCTTTGCAGTCTTTTTCATTGATTTAAATCTTCCCACAAATCTGCTTTTTAGGGAAACCGGCGGAAAAAGGATAGCCACAATCTGTTTACATCAAAAATCTACTTATTCTCGACGCGACTTTATGCTCCCTGTTTGTCCAAGAGCGTGTGATTGGTTACAAACAGGCACATCAGATGAAGATGTGCACCTGTAGACGGCAGTCCAGCGAAGCGCTAGCGTAGTCGGGCTCCTTGGAATACAAGGAAAAAATCGGCTAGGGACTAGTAGCTAGAAGCTGTTCTTTATCCCCCGCCCCCATTTCTCACGCCCTTGATTTTCATGGCCCCTAGCACTATAATGGCATCGGTGTTTGGAGGGTTCGCCCTCTCACGGCTACATGTAAGCTGTAACCAGACACCATCAAAGAACCCGCCAAAACGGCGGGCTTTTTGTTTGAGGGGGCGAATGGAGGTCAGATACTGTTTAATAGTTTTGTGTTATCCACTTGTTCTCAAATTCTTGCTTGCCTAACGCATTGCGTCTGGTATGCTTCGGATATTAGGGCTTCGGCCTCCGAGACCCCGCCACAAGGCGGGGTCGATGTTTTGTCCATTGTGTATATTTATATGTATTTCTTAAACGCCAACTGTACTTTTTCAAACTGCCTTTCGGGAACTATGTCCACCTTTCGTAGCAGACGATAGTTGCTTATGACTCTGGCTTGCGTAAGTTTCACCCATACCGTCCCAACTTTAACTACCATTGCATAATGAAAAACATCTTTCTTTTCTTTGCTAGTAATCGGTAATACCAAGAGTGTGTCCTTGTTGTACACGCGTAAAACAAGTACTGGTCGTTCAAAATTATCGTTCTTGCCGTCAATCTCCGCTCCGATATTCACGCCAAGCGCACACCACCACACCTCGCGCGGATGAGCATATGCCGCTCGTCCACCAATGTGGACTCACTTTTTCTCTTCGTTCCACTTATCAAAATCTTTTTGCATATTATCTCGTATAAATTCATTCTACGCACAGGCACAGAATGAGTTCGTGCGTTACTGAAAAAGCCGCGCGATGTCGTTGTAAGTGACTGTAATCATTAGGAGCGCGATAATCAGCACGCCAGCCAGGTTCAGAGTTTGCACGAGGATGCGCGGGGCACTGCGCCTCCAAAACGCCTCGATTGCAAGAAGAAGAAGACGACCGCCATCTAGAGCCGGAATTGGTATTAGATTGATGATGGCGAGGTTGACGGAAATAAATCCGGCGAGTGCCAACACGTTTGCAAAGCCATGAGTTGCCGCGTCGGATACAACGCCGACAAGACCGACTGGACCAACTACATCGGCTAGATTCGCTTTACCCTGAAACACTTCGCGAACGATACTCCATAGGCCGCCGCCGACTTGTTTAAAGGCATCTCCAGTGCGTGAGAAAGCTTCCTTCATCGCATCGCCAAAAGATAATGCCTCATTGCTTACTAATACAAGCGCGATACCAACGGCTGGACGCCCCGCGTTATCCTCTATCACGGCGTGTGCCGGCCTTAACGCAACAGTTGTTGTCGTGCCCATTCGTTCGTAAGCAATAAATATTTGCTTGCCGCCGCGCGCGCGGACAAAATCCATTACTGTGTCGGGGGCAAGTCGCTCTAGCTTGGCACCTTTGTCATCCCGAATACCCACAATTTTATCGCCCGCAATGATACCAGCGGCTTCTGCCGGAGAACCCACAACAACATCCGCGACAACCAAATGCGCGCTTTCATTCGCGCTCGCGGAATCAACTACTCGCGGAATGCCAAGCGATAACGCGCCGGCAAATAGTCCCCACGCGAGAATTGCATTGGCAAGGACTCCCGCGACAAGAATGAGCGCCTGCACATGACGATTGGCATCCACAAAACTTCCCTGTCCATGCTCCTTTTCTCCCTCATCGCCGAAAAGACGCACGAATCCGCCGAATGGCAGCCAGTTAAAAGTGTATTCAGTTTCTCCGATTTTCCCGAAAAGGAACGCGCGAGGGGGATATCCCACGCCGAATTCTTCAACGCGAACCTTAAATATTTTCGCCGCTATAAAATGCCCGAACTCGTGCGCGACAATTAGCACGACTAGGATTGCGATGACCAAAAGTGCAGTCGTCATGCCAGAATAGTTAGTAGTAAATAGTCAGTAGTTAGTAGTGGTAAGGACTGTGGGTTTTCTACAGACTATTTTCTACTGGCTACTAGCTAGCTTGCCATTTCCGCTTCTTTCTTCTCAAACGCCTTTTCCAATTCTCCGTTCGCCGCGTCCACTTTTTTCTGCAACTCGTCTTTTAACTGGAATTTATCATCCTCGGTGATTTCGCCCGCGCGTTCTTTTTCTTGAATGTCTTTCCATGTTTCATCGCGCGCGATGCGCACCGCCGTGCGCGCTTCCTCTAATTTATGCTTTGCTATCTTTACTAATTGTTCGCGCCGCTCTGCGGTAAGCTCTGGAAACGTTACTCGGAGGCCCGAAGAATCGGCATTCGTGCCGATGCCGAGATTTGCCGCCGCTATCGCCCGCTCGATGTCTTTGACGATTGAAGCGTCCCAAGCAGTGACTCGAAGCGTCCGCGCGTCTTCAATTCCGATGTTCGCCACTTGCTTTAAGGGCATCATTGAGCCGTAAGCGGAAACCATGATTCCATCAAGTATAGCCGGCATCGCTCTGCCGGTGCGGAGCCCGCCGTACTCGCGCGAGAGCCACTCGCGCGCCTCGATAATCTTGCTTTCAAATACCTTAAAATCATAATCCATAGCTCCATTATACCCGGTTAGTGAACGTTAGCGAAATGGTTTCCGCGCAGTAAAAATACAGTATCGGAAAAGTCCATTTTTAATATAAGTGAACCAGTGATAAGCGGCAAATGTATTGATAAATTGCTTAGCCCCAAATAATTGAACCAGCGGATAGACAAATCTCGCAATTTTGTGGAGTCGGTATACCGAAGGAAGTACCTGTGCTGATATGTTTAGCTCTTTTTCCTCCACAAAACCAGTCTGTCGAATGAGTGCGGGAAAGAAATCATGTCTAAAACTCTTCAATCCAAACAAGGCGGCATGCTCGATGTTGAAGTCTAGCCAGTTTTTCTCATCATGGGTAAATTGTTCGTCCGGCGCAATCGTATACTCAAAAAGGGCTATGGTACCGCCCGGTTTCAGGATTCTATAAAACTCGCCCAGCGTTTTCAGGATGTCTGGCGAGTGCGACAGCGTCTCGCTAGTGTAGATTGAATCAAAATAATTATCGGGAAAACCAGTCGCCGAGTAATCCATGAATTTGTACTCAACTTTATTGCTGACACCGAGTCTTTTCGCGCGCGCTTGAGCGCTTTTAATTTCAAATGGCGTGATTGTGATACCGACAATATGCGCCCCATATTTTCTTGCTAGATATGTGGATACGGCTCCTTCTCCGCAACCCGCTTCTAACACGAGCTGTTTTTCGTGGAGTTCGAGCTTTCGAGCAATCATATCCTGCATATGCAATTGCGCTTCTCTCTCGCTAATATCTGCTGTGCCATTCGGATAATATCCCATGTGTTTTGCCCCGCCTAAAACGATGAGATATCCCAACCTGGTGCGAAGACGGGAGTAATAGCGTGCCACTTTTTGATTTGTATCTGTGTAAAGCGCTTCCATATTATTCTGCGCGGTTATACTCTTGGAACGAGAAGCGCAACCTGCTCTAAAAGAGTTTTTAAGAGAGATCCTTTATCTGTCGCGTATTTGCGAGCCCGATAAATCGCTTCAAGTCCGACTTTCATTTTTCCTGCACCAGTTTTGTCAAGCTCTCTCTCAAGTGATGAGAGAAACGATATGATGGAGCCCAAATCCCTTTCCTCATCTTCTCTTGGCAAAAGAACCTTTACCATTTCTATTCTCTTAGATTTATCTGATTTCAAAAAAACTCCTATGTCAATCTTTCCTTTTTGTTCACTTCCTTGCGAAAGCAAAAGTGTCTGTGCGCGAGAGCGCAGGGTTGCGAGCAACGATTCTGGCGATGGCGTGATTATAAAGAAAGACGCGTCCGCAGATGGCTCCTCCAGAATTTTGAGAAGCGCATTTTGCGCGTCCGCGGTCATATTAGGCGCAACGATTATGAAAAAGCGATTCTTTTCTTTGATTGCGCGAGAACTGGCGCGCGAGCGAAGCTCGCGCGCCTCATCTATTCCAAATTGCAGATACTCTCTGATGAAAATATCTGGATTCCCACGGGACTCGATACCAGCGCCGAGTGCTTCGAGAACGCGCTCAATCATTTCATTTCCACCGGCAACAAGATGTACATTACCCGAGAATTCTATTTCCATTGATTTATTATAGCAACCAGCAGTATCCTGCGACATGGATGGAGAAATACACAGCCTGCGCTTGAATTGACGGACAATACCGCACAGACATGTTAGACTTCCGTTTTAACGGTGGCGCGAACTTATCGCACCACATTTTAAAATCAGAATGAAAAATCCTCAGAGAAAAATCCGAAGCACGGCTATGATATTTACGCGTTGGGTCGGTTCGCCCGCGTCGCTTGCGACCCATACCATTATTTTCGCGGGGTTTTTTATCGCCGTAAAGACAGGACTCATAGCCTACGATGAAATGCTTCTTGTTCTCACTACCATCGTGTCGCTCGAAGCGATATACCTTTCAATATTCATTCAGATGACTATTAACCACACGACCAAAGAGCTTGAAGAGGTCGGAGAGGACATTGAAGAGATTCAGGAGGACATCGGAGAAATCCAGGAAAACGTTGATGAGTTGCAGGAAGACGTTGAAGAAATAGTCGAGGAGGACGAGACGGAAAAGCGCGAGGTGTTGCAAGAAAAAACCGCGCTCGATGAAATCCAAAGGGATTTGCGCAAACTATTGGCGGACGTGGAGAGATTGAAGAATGGGCACTCAAATGCGTCTGCGCAGAATTCTACGGCGCGCGAGTAAATCCAGCACCAAGGACCGTCCTTGGTGAAAGTACCTGTTAGCGCTTGGCTATTATCGCTTTCTTATAAGTCTCCAAATGTTTAAGGGCTTCACCAGTGCCTTTGGCCACACAGTATGGCGCGTCTTTTGCGAGCCGTGCGCGGACTCCTGTCCGGCGAAAAACGAGTTCCGGCAAATTTCGCAGAAGCGAAGAACCGCCAGTCATGATTATTCCATTGTCTATAATGTCTGCCGAGAGTTCGGGCGGAGTCTCCTGCAAAACATCCTTGATCGCGCTAACCATTGTGCGAAGCTCCTTGCCGATAGCACGCACTATTTCATTCGTACTGATTTCGAGCGACCTGGGAAGCCCTGTCAGATGGTCGCGGCCTTTTATCTGCATTGAGAGCTCCTCATCAATCGGAACAGCAGAGCCGATTTGGATTTTTATCTCCTCCGCCATTGCGTCTCCGATGCCGAGATTTGCCGTTTTCTTTATGTAATCGGCGATCGCGTGGTCTATCGCGTTGCCCGCGCACTTGACGGATGTCGAAGCAACAATCCCGCCGAGAGCGATAACCGCAATGTCTGTCGTGCCTCCTCCGATGTCCACCACCATATGCCCTCTCGCCTCGTGAATGGGAATTCCCGCGCCAATGGCCGCGAGAATCGGCTCTTTGACGACATACGCCTCGCGCGCGCCGGCTTTCGTCGCCGCTTCCACCACTGCTCGTCTTTCTGTGGAAGTGACTCCGGCTGGAACGCTTATCATCACTTCTGGGCGGAAAATATTCCACTTGCCGAGAGACTTTCTTATGTAGTAGCGCAACATTGCCTCCGTGACGCGATAATCGGCGATGACGCCATCCTTCATCGGACGATAGGCGATAATGTCGCCAGGCGTTCGGCCTATCATTTCCTTTGCCTCATTTCCTACCGCGAGGATTTTATTATCAGCGACAGAAACAGCGACAACTGACGGCTCGTTAAGCACGATTCCCCTCCCCGGCACGAAAACAAGAACCGTCGTCGTTCCGAGGTCAATGCCGAGCTTGGGTGAGAATGAGAAAGACATGCGGGGCATTGTACGCCAGAACAGGAAAATCCAGAAATCCCTCGCCTTGACACCCCCCCAATTCAGTAAAGTTGGGGTCGCTCGGGAATCCAAGGACAACCCGACATGGAGGTAGTGATGAAATGCTTCGACATAATAGTGGCACCAGCATCAGAGCAAAAAGGTAAGACCCTGCGCTTTGCCGCGATGGACTACGGTTGGCTACTGGTTGGAAAGTCAGATTCGCTCGTTGCTGATTTCCTTTCTAGCCATGTCACACTCGAGAAAGAGCGCGGGATCTTCGCCTCCGGCAGTTGCGAAGAAGGTCAGCTGATTTTCGACGACAGTACCCCGGAATTGAAGCGCGACGAGGTTCGCGACTTCCTCGCCGGCGCAGGACTGGAGCTGTCGATGGAAAAAGCCGAGTCGCGGCAACGCACTTCGGCAGAAGCCAGGTCGTTTATGGGCGCAGTGGCCCAAGATCCTAACACGACCATCGCCCGCTTCTGAGGCCGTTACGATGCACGAGAATCGCCGTGCAATCGTGACGGCTTTTCTCTTTTCTGTTCAATGCAGTGAGGCGTCGCCTCAACGCATCACACAAGCAGGCGGAGTTACACTACTTGTACATATGTACAAGTAGTGTAACTCCGCTCTCGCTCCGTGCCCTTTAATTCTTGTAATGCCTCTTTCCAAATTTGCCTGTATTCGCTTTGTCGTACTTATCAAGATTTAAAGAGTACCCCGGTACCACAACGCTTCGCTTTGGCTACGGGGCGAGAATCATTTCAATTTAGAATACATCTATACATTGTCGTTTGTGCCAGATGGGTGATTCTTTGGTTTGACTTCCCACCAAAATTTCTTGCCGAAATTTTCGGCCTTGTCGCAAACGCTTTTGAGATAGTAAAGGTCTTTCGTCGGGATTTTTTCAAGTGTCTTCCCCATCCGTCCCATTGTGATTTTTGCCAGTCCGTCGCGCAGACGGCCTGAATTAATGCGCTCGCAGAAATATTTCATTAATTCCCCGCGCTCGGTTTTCCTGCTTTTACTCATCGCGCGTTTAATATGAATGCTGATATGTTGCATGGCGTCATTGTACACTTTCCGCTATTCTAGTGGGATGCGTTCGGTTTTACCAGAAAACGAGAACCCTGTCTTGCGGAAAATAGCCGGGGACTTGCCAATCACAGAAATCGGCTCTAAACGCATTCAAAGTCTAATAAAGGAAATGAAGGCTTTGCTTTCTAAAGAGAAATTCGGCGTCGCACTTGCCGCGCCGCAAGTAGGAGAACCGCTTCGGTTGTTTGTCATATCCGGCCGCGCCCTCGCGCGTGGCGGTAGAAATGCACCAGACGAACCCCTTCGACAGGCTCAGGGCAAGCCAGAAAATAATCTCCCTCCGCCACCTGTCCCGAGCAAAGTCGAGGGAGACCAGGTGTATATCAACCCTAAACTGATGAAAATGTCGCGCGGGAAAAGCCCGAAACACGAGGGATGCCTCTCAATCCGCGGAAAATGGGGCGTTGTCCCGCGCGCGGAGAAAGCAACCATGCGCGCGTACGACGAAAACGGCGCGCAGTTCACGCGTGGAGCATCTGGCTTTCTCGCGCACATTTTCCAGCACGAGTTGGATCATTTGGAAGGAATACTTTACACAGATAAAGCGACAGAATTATATGATGAAACTCCAGAGGAAAAAGAATGAAATAAGATTCGCCTTTTTCGGAACATCGCGCATCGCGGTTTTTGTTCTTGATGAATTGAAAAAAACCGGACTAGTCCCCTCTCTAATCATCACTCCGCCCGACAAACCAAAAGGACGAGGTCTAGCTTTGCAGGAATGTGCTGCCAAAACATGGGCTATGAAAAATCATATTGAAATACTTCAATCAGAGAAATTGGACGGCGATTTTATTAAACTACTAACTACTGACTACGAACTACCGACTGTTTGTGTTGTTGTCGATTACGGCAAAATCCTACCGAGGACGGTCCTCGGTATCCCAAAACGCGGATTTTTGAATGTGCACCCGTCTCTCCTTCCCCGCCTGCGCGGCCCATCTCCAATTAGGAGCGCTATACTAAATGACGAGAAAGAAACTGGGGTTTCCATACTTGTCGTTGATGAGGAAATTGACCACGGGCCTATTGTTGCCCAAAAAAAGGTTGCCCCGCCAGCCGGCGGATGGCCGCCGCATCTATCCGAGCTTGAAGAGAAACTTATGCGAGAGGGCGGAAAACTTCTCTCCCAAATTCTCCCACAATGGGTCGCGGGTGAAATTGACGCGCACGAACAAAACCACGACATCGCAACTTACTCCGAGAAAATCGAAAAAGAGGATGGCTTGCTCGACCTTTCCGGCAATGCTTACAAGAAC
>Ga0209211_10003610_pt1 | contig 24990 bp, 25 predicted proteins | sample RifGroA2_FD_183992 | JGI IMG/M metagenome (GOLD analysis project Ga0209211, IMG submission 183992) | Groundwater microbial communities from Rifle, Colorado, USA - Groundwater A2 (SPAdes) (version 2) | ecosystem: Environmental > Aquatic > Deep subsurface > Groundwater | place: Rifle, Colorado...
AATTTTCAGTTCATACGGAATTGAAAATATGCGTGAAAATCAGCCATTGAAAGCAAATTTGGAACAAAAAAGAGTTATCATCGTTCACGGCTGGAAGGCGACTCCGAAAATGCACTGGTTTCCATGGCTTAAAAGCGAATTGGAAAAAAGGCGTTTTGCCGCGGCTGTCCCGCAAATGCCGGAACCGGAAAATCCGCTGTTAAAAGATTGGGTAAACAAACTAAGCAACATTGTTGGAATACCCGACCAAAATACATATTTAGTCGGCCACAGTTTGGGAGTGATTACGATTCTTAAATATTTAGAAGCTCTGCCTGGAAAACAAACAATCGGCGGAGCGGTATTGATTGCCGGATTTTCCACACCGATTCCCGATATGCCGCGCGAACTGAATAATTTTTTTACCGGCAAAATTGATTATAAAAAAATCAGTTCTTCAGCGAAAAATTTTATGGTGATAAATTCCGATAACGATCCGGTTGTACCTCTTTATTTTGGAGAACTTTTATCGGATAAATTAGACGCCGCATTTATAATAATGCCCGGCGCCGGACATATCAGACAAGATGAAGGATTCATCCAATTTCCCGAAGCGCTAAGAAGCGTAGTGGAAATTTCCATAAAATAACAACGGGGATAAACCGCAAAAAATATTTTAATAATTAAATTCCCCCGCCATTTAGGCGGGGGTTTTGAGTGCGAAGAAATAGCGTGTTAATCCTCTATGAGACGAGGAATCCATGTTACCGCATAATCCAAAACTTCAGCTTCGGTCATATAAGTAGTGTCAATTACCAGCTTAAAAATCGGATCATTTTCATCAAGATGGTTTTCTAAATCATAAAGTTCATAATAACGCTTTCTTTCCATTGCCGTTCTTTCTTTTACCATTAGCATTATTTCTTCTATCGTTTTATTTTTATTTTCCGGCCGTTTCTGCAATCGTTTGGCGCCCTCCTCGGGACGAACTTTTAGAAGAATATTTACCGTCTTGAAAGCGCAGCTTAAAAATGGAGCCATTCTACCCTCAACAATCAAATTATCATTTTTTACCATCAAATCTTCTTGACGATAATCTACGGCTTCTTCCTTGTCGGGGTGCTGTTCCAGCCATTTGTAAAAATCTTCCATGCTGAGATTCATTTCAGCGGCCATTTGCCTCATAATTCCACCGGTATAATGATATTCATAGCCAAGTGCATTAGCCAATTCCTTACACAACGAACTTTTGCCTGAACCGATATGACCCGTTACCCTGATAACAGCCATTTCGCCCCCTCTCTTTTTTAAAATTTAAACGAACTTGTACCGCTAAGATAACAAAAACAAATTACTTTTGTAAAGTATTTGATAAAAAGTCGGATAGTGTGTTTTGAGGGATTTACGGAGCCCGACGGGGCGAGTTAAAGACAAAATCTCAGCAGAGATTTATGTCGTGCCCGAAAAACACACTATCTGACTTTTTATAAAAACTTGTTTGTTCCCTTTTGTTTTGTTAAATTATCATCATGCCAGGTAGTAGAATTTCCGACTACGACCTGGTCGTAAAATTAAAAAATCGGAAATTTCACTACATGGTATGACTCACCAAGAAATACGAGAAAAATTTTTAAAATTCTTTGAATCACGCAGACACAAAATAGTGCCTTCCAGTTCGCTTATGCCCGATGATCCGTCGGTTCTTTTTACCACTGCCGGAATGCAGCAATTCAAACCCTACTATACCGGCGCCGCTGACGCGATGCATGACTTTGGTTCCTTAAGCGTGGCTTCTATCCAAAAATGCGTAAGAACTTCCGATATAGACGAAGTGGGGGATGAGAGACATCTGACATTTTTTGAGATGCTGGGAAATTTCTCTTTCGGAGGTTATTTTAAAAAAGAAGCCATTCAATACGGCTACGATTTTATTATAAAAGAAATGGGGCTGAAGATTGATTATGTAACAGTATTTGAGGGGTGGAAGTCTACAGGACTTTGGTTAATAAAACCGGATGAAGAATCAAAAAAAATTTGGAAATCTTTGGGTCTTAATGATGAACAAATAAAAACTGGCGGTTTTGATGATAATTTTTGGGGACCAACAGGTGAAGACGGCCCATGCGGTCCGACAACAGAAATATATGTAAACGGTATTGAAGTTTGGAATATTGTTTTTAACGAATATTACAAATCAAAATACCCAGAAGATAAAAATGATTACAAACCGCTGCAATCAAAAGGCATTGATACCGGCATGGGGTTGGAGAGATTGGCTATGGTTTCTCAAAAAGTTCCCACTGTGTTTGAAGCCGATTTATTAAAGCCGATTTTAACGCTTACGCCATCGGAACTTGAAATGAGAGTTAGGCGAATAATCGCCGATCATTCGCGGGCAATCGCTTTTATGATTGCCGACGGCATCCGGCCGTCAAACAAAGAGCAGGGCTATGTCTTGCGTCGGTTGATGCGCCGAGTTATCACATACAATTTTATTGCCAAAACCGATATTTCCTTAATGCATCCCGAACGAGGTCGCGAGGGCTCGCAGCGTACCTCTACCTCGTACGGGATGCATGATATTTTTGCCAAGATTTTGGAAATTTATGGCAGTTATTATAAAGAGTTAAATGCGGATCTTATAATTAGTGAATTTGAGCATGAAAATGAAAAATTCATGCAGACGCTCAAGAGCGGACTTAAGGAGCTTGAAAAAGTTGAAAATGTAGATGCAAGCAGCGCGTTTATGCTTTATGAGAGCTTTGGGCTGCCTTACGAAATCATTAAAGAATTAGGTGGAGCTAAAGCCGTGTCTCTTAACCGCAAAGATTTTGATATTAAATTCAAAGAACACCAAGAAAAGTCCCGCGCCGGAGCGGAAAAGAAATTCGGCGGACACGGTTTGGTTTTGGATACCGGAGAATTAAAAGCGGGAAACGAGGAAGAATTAAAAAAAGTTACCCGCCTTCACACGGCAACACACCTTTTGCAGACGGCTTTAAGAAAGGTACTTGGTCCGTCAACTGACGGAGAGGTAACCCAGGCCGGTTCGGATATTACCGCGGAAAGATTAAGATTTGATTTTTCATTTTCGCGCAAATTAACGCCGGAAGAAATTAAAAAAGTTGAGGATTTGGTGAACGAAAAAATCAAAGAAGACTTGCCGGTATCGTTTGTGGAATTGCCGAAATCCGAAGCCGAAAAAACCGGCGCGCTGTATTTCTTTAAACAAAAATATCCCGACAAGGTAAAAGTTTATTTTGTCGGATCATCTGTTGAATCTGCATGGAGCAAAGAGTTTTGCGGCGGACCGCATGTTTCCCATACCGACGAAATTGGCCGATTCAAAATCTCCAAAGAAGAAGCCGTCTCGGCGGGTGTGCGCAGAATCAGGGCTACGATAGAATAATCGGCTTTTTTGATGCAAAATTACAGCCCATTGCATTTCTTTGGGATTTGATATATTTTAGTTTCAGTTCTTACAAAAAAGGGGTTAGAAGCATGAGCAAGAAAAACACTTTTTCTTTTCTGTTATTTAACGGATGTATTTTAGCTAATGTGCTTGTCGGTGTGGCAGAAGCGCATTATGGCTTCATTTATTCCTCAAAAGATATAGCTCGTTGTCTGCAAAAACCAAACAAGAACAAAAAACTGCAATATAGCACCACGGAAGCCGAACGGGCGCGATTAGCAGAAACAAGTTTTAATTACTTTGGTTTAATTTTCCAATCTTATGCTGAAGTAAAGAATGTAGCCATACTTTTTGAAGCAAACTATCAAAACAAATACTTTAACACAGAAAAGGAATTAAAAGCCGCTTTCACTGAAATTCTGAAAATGGTGAGAGGCGAAAAATAAAAAAGCCCAAGGGCCGTTCGCCCGCATTTGTGGTGGATGGCCTTTTAAATTTCAACAATCTTGATATGATGTGAATTCTATGGTCAAAGATTTTTGGAATAAATTGAAAAAACCGATAATTATTCTGGCGCCGATGGCGGATGTGACGGACACGGTTTTCAGACAAATCGTGGCGGGCTACGGCCGTTCGGAGGGGCTCACGGTAAACAAGCCCGATGTTTTCTTTACGGAATTTGTATCCTGCGACGGGCTTTGCTCTGAAGGCAAGACAAAACTTTTAAAAATATTGAAATTCAATAAAAAGATTGAACGGCCGATTGTGGCCCAGTTTTTCGGTTCAAAACCGGAGAATTTTTATAAATGCGCCAAGTTAGCTCAAAAACTCGGTTTTGACGGAATTGATATCAATATGGGCTGTCCCGATAAAAAGGTTGAAAAGCAGGGCGCCGGCGCGGCGCTGATTAAAACGCCTGAACTGGCCCAAAAAATAATCGCCGAAACCAAAAGGGGAGCGGGCTCCGCCGGCCGGCGGATTCCGGTTTCCGTTAAAACTCGTCTCGGTTTCAACAAATCAGAAATTGAAACATGGATACCAGCACTGCTAAAAGCTAAACCGGATGCAATAATTCTGCATGGCCGAACTCGTAAAGAAATGTCCAAAGTGCCGGCTAATTGGGATTTGATAGGCCGAGCGGCGGAAATTGTTAAAAAATCCGGACAGCAAACTTTGATAATCGGCAATGGCGATGTCGGCTCGTTGACCGACGCCAAGAGAAAAGCCGAACGATATGGACTTGACGGCGTAATGGTCGGCCGCGGAATTTTTGCCAACCCGTGGTTTTTTAATCCTTCGGTAAATCCGGCAGATGTTAAACCAAAAGACAAAATCGTTCTTTTGATAAAACATCTTAAGCTTTTTGATAAAACTTACGGCGCAACAAAAAATTTCGCCATTATGAAAAAATTTATCAAAATGTATGTCTCGGGTTGGAATGGCGCCAAAAGTTTAAGAAATAAACTAATGACGACAAAATCAGCCAAAGAAACTCTGAATCTGCTTGTTGATAGATAGGAAAATAATCGTGATATAATAAATTAAATGCCCTCAACAAAAATAATTAATGTCCTGAAGGACGACAAATTTGAGGAGATTTTGGATATTTTTAAAAATACTCAGGCAAAAGAGGTGATTTTCGTTTTACCTAAAAAAAATAACGCCCTGAAAGACGAGGAACATTTTATTATTTTAAGCAACGAAGCTCAAAAAGCGGACAAAACTGTTTCGCTTCTTTGTTCCAATCCGGAAATCAACGCACTCGGAAAAAGATACGATTTTGATATTCTTATGCCCAAACCTTCATCGAGTTCAAGCAACAAATCTCCAAATAAACCCATAATGCTGGTCAATCAAATTGAACCGGATGAACAAAGAGACGAAGAAGATAATGATATTTTTGAAAAAGAAGAAAAGGACGAAAATAAACTGGAACAAGACGGGGATGAGAAAGAAGACGACGAAGAAAAAAAGAAAAACAAAGATGAGGAAACCGAAGATGAGAATTTATCGCCCGCAGTGTCCCGTGAAAACCGAACCAGTGACGATTTTGATATTATTACGACTTCCGCGCCGTTTAAAACAAACCGAAGCTTAAGCGAAATCATAAAATCAAAAGACGAAGATAAAATAAATATAAAAATACTGCAAAGAAAAGAACAGGAAAGGGGAATAAACATAAATAAATCCCAAGCCGAGGAAAAAACAAATCAAATAAAGAGCGTTTGGCAATTTAATGACAGTTACAGCGAAAGTTCCAGGCGCAAAGACGATTCTTTGTGGAACCTCATAAATTTATCCGGCAAACGCTTTCTAAAAATTAAAAAAATATTCGGCGCGGGATCCCCAAAGTATTTAGTCATATTGTGTTCGGGAATTTTAATTTTATTGTTTGCGGCTGTTTTTCTTATATCCGGCAGCGCCAAAATAGACATAAAACCGCAAAAAAAAGAAATAAATTTTTCGCTGAAAATATCCGCTTCCGATAAATATTCCTCGGTGGATACGACCTTTAATAAAATACCTGGTCAGCTTTTTAATATAGAAGAGGTCGCAACCCAAACATTTCAGGCGACGGGACAACGAGAAGTTGCCCAAAAAGCCAAAGGCGCGATAACGGTTTACAACGAATATGGAACCACTCCCCAAACCCTGATAGCCACCACCAGATTTGAATCTCCGGAAGGTTTTATATTCAGGACTCTTAAAACAATAGTCGTTCCCGGAACTAAAGTTGAAAACGGCAAAATAATTCCCGGCAGTATAAGCGTTGAAATAATCGCCGACAAGCCGGGTCCTTCGTACAATATCTCTCCGTCTAAATTTACAATTCCGGCGTTTAAAGAAAAAGGCGACACGGACAGATACGGCAAGTTTTACGGCCAATCGTCTGAACCGATGAAGGGTGGCGTAAGCGGCATGGCAAAAGTAATAACAGATTCCGACTATACCAACGCTATTAGCGCGCTGACCGCCGCAGTAAAAACCGCCGTTGCGGAATCTTTGCAAACGCAGACCTCCGGACTTAAAATCATAAACGCCTCCGCTGTCACAATGAAAAATCCCGATTCAAACGCAAGAATAGATGAGGCAACCGATAGTTTTATCATGACCGTCAGCGGATTTATCAAAACAATCGGTTTCAAACAAGAAGATTTAAACAAAATACTGAAACAATACGCCGAAAAAGACAGCAATATTACGGTTGTGCCGGACAAATTAGATGTGAGTTTTGACAAAATAACTTTGACCGATAATAATTTTTTGGATTTCACTGTCAGTGTTAAGGGCAACGGTTATGCTCAAATTAACATTCAAAAAATATTATCCGACATTCTTGGCAATAATACTGCGCAAATAAAAAATTATTTTCAAAATGCCAAAGAAATTACATCTGCCAAAGTGCTTTTGTCTCCGTTTTGGATAAAAAAAATACCGAAAAACAAAGAGAAAATACGATTAAATTTAATTTATGATTAGGGACAAATTTTATCCCTCACCAGTTTCTCAAAAGAAACTGGTGAGGGATTGACATTAATTAGGGCTTTTGATAACATAGGAACACCGTTAACAAATAAGGTTTTAAGGCGGTCCCATGATTTTTAAGTGGTGGACCTGCGCCTTTAATATATAGGTATGGCTTGGGGGCCATTACCACCAAACCACTAAAACAGCGGCTTAGTTTCATTGTTTCCAAAAAATTGACTAATCAACCAAAAGACAAATTAACTGGCTTGATAACAGAGACTCTGCCCGGTACAACTTTTAAGGTTAAACTGGAAAACGGTCAGGAAATCCTTGCATATTTAGCCGGTAAAATGAGATTAAATTACATTAAAGTAATGCTTGGCGATAAAGTGGCCGTTGAGCTTAGCCCCGATGGAATGAGGGGAAGAATAGTGCGCCGGTTGTAATAACAAGTTTATTTTAGCGAGCGAGGAGCAAAATGGAAATTCTTATTTACATTTTGTCCGAGCGAAGCTAAAAGGGGTGAATACTCCGCCACTCTGCGGAGGTATCAAGAGGCGAAGCCACCTCTTGATACCTCGCGGCTTGCCGCGAGGAGGATTCATAAAGTCATAAAATGATTAATGTTTATAATGGTCATTACAAACATTATAAACATTACAAACTTGAATGAAGGTACGAGCATCGGTTAAAACAATGTGCGTTAATTGCAAATTAGTAAGGCGCAAAAATCGCCTTTATTGCTTGTGCAAAAATCCCAAACATAAACAAAGACAAGGGTAATCATATGCCGCGAATCTTAGGAATAAATATTCCCGACAACAAAAAAATCCTTTATTCCTTGCCATATCTCTACGGCATCGGTTTATCGTCCAGCAAGCTTATTTTGAGATCTGCGAATATTGATCCGGATAAAAAAGCGAGCGAACTTACTACCGATGAATTAAATAAGATACAAAAGATTCTTGAAAAGAGTTACAAAACAGAAGGCGATTTAAGAAAAGAGATCGGCCAAAACATAAAACGATTGAAAGAAATTGGCGCCTGGAGAGGTTTGCGCCATGCCAAACGCTTGCCGATTCACGGAAGAACCAAAACCAATTCAAGAACGATCCGGGGCAATGTCAGAAAAACCATGGGCTCCGGCAGAAAACCATCATCGGAAAAGACATAAAAACCGATACAAATATACAAATCACGCCAATCTACAAATTTATTCGCAGATTCGGATAATTAGTAGTTCGGCATCGGATATATCATGGGACAAAAAAAGATTATAACAAAAACAGATGAGACCAAGGAAAAACAGGAAACTGCTCCTGTTTCAACCGCAAAAAGTTCGGTAAAAAAACAGGTTATAAACGGTACCGCCCATATTTCTGTTTCCTACAATAATATTATTATCGCTATAAGCGACCTGAAGGGAAATATTATTGCCTGGTCTTCGGCCGGTGGATTAGGCTTTAAAGGCGCCAGGAAATCCACTCCTTACGCCGCCAATATGGTTGCCAAGAATTGCGTGGAAAAGGCAAAAAAATACAACCTAACCAATATAAAAATTACGGTTAAGGGCATCGGGCCCGGCAGAGAATCAGCCGTAAGAGGATTAGCGGGAACGGGACTGAATATTATTTCAATAATAGATGAGACGCCGGTAGCGCATAACGGAGTGCGAAAATTAAAACCAAGACGAGTGTAAAAATATTTAAACATCAACATGGCGCGTTATTTAGGACCAAGAGAAAAAATAGAACGAAGAATAGGTGAAAAGCTCTATTTAAAGGGCGATCGTTCGTATTCTCCAAAATCAGCTACGGTCAAAAAACCTTATCCGCCAGGACTTCATGGCAAAAAGGGTACAAGGAAATCTTCAGAATACGGTCAGCAATTAAGAGCTAAACAAAAAGTAAAAAATGTTTACCGAATGCTTGAAAAACAATTTAAATCATATATCAAATCAGCCGTAGCATCCAAAAACGACCCATATGCTTTGATTTTAAAAAAATTGGAAGGCAGGCTGGATAACATTGTTTTTAGGGCAGGAATAGCCCAATCCAGGGATCAAGCCCGTCAAATAGTCAGCCATGGCCATATCACGGTAAATGGCAAAAAAATTAACATTCCGTCATACGAAATAAAGACAGGAGACATTGTGGCGGTAAAAGAAAACAGCAAAAAGGCAAGTTTGTTTTCCGCGCTTGCGCCTCAATGGCTTAAAAAATACGATGCGCCGGCCTGGATAGCGTTAGATAAGGAAAAAATGTCAGCCAAAATAAACGGTTTGCCGACGCTGATTGAAAGCGGAATACAGACTAAAGATTTACAAGCAATAATTGAGTTTTATAGCAGATAATCCTACTACCAATTACAAATAATTACGAATATACAAACAAATTAGTATATTAGTAAAAATTAGTAATTAAGTAGAAAGATAAAATGTTACAGTTGCCGGAACCAATCAAAATTTTATCAAAAGAAGGCAATAAAGCCGTTTTTGAAATCTCTCCGTTAATGCCTGGTTATGGGGCAACCATTGCCAATCCTTTAAGAAGGGCGCTCTTGTCGTCTTTGGAGGGCGCGGCTGTAAGTTCAATCAAAATAAAAGGAGTGGATCATGAATTTTCAAGCATCTCCGGAGTTTTGGAAGATGTAATTGAAATTATTTTAAATGTCAAAAAAATCAGATTTAAAATGCATACCGATGAACCGGTAAAGTTAAGTATAGATGTAAAGGGAGAACACGCGGTAACCGCAAAGGACATTAAACTTTCGTCTGATGTTGAAATTATAAACAAAGATCAGCACATCGCGACCGTTACCGACAAAAAAACAGAGTTTAAAATGGAGCTTGAGATTGAAAAAGGCGTCGGATATGTTCCCGTGGAACAAAAACGAAAAGATAAAATAGCCATCGGCGTCATAGCGATTGATTCCATGTTTTCTCCGATAAAATCAGTCAATTTTAATACCGTTAATGTCAGAGTCGGCGACAGGATTGACTTTAATAAAGTGGTGATGGAAATAGAAACCGACGGTTCAATAAAACCGGAAGAAGCCTTAGCCAAAGCCGCCAACATTTTGATTGACCATTTTAAACCGTTGGCGGAAATCAAAATAGAGAAAGAAGAAGGGGGCAAAACGACAAAAAAGACAGCCAGTAAAAGCAAAAAGAAAACCAAATAATCAACCATGCGACGCGGCAATAAAACAAAATTCGGCAGGGAAACCAGTCAAAGAAAGGCGTTGTCCAAATCATTGGCGACGGCTCTGATCAATCATGGCAAAATTAAAACAACCGAAGCAAAAGCCAAGACGCTTTCTCAATTTGTGCAAAAATTAATCACTATCGCGAAAAAGCAGAATGTTGCGTCAAGAAGATTGCTTTTAAAACAAATCGGCGAGGAAGCCGCCAAAAAATTAGTTTCAGACACGGTTCTTAATTTTAAAGATAAAAACGGAGGTTATACAAGAATAACAAGATTGGGGCAAAGAAAAAGCGACAGCGCTCCGATGGTTTTAATAGAATTTAATTTATGAAATACGAATTAGACGCCACAAATCAATCAGTGGGAAGATTGGCAACAAAAATTTCCGAGCTTTTGCGCGGTAAAAATTTGGCTTCCTACGCTCCAAATGTGATGCCTCAATCGGAGGTTATTATAAAAAACATCGGAAAAATAAAATTTACCGGCGCCAAACTGCAGAAAAAAGTATTTTATCATTATTCCGGTTATCACGGCGGAATGAAAGAGAAAAAATTATCCGAACTTTGGGCAACTAAACCGCAATTCGTCATCAGACAAAGTGTTTACAGAATGTTGCCAAAAAATAAAATGAGAAATAAGATTATCAAAAATTTAAAATTCGCCAAATCTTAAACCAAAGCTTAAACAATGCCAAAAACAAAAATTAAAAAAACACCCAAGAAAGACGAACAAAAAGAGTTAAAAAAGACCGGAGTTTTAGAATTGAAATCCGAAAAATCTGAAAATGCCGAAACGGAAACAGAAAACCGCGAAGAAAATATGAAACTTAACGGCAACGGCAAAGAAAAATATTATCAGGCCATCGGAAGAAGAAAAGAATCAATCGCCCGAATTCGTTTTTATACCAAAAAATCCACCGACACCGTTGAAGACGAGAAGGCTCTCATCACGATAAACGGCAAAGATTACGCCGATTATTTTTCCGATGTTAATTTAAGAAATATCGTAGAATCTCCGTTGCGCAAATTAAAATCACTGAACCGATTTAAGGCCTCAGTCGTGGTGCGGGGCGGGGGATTGACGGGGCAAGCCGATGCGATAAAACACGGCCTTTCACGGGCGCTTGTCCAGTTTGATATTAATTTTAAAAAGAAATTAAAAAAGGCGGGCTTCCTTACGCGCGATTCCCGCATCAAAGAAAGAAGAAAGTACGGTCTCAAGAAAGCTCGCAAAGCTCCGCAATGGAATAAGAGATAATTTAAATTTCAACTATATTTATTCCCCCTTTTTTGTCTATTTCCACAATATTATAAACTCGTTCTTGGGCGTTTCCAAGATCAACAACAATATGGTCGCCGCCTCTAAACCAGGTGGCGGTTTTTATTTTAGCGGAAAATCTGGTAATTAATTCTCTGTCATTTTCTTTTTTATAGGGCTGATAATCCGCATCTTTAAGCCACAAAACCCAAAGTTCATTGGCGCTCCACCAAATAAGCTTATTTTCATCATCAGATAAAGAAAAACCGACTACATTATCAGAAATTTTCTCCGCTTTTGGTTCCAAGTTTTTATAAAGCGTTTTGTTTTTTATAAAAAATCGGCCGATTTTTACCGGTTCAGGCGACACGCTCGGTTTTATTGTTCCCGTTGGAAGAAGAGTAACTTTGGGAACAGCAATTTTAGGATATAATAATTTGGTTATTTCTTCCTTTAAAAGTTCCGCATTCTCCTTATTATTAGAAAGAAGCAAAATTCTTGAAAATTCGTTCACCAATCCCTCCTCAACTGATATTTTTTTCTGCCATTGATAAAAGTCATTTTTAGATAATCTGATGTCGTATAAACCAGGCAAAAGATTATTTATAAGATACGAATTGCCCAAAAAGGTTGTCCGCCCGATAAGCTTATTATTTAAAAAAACATCGGCATCGGTATTAACTTTCAAATAAATGGCGCCGGTCCGCACAAATCTCCTTTCTGAAAAATTATACCGGTACCCTTGGGCGTATAAACTGATAACATAACTTAACGCTAAAAATACGGTCACAGCGGAATAAAATGTTATTCTTTTAGTCGTTTTGGTCATTATTAAGGATTTTAGCATAAAATTTTACTATTTTGCATTTCTGTGATAAGAAAAATACAAGGATAGAGAATTATTATTTTATTAATTGTTGTCTTGAATTAAAAAAACTAATCACATGAAAAAAATAGGAATTGATCTTGGCACAACAAATACAGTCGTTTTCGTGCCTAAAAAAGGAATTATCATAAACGAGCCGTCCGTGGTGGCTATTTCAATTTTGGATAATAAAATAATTGCCGTCGGCAACTTGGCCAAAGAAATGATCGGCAGAACCCCGGACAGCATTATTGTTTCAAAACCTCTCATAGACGGCGCAATCGCGGATTATCGGGTAACCGGCGCGATGCTAAGATATTTTATAAAAAAGTCCGGCGGCATCTTTGGTTTTATAAAACCGGAGATTTTAATCTCCGTGCCCGCAGGAATTACTTCCACCGAAAAAAGAGCGGTAATAGAATCGGCTTTAAACGCCGGCGCCAAAGCGGTTTACCTGGTTAAAGAACCGGTCCTGGCCGCGATCGGAGCAAAAATCCCGATCAACAGCCCTTCAGGAAACATGATATTAAACATCGGGGGAGGCACCACGGAATTAGCCGTAATATCTTTGGGCGGTATCGTAAGCTGGTCATCCGTACGGATAGGCGGTAATAAATTGGATCTTGCCATCGTTGAATATGTTAAGAAAAAACACGGCTTGGCAATAGGCGAAAGAACGGCGGAATTAATCAAAATAAATATAGGAAGCGCCATAAAACTGCCCGAAGAAGAAAAAATAAACATAAGAGGCAGAGATTTGGCTTCCGGATTTCCCAAAACCGTTGAAATCTCTTCCAATGAGATTAACGAAGCGATGAGCGAACAATTAAGAGAAATCGTTCAAATAATAAAAAGCGTGCTGGAGGTTACCCCGCCCGAATTGTGTTCTGATATTATGGATAAAGGCATTTATATTTCCGGCGGAGGAGCGTTATTAAAAAATATAGAAAAATTAATCACCCGGGTAACGGGCGTACCGGCAACCATCGCTGAAAATCCTCTTTTTTGCGTAGCCCGCGGCACAGGCATTGTCCTGGAAAACCTGGATATTTATAAAAGGAATGTGATAGCGAAAAGATAACCGCCAAAGAATTGCTAATTGTTAAATTGTTATCTTGTTGATTGAATTCGTAACAATATAACAAGGTGGCAAGATAACAAGATTAAACATGAAAATAGCTCTTGTTCATGATTGGTTAAATACCCTTGGGGGCGCGGAACGCGTGCTGATAGAACTGCACAAAATATTTCCGGAAGCGCCGATATATACTCTTTTTGTTAATAAAAAATTCTCTAAAAATTTTTTGCTGGATGCCGAAATCAGAGTGAGCGCTCTTCAAAAAATACCTCTTATCGCCAAAATATATAAATATCTTTTTTTTCTAATGCCCTCCTTGGTGGAAAGTTTTGATTTGTCGGAATTTGATGTCGTAATTTCTTCATCGGTGATTTTTTCCAAAGGATTGGTATTAAAACCGAAAACCAAGCATATTTGTTATTGTTACAGCCCGACAAGATTTTTGTGGGATAATCATGCCGAATATATCGGTACGGACAACCCCTTGGTTAATTTGGCAAGACATTTTTTAAGAATATGGGATAGGGGAGCATCAGACAGGGTTGATGAATTTGTTGCAATATCAAAAACCGTTCAAGACCGCATTAAAAAATATTATCACCGAGACGCTATAGTAATAACCCCTCCCATCATGTTGAGCGAAGAATCAAGCATAAATAACCAATCATCTTCAAAAAATTTTACAATCAACAATTATTATTTAATTGTTTCCCGTCTCTACCGGCATAAAAACATAAATGTTGCGATAGACGCCTTTAATAAGCTGGGCTACAATTTAGTTATTGTCGGAACCGGTCCCCTAAAAAAAGAACTGGAAAAAATAGCGAAAAAAAATATTAAATTCGCAGGATTTAAAAATGATGAAACCTTAATAAATTATTATAAGCGTTGCAGAGCGTTTATAATGCCTCAAGAAGAAGATTTTGGATTAACGCCGATTGAAGCAATGTCTTTTGGAAAACCGGTACTGGCCTTGCGCCGAGGCGGAGCGTTGGAAACCGTTATAGAAGGAATAACCGGAGAGTTTTTTGACGACCCCATACCGGAAGCATTAGCCGACGGCATAAGACGATTAAATAATAATCGTGCCAGCTATAACGCTGAGATAATAAAACAACATACTTTAAAATTTTCACGAGAAAAGTTTAAAGAACAGATTTTAGCGCTTATCGCTAATTGCTGATTGATATTTTACTTTAAATTTTCAATATAACAATTAACAATGCTTTCAATTATAACTATAAACTATAATGGTTCTCAAGATACGATAAAACTTCTTGAATCGTTGAAGCGGCAAACCGACAAAGATTTTGAAATTATCATAATTGATAATAAATCCTCGCCGGAAGATATACAAACCCTACAAAACTTTATAGAAACCAGAAAAAACAATTTTAATTCGCTGGAATTGATAAAAAGCGAGAAAAATTTGGGATTCTCCGGGGGCAATAATTTGGGAATTAAACAGGCGCTTCGACAGGACGCTGATTGGATAGTTTTGCTAAACAATGATTCGTGGGTAGAAACCAACTTTATCGCGCGCCTAAAGCCCGAATTAAACGCTACAGAAGCAGATATGGTCGGCATACCGCTTAATGAAGGCGGTCGGGTCGCTTACTGTGGAAAAATAGAATGGCTCAAACCGACCCTTAGCCATGTTTATGAACTAATATCAAGGTTAAATAAAAAATCAATTTATGTCATCGGAGGAGCTATGGCGATTAACAGAAAAGTTTTTGAAAAAATAGGCCATTTAGACGAAAATTATTTTTTATATTTTGAAGATGCAGATTTTTCAAAAAAAACATTAGCAGCGGGATTTAAAATAAAAATTTTGCCGAATCCCAAAGCGCATCATGCCGTATCATCCGCCACCAACAAATTGGGCTCGCCCTTGCTTTTGCGGTATCACTATCGCAACGCGCTTTATTTTAATTTTAAAAACGGGCCGTGGTATATTAAAATCATTGTCTGGCCATGGAGCTGGCTCATTATTCTCAAACAAATTTTTAAACTTCTCATTGGCCACCATTCCGCCCAATCCCGCGCCGTTATTTCCGGCGTTTTAGATTTTTATCTGCGACGAATGAGACAAATTTAAAGATGATATAAGCTGCTCTGCTCCACCCCTGCCCCTTTTCCTTCAACGCAAGCGGATGCGCTCTTTTCGCTTTTTTTTCAAAACAACCCCTATCCTTCTTCAGCCCGCTTCGTCTGCTCCGGCGGCAGACTACGCTTGTCCTCACAACGACCCGATTTTTGATTATATTTTTCTTCCATTTGTCAAGTCCACAAAAACACCGAAAAATGTTAGTTTATAGGCATTAGAATTTTTACGCTATCAATCATTGAGCGAGGGGCGGAGTGGCTACTTTTGGGACTTACGGAGCCCGACGGGGCGAGTATGAGGAGAAATCACAGCAGGGATTTACGCCGTGCCCAAAATAGCCACTATGCCCCAAACAAAATGATTATTTTTACTAAAATGTTAAAAATCGGCATTGAATGCGAAAATTTAGAGGATGCAAAATCTAGATGGGGAGTCGGCCATCTAGTTTTGAATTTGCTAAAAGAATACGCCACCAATCCCGAATATCAAAAAAAGGTTAAACTATATTTATATTTTAAATCTAAAATCCCGTCCGATGTTTTTTTGCAAAATCCTATTTTTGTAAAGAAGGTTTTAAAATTACCGTTCGTTAATTCATTTAACCTTTTTTATCATATTATGATGCCGCTTCGAGCAATGCTGGACAGGGTGGATATGATATTTTTCCCTTCTTACAATCTGCCTCCGCTATACTTTGGCAAATCCATAGTCATGCTCACCCCGGATGTTTATTACGAATATAAAACGGGGACTTTGCCGTTCAAATATAAATTGGCTTACCGTCTTTTTTCAAACTGGGCGGCAAAAAAAGCAACAAAAATTTTAGCTATTTCCGAAGCCTCAAAAAAAGAACTTATTAAATTATACGGCGTCACCGCCGATAGAATTTTTGTCGCAAAATTGGGGGTTTCCCCCAAAGATAGAGACAAGAGACAAGAGACAAGTCCCTATGTTCTTTTCGTCGGCCAAATGTTCCCTCGGCGTCGAGCGGCTGAAACGCTTTTGGCATTTAAAACAATCACGCCGGATTTCCCTGACATGAAATTTATCCTCATCGGCAAAGATAAGTATAACCCGCCAATTATCGCCGAACTCGTCAAAAAAATAAACGAGGAATTGGGCGGGAAACGAATCATTCACCACGAATATATAGAAAGCGACGCCGAAGTGGTCGATCTGTACCGCAACGCCAAACTGTTCATCTACATTTCCTCTTCAGAAGCTTTCGGACTACCGCCGGTTGAAGCCGCTTCTTACGGCGTACCGGTAGTCGTCAAGGATTGCGAATTAAACCATGAATTGTTTGGCGATGCGGCGTTTTTTGTAAAAAACGAATACGGCATTGACGGGATAGCAGACGCGATTAAAGATGGCCTTACCAATACGGAAAAAAGAAACTATTGTTTGCAAAAATATAAAGAATTAACGCCAAAATTAAATTGGCGCAATTTTGCTGATAACTTTTTCAAAGCATGCGAAAATTACTAAACATCATATTTGTATTTGAGTTAGCAATGTTCGGGCTGATAATCTTGGGAATAATGCCAAGATGGATTGTCCCATATTTTGTTTTGATCTTGGCCGGTTATGTTATCTTCGCTCCGATTGAAGATGGCGTAACTTTTTTTGTTCGTTCCATACCCTTTTTTATCGCCATTCCCGTTACGGCGACATTTGATAATTTTAACACATGGAGAATTATTTCAGCGATATTATTTTTAAAATGGTTTTTCGGAAACTCGGTTAGCGAAATTTTAGAATGGGTGCGACAACCTTTTACCCGATTAAAAAAACTAAACTTTTCTTCTATTTTGTTGATTGTGATTTTATTGTTTGCGATATTATCAATTACTCAAGCAGAAAATTATCTTCTTGCTGTAAAAAGGGGGCTGTATTTCATCAATCTTAGTTTAATCGGCATAGTGGCCTATGATCTTTTCAATAAAAAAGAGCAATTCCGGGAAAATATAATTAAAAATTTAGCGATCCCAACAATTATTGTGGCTATGGTGGGGCTGGCGCAAGTCGTCTCCACATATTTTGTGGACATATATCAGTTTATGGCTTTATGGGGAGAAGGCATTCAGTGCCGGCAATTTGGCGCAGAATGGTGCAATATTGCGGTACGAGTCGGGAATACCTGGCTGGCTTATTTCGGTGACCAGCTTTCGCTCAGAGTATTTTCTTTATTCCCGGATTCCCACTCTTTCCCGATATTTTTATTGCTTGGCTTACCTTCGGTTTTTGTTGTAGCTTTAAAAAAATTATCTCCTGAAAAATTCATCAACTCACAAAGCATTTTTAAAACGGCAAGCGTAAATAAAACAGTGATTTTAATCCCCGTTATTTTCTTGGCCGCCATATTGAGCGGAACGCGGGGGATATGGGCCGCCGGCGCAGGCACTTTGTTTGTTGTTTTATTCCTCGTGTTTTTATTAAAAAAATACGGACACGCGTCTCAACAAAAAATATTCACATATTTATCATCATACTTAATCTTATTTTTCCTGTTATTCACAGTGGCATTTCCAATCTTTGCCTCGCCCCAATTTCTTGTTTCTAAAGGAAATTCTTTAATCTTGCGTAACAGAATAAAATCAATCATTGACTTCGGCGAGACCTCAAACAGCCAACGGATTGAAATTTGGAAAAAATCATTGGTTTCAATCGTTAAACACCCGTTGTTGGGCGTCGGCATCGGTAATTTCCCGGTAGTTCTCAAACAAGACCTAAGATTGGCCAAGGCGGGATCTTCAGCTCATAATCTTTACCTTCAGATCGCGGCTGAAATGGGAATTCCGGCATTGTTTTTGTCTCTTTGTTTCTTTTGGCTGCTAATAAAAAGCGCTTATCAAAACTTCATAGAATCGCGCAATCAAACTTTTATTATTTACAACGCAACGGCTCTTATTTTTATTCCTTGGGTTTTACTGTATCTTCTTACCGACGCGGCGATTTTTGATGAAAGAGCATTTTTAATTTTTGTAATTACCACAGCCGCAGTATTAAACAAAAAAACATCGGCTAAAACAATATGACAGCCAGTTTGCCCAAAGTTTCAATTAATTTAGTGGTGATGAACGGAGAAAATTTTATTCGCCATTCTTTGCGTTCCATCAAAGAACAATCATATCCTCAAAATTTAATTGAAATCAACATTCTTGATAACGGCTCAACAGATAAAACCAAAGAAATAATCAGAGAAGAATTGAAAATCGGTCCGCCGGCTGACGGATGTGACTCGGAACTCGGAGAATTTTCGCTGGTTGAAAATCCAGTCAACATCGGTTTTTGGGCCGGACAAGAAAAACTTTTTGGACAAAGCGAAGGAGAAATAATTGTTGCCACGACCGATGTCATCCTTGATAAAAATTTTCTCAAAAATGCCGTAGCGGTATTTGAAACAGACCCTAAGATCGGCGCCATCCAGGCAAAAATTTACCAAATGGAACTCTACGGCCAACCAACGCCAGTGTTCACCGATATCATAGACACGGTCGGATTTGTTATTTTTAAATCCCGTCGAATTATAAATTTGGGACACGGCGACAAAGACAACGGACAATTTAATGACCAGCAGGATATTTTCGCAGTTGAGGGCGCCGTGCCGATATTCCGAAGAACCGCTCTTGAAAACTGCAAAATTAACGGCAGAATCATTGATCCGGATTATCGCGCCGGTTCTTTCGGTTACGGCGATGATCTGGACTTAGCTTGGCGCATGAGATTATTCGGCTGGAAACAAATTTTAGCGCCCGCCGTAATCGCGTACCATGACCGCTCTACCACTAAAAATATTGCTAAACACGCAAGAGATTATCTTTCGCGAATCAAGCGACGCTCTCATATTTCCATCCAAAAACGACGCCTGGACTGGAGAAATGTCCGCTTTACAATTATAAAAAATGATTATATAATCAACTTGTTAAAGGACTTGCCTCAAATCGTTTTTAGAGAAGCAATGGTGCTTATTTACTCAATTTTATTTGAGCCGAAAGTTCTTTTTGAAATTCCAATTTTTTTAAAACTGTTTCCCAAAATGATAAGAAATAGAAAAATCATTATGCAAAAGGCGAAAGTCGGCCCGAAAGAAATGAGGAGATGGTTCCGATAACAAGATAACAATTTTGACTTACTATCAACAGCCTGATTTTAATACCTATCCGGATAAAAATAAAAAGCGGCTTAAACAAGTCGCTGTTTTGATTTTGATATTATTAATTGCCGGATATTCCGCTTTTCGCCTTGGTTCCGCTTTTAATACAATTGAGGTTAATAATGAAACAACATTTTGGCAAAAATTCGTAAGCATTTTATCTTTTAACACGGCTGAACCGATAGACAAAAACTATGTCATGCCGAATAAAGAAGAAAATCGTTTTGATATACTTTTGCTCGGAATCAGGGGTGAAGACGGACCGGACGCCAAAGACGCCGGACCGCTTTTGGCGGATACGATAATGGTTGTAAGTTACGATAAGATATCCAAGAAAGCTTCGCTTGTTTCTTTGCCCCGAGACTTATATGTAAAAATCAAGAAAAACAAAAACGATAAAATAAACACCGCATACGAATATGGCGTCTATGGAGGCGGGGGGCTTAATTTTACAAAAGAACTGATATCCAAAATAACCGGGGTGTACATTGATAAGGCGGTGGTAATCAATTTTTCTTCATTTGAAAAAATAATTGACGAGATAGGAGGCATAGACATTGCTTTGGCTAAACCGTTTGAAGAATCGGGGCAATGGGGATACGAGTTTAAACTCCCGGCGGGGGTTAACCATTTAAACGGACAAAATGCCTTATATTACGCGAGATCGCGTTATTCTTCCAGCGATTTTGATCGATCGCGCCGCCAACAGCAGGTAATCTTCGCAATCAAAGATAAGCTTGCCAATCTTAATTTTTGGAGCAATCCCGTTAAAACAATCACCGCCCTCAACACTTTGCGCGGCAACATAGATACCGACCTGAATATTTGGAATACCGGAGATTTGCTGAATATGGCAAAAGAAATAAACGATTCCGCCAAAATCACCAAACATGTAATCTCCACCGAAAACTTAGTTTATGAAAGCAGAGAAAACAACGCCTATATCCTTTTGCCCGTCGGCGATAATTTTGACCAAATCAAAAATTTTTTCAAAAATCTGAACCAGGAAATAACCGCTCCTTCGCCGACACCATAAAAACAACATTTAAATATCAATCTTCATGCTTTCAATCATAATAGTTAATTTTAAAAATCCGCCGCTTTTAAGATTGTGCTTGAAATCTTTAGAGCAAAATTTAAATGCCGGTTTTGATTATGAAACAATCATAGTTGATTCCGAAAGTTCCGTAGAAACTCAAAATCTGACAAAAGAAGAATTTCCAAAATTTAAATTATTGCCGTTTAAAACCAATATCGGCTATACTAAAGCGGTTAACGAAGGCATCAAAGCAAGCCAGGGAGATTTCGTTTTAATTCTTAACCCCGACATTATTCTGTTAAAAAACGCCGTAGAAACTATGTATGATTTTATGAAAAAGAACAAAGAAATCGGCTTGCTCGGTCCTCAATTGCTTAACTTTGACGGTACTAGACAAAATTCCTGTTTCAAATTTTATAATCCTCTCACGATTTTGTACCGCAGAAGTTTTCTCGGATATTTGCCGTTTGCGAAAAAAGTTTTAAACAATTTTTTAATGACTGACGCCAATCTTACGAAAACAGCCAAAGTGGATTGGCTCATGGGTTCGGCAATTATGGCAAGTAAAAAAGCCGTCGGTAAAGTCGGCTTAATGGACGAAAATTTCTTTTTATATATGAGCGATGTTGACTGGGCGCGGCGTTTTTGGGAAAATGGTTATGAGGTTGTCTATTATCCGGAAGTCAAAATATATCATTACCATAAAAGAGTTTCTTATGGCCGATTCGGAATTTTTGATTTTTTGTTTAAAAAAGAAACCCGCTGGCATCTGAAAGACGCCCTTAAATATTTTAAAAAATACGGATTATTTAATACATCGCGTAATTCAATCTATGCAATTTAATCGTAAGCTGCTTATTATAGCTATTATCGTTTCCCTAACCGCAGGATTTGGCGGGGGAATTTTATTTATTCAATACAAAACAACCGGCACCGCTGATGCTACCGATTTTATTAAACAATTGATAAATCAAGAAGCCAATCAGCCCGACAATGTTGATTTTTCTTTGTTTTGGGATGCCTGGAACACCTTAAACAAAAAGTATGTTAATCGGAACAAGATAAACACCCAAGACCTCGTTTACGGCGCGATAAAAGGCATGGTTAACAGTTTGGGTGATCCGTATACCGTTTTCTTTGAACCGGAAAACAGCAAGAAATTCCAAGAAGTGATCTCGGGCGCTTTCGGAGGCGTAGGCATAGAAATAGGCAAAAGAAACGACATTCTTACTGTTATTGCTCCGATAAAAGATACTCCCGCGTTCAGAGCCGGCATAAAAAACGGAGATAAAATCATAAAAATTGATTCCAAATCAACAGCCGACATGGCCGTAGATGAGGCGGTCAATCTGATAAGAGGCAAGCCTGGCACTAAAGTTACGCTGACGATATCCAACGGAGACACCAAACCGATTGAATTAACAAGAGAAACCATCAAAATTCCGACAGTAGAGTGGATCATGCTGGAAAAGAACAGCAAACATATCGCTTATTTGCAGATATTCGCTTTTAATCAAAATGTTGATTCGGAATTCAAAAAATCAGCCGAAGAAATTTTAAAATCCGACGCCGACCGCTTGATTGTTGACCTAAGAAATAACCCGGGCGGTTTGCTTGATTCGGCGATAAATCTCGCCGGCTGGTTTCTTAATCGCAATAAAACAGTCACGATTGAAGAATTTGCCGACGGTACAAGAAATCAATTTACCAGCGATGGGAACGGCGCGCTAAAGATATATCCAACCGTCTTATTGATAAACGGGGGTTCGGCTTCGGCGTCTGAAATTTTAGCCGGAGCTCTGCATGATAATTTGGGCATCAAATTGGTGGGAGAAAAATCATTCGGCAAAGGTTCCGTACAGGAATTGGAAAAGTTTTCAGACGGTTCATCGTTAAAAGTAACCATCGCCAAATGGCTCACGCCGTCAGGCATCTCAATTTCTGAAAAGGGAATAGAGCCGGATGTAAAAGTTGAAATACCAAGCAAAGATATGGAAGAAAACAAAATTGAAATCGGCATACCGGACAAAGATCCTCAATTAGATAAAGCGATTGACATGCTTAAATAATATATGAAGGTTATTTTATTACAAAACATCAGGGGGTTCGGACAAATAGGCGATGTAAAAAATGTATCCGACGGCTATGCCAAGAATTTTCTTTTGCCTCGGAATATGGCCAAACCGGCCTCCGACGGTTCCATCAAAGAAGTTGAATCACTAAAAAAGAAGTTGGAGATGACCTTAACCATAGAAAAAGAAAGGGCTGTTGAACTTAGCCAAAAATTAAAAGATATTTTAATTGAATTTGCCAAAAAAGCAAGCAAAACCGGCAAGCTTTTTTCTTCAGTAACGAAAAATGATATCGCCAACGAATTGTCTAAAATTATCGGCGCTAAGATAGAAAAAGAGATGATTGGACTTGAAGAACACGGCGAGCATATCAAACAGATCGGCGAACATACGGCCGAAGTAGAACTCGCTCAAGGCGTTAAAACAACCGTCAAAATTATAGTTAAAGAACTAAAGGAAGAATAAGTAAAAACGGCTCTTAAAGCCGTTTTTACTTATTCTTCAAATTTACTGTAAAACGCTTACAACTTTTACCAATCGATGAGAACCGTCAAATCTTTTCTTTTTGCGGGTGGCAAATTTGACTTTACCCGTCATTACTGCATAAATTGTATCATCCTTTCCGATACGGACACCTTTTCCGGGTAAAACCTTAGTTCCCCTTTGGCGGATTATAATATTGCCGGATTTAGCCGTTTCACCGTCATGAAGCTTGACTCCCAAATATTTCGGCTGGGAATCTCGCCCTAATTGTGTTGATCCTATTGCCTTTGTATGCGCCATGCGCTTCGCGCAAGCTCAAAAGTTTATAATGTTTATAATGAATTTTCTTTATAAACATTAAACATTATGAACTTTATGGACTTGATTTTTAACTGATGTTTATATTATCAAAATTCCTTAATTTAGTCAAACAATATACAAACCATATCTTTTTGAGCATTTGTATCGCGTTGGTAGCGATAATCAGCTTCAATCTCGGCAAAATCAACGCCCTTCACCAAACCCCAATAAAAATAAGCGAAGGGGCCAATATTTATAAAGCTGTTAGTGGCAACACGCCACAAATCACCGTTCAAAAGGGGATTAGCGCTACTTCTAAGCCGCAACCGTCGGATACAAGAGTTGTCGCCTCCAAGAATTCAAATCCCAAAAAATATCATTTTACATGGTGCTCGGGGGCCAAACGCATAAAACCGGAAAATCAGATATGGTTTAATACGGCAAAAGAAGCGGAAGCCAAGGGTTATGTTTTGGCTGGGAACTGCCAACCATAAACCCTGCCTTATTTTCTAAATTCCGAATCACCATATAATTTAACGAGTGCTCCGTCGGGCCTTTTTTCTTCGGTCTGCTGATTCAGAAAAAAAGCCCGACCTGCGCTATATTTCTTTGATTTGAAGCTGACACTCTGCCGAGAAAGATCAAAGAAGCAGAAGCCAAGGGTTTCGTATTAGCGGGGAATTGCAATTGATAGTCAACGGAAACTGATGTATTAGGTCTTCCTCTTGACTATTTAATTTGTAGGCGAGTATATCCGTCATTTAGGTACTTATTTGAAAAACAAGAACTCCCTAACGATGAAGTGCTTGGCGCGTTAAGTATGATTCTGATTCAAGGATTATCAGAATTATAAAAAAGCTGTAGATAAACTGGCAAAATGGAATGAAGCTGGAGAGCCATAACTGGTAAGCCAAAGGAGAAAGCCGACGAAAGTCGGTTTTCTTTTACATTAAACATCGCTTCGCCCCCTCCCCATTTTTATCCTAATCCAGCGGATGCAATCTTTTCGCTTTTCTCGCTCGCCCCAGGCGATTCCCGGGAAGTTCCTCCCGTGAACCTTCGCCTTGTCAGCGTGGCTCGCTCAAGGATGAGGCTCTTCGAGCCCCCAATTCAGAAATTGGGGGTCTTCGCTCTTTTTGCTTCGCCCCGCCATGGCGGGGCTTCGCAAAAAACCATGCCCGCTTTCAACCTCAAAACCCGCTCAAAGACTCATCCGCTTGCTTGGATTCAACGGCTCACTCACATAGGTGAGCCGTTGAGTAAAAATAACCGGATAGTATGTTTTGAGGGATTTACGGAGGACGACGGTCCGAGTGAAAGGCGAAATCTCAGCAGAGATTTACGCCGTGCCCGAAAAACATACTATCCGGTTATTTTTTAGGTCTTCTAAATTTTTTTAAGCCAAAACTCGTTTTCCCATTCCCAAAGAGTTTTACAAGCGAGAAAGGCCTGAATATCCGACTCAAATGTTTTGAGTTCTTTGAATTCGCATTCGCCCCGCACCTCCGACCATTGATGTTCGCATTTGGTCTTCTCTCCTCTGATTTTTATATTCCCGCCCTTCT
>Ga0209211_10003611_pt1 | contig 24980 bp, 26 predicted proteins | sample RifGroA2_FD_183992 | JGI IMG/M metagenome (GOLD analysis project Ga0209211, IMG submission 183992) | Groundwater microbial communities from Rifle, Colorado, USA - Groundwater A2 (SPAdes) (version 2) | ecosystem: Environmental > Aquatic > Deep subsurface > Groundwater | place: Rifle, Colorado...
TAAGCCTGCAAATGGAGGATTTCGCCATGCAAACCGACCCTGATCGCTTGAGAGTGGTGTTCGACAACCTGCTGTCGAATGCTGTCAAGTATTCGCCCGACGAAGGCGAGATCGTCGTCAGCGCAAGAAGGCAGGGCGGCAAGGCGCGGCTCGAAGTGGTCGACCAGGGGCCGGGAGTGGCGCCGGTCGAGCGCGAGCGGATTTTCGAACCCTTCTATCGCGGCAGCGCCAACGCCACCGGTGCAGTGCGCGGCAGCGGCCTCGGCCTGTCCATCGCGCGCGACCATGTGCTGGCCATGGGCGGGGATATCTCGGTCGGCGAAGGGCAGGGACGCTTCACCGTGTCGCTGCCGCTGGGCACGCCATGAACGCCGCGCGCCAATTCCTGCTCTTCCTGTGCAGCCTGTTCCTGCTGGGCGCGCTGGGCGGTTGCGCGCTGCTGAAACCGCCGCGCGAGGCCTACTGGCTCGATCCGCAGGGACCGCGACCAAGCAGCGATACCGTATCGCTGCTGCATTATTCGCTGTACCTGAGGAACCTCGGCGGCAAGCAGCTCGCCGAGGAAACCGAGCGCGTGCGCCAGGCCCACGTCGCCGAAAATACCGATTTCCGTCTGCTGCAATACGCCATCGCGCTGTCCGCGCCCGGCGCGTCGGCGGCAGATCAGCGCCGCGCCCTGCAACTGATCGATCCGCTGACGCAGCCGGAGGGTGGTCGCGACAGTGAATTGCGGGCACTGGCATCATTGATGCGTGTACAACTGGCGGAGCACCGCCGCCTGGAAGACGGCAGTCATTCGCAACAGCGGCGAGCCGAAGAACTGGAGAACAAACTGGAAGCGCTGAAAGACATCGAGAAAAGTCTGCTGCCGCGTGGCAAGAAGCCGGGAAGGGCAAAATGAGCGACAAACCGGGCAAGATCCTGCTGGTCGACGACGACCCCGACCTGCTGCGACTGATCACCATCCGCCTCGAAGCCGCCGGCCACGTCGTCGCCACGGCTGCCAGCGGCGCCCAGGCGCTGGCGCAGATCGCGGTCGACCGGCCGCAACTGGTGATCACCGACATGCGCATGCCCGGCATGGACGGCAACGCCCTGTTCGCCGCCATACGGGAGAATTACCCGACACTGCCGGTGATCATCCTGACCGCCCACGGCACCATTCCGGAGGCCGTGGCGGCGACGCATCGCGGCGTCTTCGGCTACCTGACCAAGCCCTACCAGGCCAGGGAACTGCTGGACATGGTGGCGCAAGCCATGGAAATCTCGCCGGCTGCCCCCGGCAGCGGCTCCGCTGCCGAATCCTGGCATGCGAATATCATCACGCGCAACACGATCATGGCCGACCTGCTGGCGCAGGCCAGGCTGGTCGCGGCGGGCGATGCCAGCGTGCTGCTGCGCGGCGCCTCCGGGTCGGGCAAGGAAATGCTGGCGCAGGCCATCCACCAGGCCAGCGAACGCCACGAGCGCCCCTTCGTCGCCGTCAATTGCGGCGCGATTCCCGAAAACCTGCTCGAATCGGAACTCTTCGGCTACGTCAAGGGCGCCTTCACCGGCGCCGCCAGGGACCAGCTCGGCCTGATCCGCGCCGCGCAGGGCGGCACCCTGTTCCTCGACGAGATCGGCGACATGCCGCTGCCGCTCCAGGTCACGCTGCTGCGCGTGCTCGAGGAGCGGGAAGTGCGCCCGGTCGGCGCCACCCGCAGCGAACCGGTCGATGTTCGCCTCATCAGCGCCACGCACCGCGACCTGGACGAGGAAATGAGCGCGGGGCGCTTCCGCAGCGACCTCTACTACCGGCTCAACGTGGTCTCGCTGGCGATCCCCGATCTGGCCGACCGCCGCGACGACATCCCCTTGCTCGCCAATCATTTCCTGCGCCAGTTGGCCACGCGCTATCGGAAGGAAATCAACGGCTTCGCGCCGGAAGCCATGGAATTGCTGATTCGTGCAAGCTGGCCGGGCAATGTGCGTCAATTGCTGAACGTGGTGGAACAGGCGGTGGCCCTGACCACCGGGCCCATCGTCACCCTGGCCCTGGTGCAGAAGACCATCAGCGAGCTGGGCGAGATCGCGCCCTTCGACGAGGCCCGCCGCAGCTTTGAATCGAATTACCTGATCCGCCTGCTCAAGATGACCGGCGGCAATGTCACGCAGGCCGCGAAGCTGGCCCAGCGCAACCGCACCGATTTCTACAAGCTGCTGCAGCGCCACTCCCTCGATCCCGCGCTGTTCAAGTAAGCGTCGCCGTTTGGCGACAAGAATAATCCCGCCTATTCAGTAAGTTGCCGACGAGCCCCGGATCCCTGTCGCCATCCGGCGACGTACCTGGCCGCTGACCACTCCCGGCCTTCTCTCCCAAGCATCTGATTATCAACGATTCGCCTCCTTGGCACGGCGGTTGCGACTGCCTGGGCGAAGCATTCGTTCCCGATGCTGCAATCACGGAAGGAGAGTCGCAATGAAAATCCAATCAACCGCACGAATCGCCCTCGTGGCCCTGGTACCGTTCCTCGCCGCCTGCACCAGCAATCCCAGCAAGCAGGACATCGGCATGGTGAGTGGCGCAGTCATTGGCGGCATAGTCGGTTCCGCCGCCACCGGCGGCAGCACCGTGGGTACCGTCGGCGGCGCCGCCGCCGGCAGCTATGTCGGCAACCGGATCGCCAAGGAGATGAAATAGCCATGAACACCTCAACCATCGAATCGCTCGGAGCCGACACTGAACCACGTCCGGCGCGACACCCGCTGTTGTATCCGGCGCTGGTCGTGGCGGCGGTTTCGGTGACGCTGTTCAGCCTGCTCGGCATCGCCGCCCTGACCGGCGTCATGCCCGCCGCCCGTTTCAATTTCAATTCGCCGGCGACGGCAACGGCGGAAGCGCCGGCAAACGGCAAATCCGCCGCGACCACGCCGCCGGCTTCGACTTCCAAAGCACGGGCAACGACAGCCCCGGTCTGCGCCAATTGCGGCAAGGTCGAATCGGTCACCACGGTGGAGCGCCCGGCAGCAACCACGGGCGCCGGCGCCGTCGCCGGCGGCCTCGCCGGAGCGCTGCTGGGCAACCAGTTCGGACGTGGCGACGGCCGCACGGTGATGACCATTGCCGGCGGTGCCGGTGGCGCCTATCTGGGCAACAAGGTCGAGCAAAACACCCGACGCAGCACCGCCTACAAGATCGTGGTGCGCATGGAGAACGGCAGCTTGCGCACGATCTACCAGACCGAGCCGCCCAATGTCGTGATCGGCGGTCCGGTGCAGATCGTCGGCAATACCGTGGTGGCCGGATCATGAAGGCCGCGACCCAGCAGCCGTGGAATGCGCCGCAGCGCCGCCGGTTCGCCAGGCTGATCGCGATCGGCAGTGCCGCCCTGGTGCTGGGCGGCTGCGAAGCCATGGCCATTACCGCCTTCGGCGTCGGCGCCTCCACCGGGGTCACGCAGACCATCAACGGTCGCGCCTACCGCACCTTCACCGCCCCCGTGGCCGAAGTCAAGCAAGCCGCCCTGGCCGCCTTGAACCGGATGGGCATCAAGGTGGTGTCCAGCAAGCGCGTGGCGAACGAGGAAATCATCCTCGCCCGGGCCGCCGGGCGCGAGATTGAAATCACCCTGGAAGTGCTCAGCCCCAATTCGACACGCATGCGCTCGGTGACGACACAAGGGCTGCTGTACGACAGCGCGACAGCGCTGGAAATCGTCCTGCAAACCGAAAAACGCATGATCAATGGATAAGGAGAACGAAGCCATGAAGACCCACACCCTGCAACTGCTCGCCGTCAGCGCGATCTGCCTTTCCCTGAGCCAGGTATTTGCCGCCGACACGGTCAGCAGCACCACGTCCCGCACCTTCGGCACGGCTACCGACCGCGCCGTGCCGGCCACCGCCGCCCTGCCCGCAAGCAGGATTGCCAGCCACTTCGAGAGCCTGGCCGGCTCGCCGGAAAATGCCGCGAGCCTGGTCGCCGGCCTGCGCAGCGGCAGCGAAATCACCCTGAGTTCGCCAGACTCGGCGACCGGCATCAGCTTCACGCCGACGACCAAACCGATGGGCTACGGCAACATTACCCGCGCCCTCACGCTGGCGCAGCGCCAATTGGCCGCGCAGGGCATCACCGAACCCACGCCGGAACAGTTGAACCTCGCGCTGAACGGCGGAACGCTGACCAGCGTCGACAGCAGCGGCGCCACCCGGACCGTAGAGATGGCCGGCGTCCTGCAGTTGCGCAGCCAGGGCATGGGCTGGGGGCAGATCGCCCACGAGCTTGCCGTGAGCCCCGGCAACCGCCCGCCGACAACCACGGCGACCACGGCAACGGCAGTGGCTTCACCCCAAGCCGGTGTCGATCTGCGCGGCAGCAGCCACCGGCAAGGCGCCATCGTCTCCGGCGACGGCGCCATCCTGCATGGTCGCGCGCCGGGATTTACCGGCAGCGCCCAGAGCGCTGCACAGAGCCAGGGCCGCGCGCCGACCCAAGCCAACGCACAAGTCCAGGCCGGTCGCCCGTCGTTCGTCACCACAGGTTCCTCGATCGGCATGGGGAACAACGGAAAGACCCCGGTCCAGGCGCGCGGCGGCGGCCCGTCACGGTAGCCCGAAGCTCTGGCGGCGGCATCCGTCACCGCCAGAGCTCCGGCAAGAGCAAGGAGATCGTCATGTTCCAGATGAGCAAGCAGTTATTCAATCAGTGCTGGCCCGCCATCGCGGCGCAAATCCGTGGTGGAGAAAGCTCGCGAAAACCGAGCGACGGCACAGCGCCAACACCATCCCAGGCTACAGCGGTCGAGGCCGGATATGTACTGGGTGTAGCCATCGGCTATGCCCGGCTGGCCGGCATCTCGGCAGGCCACGACGGTCGGCGCAGTGGGTCATTTCTGGAGAATCGCCATGAACACGAAACCTTTTCGTCTTGCGACGGCAGCGCTTCTCGCCGCCTGGATCGCGCTGCCGCCCGCGGCGCTGGCTGATCCGCCGCCCTGGGCTCCCGCCCACGGCCACCGCGCCAAGCAGTACCGCTACGTCTATTACCCGCAGCACGAGGTCTATTACGCACCAGCCACCCAACTCTGGTTCTGGTTCGATGCCGGGCGCTGGCGTGTTGGTACCGCCCTGCCGAGCGGCATCGTGGTTGCGCGCTTCGACGGAGTGTCGGTGGTGCTTGGCACCGAACGGCCCTACGAGCTGAATACCTACGTGGTCGAGCGCTACGGCGGACGCCACAAGCACCGCCGCCATCGTTACGACTAGCCGCGCCCGCGCAGGAATCCTCATCTCCACCCCGGATTCACCACAGGAGAACAGCCATGGAAAGTAAATATCGCCTGCTGCTCAAGGAACGCGAGCGCAGCGGCGCCATGCGGCAGCACGCCTATGACGCAGAAGACAGTGTCGACGTGCGCGACCTGAACACGCGCGTGATCTTTAGCGTTCACGCCCATGAGCTTTCGCCCTATCGGCACACGCTCGTCCTCAACGGCATCGAGTACCAGATTCTGAACGTGATCCGGCCATAGCGAACGCGCCCGCCGCCTGGGCCACTCATGCGCTGGGGCAGATGCCGCTGGATATGGCAATAGTCGGCGCTGACGACACGGCGATTCGAGTTGTCAAAGTAGCAAATCAGGCCTTATCGCCGCCAATGCCGGCGGCCATCGCATTGGCGGGTACTATCCGGCTTCGCCTTCCTAACGCTCATGGCAGCAAGCTCCACCAGCAGAAGATAAAACACGCGAAAAGCGAATTGAAGGCCCGCCCCCCATCCCCCCTCACGGGGGGCTACTAATCGGCTCGCTTCGCTCGACTATCACCAGTTGCTCCGAACGAGTTATTTCACGCTAATAAGAAGCCATTCCCGAATGCAAAAAGAAGTCAAAGAGAAGCCCAAATACGCCGTCGTCGCGGCTGTGCAACTGCCGAACGTGAACGACATCGAGTTCGAGGCCTCGCTGGCCGAGCTGCGCGACCTCGCCAAGACACTGGGATATCAGATCACCGCCAGCTTCACCCAGAAGCGCTCCAGCTTCGACGCCACCGCCTACCTCGGCACCGGCAAGCGGGAAGAGATACGCGAATTCGTGGACAGCGAACCCGCACCCGGCGCCTTCGAGAAAGCCCTGCACGCCGCCGCCGACCCTGATGCCGGCAAAATCGACGCCATCTTCGTCGATCATGAAATCTCGCCGTCGCAGGCGCGCAACCTCGAAAAGGAGGTCGGCTGCGAGGTCATGGACCGCACCATGGTCATTCTCGAAATCTTCCACCGCCACGCCAGTTCCCGCGCCGCGCGGGCGCAGGTCGAGATCGCGCGCCTCGGCTACATGGCGCCGCGCCTGCGCGAAGCGGCCAAGCTCGCCGGACCGCAAGGGCGGCAGCGCAGCGGCACCGGCGGTCGCGGCGCCGGCGAGTCGCACACCGAACTGGATAAACGCAAAATCCGCGACCGCATCGCCGAACTGCAACAGGAAATCATCGCCATGGATGCCGAGCGCAAGACGCAGCGCGCGCGGCGGCAGGAGCGCCAGGGGCTCGCCGGCGTGGCGCTGGTCGGCTACACCAACGCCGGCAAATCCACTCTGATGCGCGCCCTCACCGGCAGCGAGGTACTGGTCGAAAACAAGCTCTTCGCCACGCTCGACACCACCGTGCGGGCGCTACAGCCCGAGAGCAAACCGCGCGTGCTGGTCAGCGACACCGTCGGCTTCATCAAGAACCTGCCGCACGGCCTGGTCGCCTCGTTCAAGTCGACGCTCGAAGAGGCGCTCGACGCCGCGCTGCTGCTGCATGTCATCGACGCCAGCGATCCCGGATATGAACGGCAGCTCGAAGTCACCGACAAGGTGCTGGCCGAGATCGGCGCGCAGGACGTGCCGCGCCTGCGCGTCTTCAACAAGATAGATCATGTGGGCGACGCCGCGACGCAAGCCGAACGCGAAGCGGCGCTGCGCAGCGCTTACCCGGATTGCATCGTCATGAGCGCGCGCCGCGCCGGCGACATCGCCTTGCTGCGGGAAGCGATCATCGCGTTTTTCCGGCAGGGTCTGGTCGAAGCCGAACTGTTCCTGCCCTGGTCGGCACAGCAACGGCGCAACGAAATCTTCGCGCGCTGCGAAGTGCTGGAAGAGCGCGCCGACGCGGAAGGCGCCTTCCTGCGCATTCGCGGCGAGCGCGAGGCGGTGAATGGCTTGTGCGAGCAGTTCGGTCGGGCATGATGAATCAGCGGTGCGGTGCGGCGCAAGAGTCGGCTCTGGCGACACGGCGATCCAAGGTGTCAGCGAAGCAAATCAAGCTGACCGCATGTCGCGCTCCAATTTCCATGGCAAGCTGAATCACCGTCCCGCCAGCGCCGACTCCTGTCACGACGCCGTCTCGGCCTCGGCGGCGCCCTTCGGCTCGACCGGCAGGGTGACGGTAAAGGTCGTGCCCTTGCCCACTTCGCTGGCGACCTCGATCCTGCCGCCATGCCGCTCGACGATGCTCCACGCCAGCGACAACCCGAGCCCGGTGCCCTTGCCGACCGGCTTGGTGGTATAGAAAGGATCGAAGACACGCGCCAGTGCATCCGGCGCAATGCCCGTGCCGGTGTCGCCGACCATGATACGCACGGCGGCGTCGCCGACGCATTCGGTGGTAATGACGATCTCGCCCTTGACCTCGATGGCATGCCCGGCGTTGACCAGCAGATTCATGAACACCTGGTTGAGCTGCGAAGGCAGGCAACGGATTTTCGGCAGTGGACCGTAGTTCTTGGTCACCTTGCAGTGGTACTTGAGCTCGTTCCAGATTATGTTGAGCGTCGAATCGATACCCTGGTGAATGTCGGCCCACTCCCACAGATCGTCGCTGACGTGGGAAAAATTCTTGAGATCCTGGACGATCTTGCGCACGCGCCCGATGCCGTCCTTCGATTCGGCCAGCAGATCGGCGACATCCTGCTTGATGTCGGCGAAATTGAGGGTGCGCTTCTGCTGTCGCGCTTCCTCGAAAGCGGCGTCATTGCCCGCCAGTTCCTCGGCCTTCTCGTAGGCCGAGATGATCGAAAAAATGTCTTGCAGATAGCCGTCGAGCGAATTCAGATTGGAGCCGACAAAACCGATCGGGTTGTTGATCTCGTGCGCCACGCCGGCCGCCAACTGACCGATGGCCGCCATCTTTTCCGACTGCAAGAGTTGCTGTTGCGCCTGCTCCAGCGCATGCGCGCCTTCCGCCACCTGATGAGCGAGCCGCAGGTTGGTTCTTTTCAGCATGTCGCGCGCCGCCCTGGCCTCTATCTGGGTGCGGATGCGGGCCAGCACGATGGCCGGGGTAATCGGCTTGGCGATGTAGTCGACGGCGCCGAGCTCAAGCCCGCGCTGCTCGCTCTCGCGGGAATCCATCGCGGTGACGAAGATCACGGGAATGTCGCGGCTGGCCGGCGAGCTGCGGAGCCGGGCCAACACTTCGTAGCCGTCCATTTCCGGCATCATCACGTCGAGCAATATCAGGTCGGGATGAGGCGCCGTGTCGACCAGCCGCAATGCCTCCGCGCCGGAAAGAGCGACTCGCACGCGGAACCGCGGCTGCAAGAGCGCGTTCAGTACGCCGAGATTCACCGACTCGTCGTCCACCACCAGTATCGTCGCGTCGGCAGCGGCGGCCTGTTGATCAGTATCGGGAGTGTCGTTCATGTTGTACCTCATCACCCGCCAGGTTGGCGGACATCGACGCCATCGCCAATCATACATCGGTGGCGGCGGCGATGCGGACTCGCCGCCGCCACCGCAGAACAATTGAGTAACGAATCGCCGTACTGCGTTGCAGCAATTACGCGCTAATATAGCGCCGTCAGTTCAGGGAGCGCGCTCATGACCCAGATTCAGGATATCGATTCAGAATACATCGAGAATCGCACCTTCGACGAAATCGCCATCGGCGACAGCGCATCGCTGGTTCGCACGCTGCGCCAGGAAGACATCCAGATGTACGCCATCATGTCGGGCGACATCAATCCGTCGCACGTCGATGCCGAGTACGCCCATTCATCCATGCTGCGCGAGGTAATCGCCCACGGCATGTGGGGCGGCGCAATCATCTCCACCGTGCTCGGCAACCAGTTCCCCGGCCCCGGTACCGTGTACGTCGATCAGACACTGCACTTCGCCCTGCCGGTGCGGGTCGGCGACACGCTGACGGTCACCATCACCTGCAAGGAAAAGTTTCCGCGCAATCATCACATGGTGCTTGATTGCGTCTGCGTCAATCAGGATGGCGAGAAAGTGATCAGCGGTACCGCCGAGGTGCTGGCGCCGACCGAGAAAATCAAGCGCCTGAAAGCCAATCTGCCGGACTTCAAGCTGTCGGAAAACAGGAAGACGCGCTTCGAGCACCTGCTGGCAATCACCAAGGGGCTGACCCCGATATCGATGGCGGTGGCTCATCCCTGCGATACCGAATCGCTCAAGGGCGCGCTGCAGGCGCGCGATTGCGGCCTGATCATCCCCACCCTGATCGGCCCCGAGGACAAGATTCGCCAACTGGCCGAGGCCCACCAGCTCGACCTCTACGGCTGCACCCTGATCAACGTCGCCCACAGTCACGCCGCCGCCGAGGTTGCCGTGGCGCTGGCGCGCGAACGCCAGGTCGAGGCGCTGATGAAGGGTTCGCTGCATACCGACGAGCTGATGAGCGAAGTGATCGACAAGGCCACCGGCCTGCGCACCGCAAGGCGCGTCAGCCACGTCTTCCTGATGGACGTGCCGACCTATCCGCGGCTGCTGTTCATCACCGACGCCGCAGTAAACGTCGCGCCCACTCTTGAAGACAAGGTCGACATCGTGCAAAACGCCATCGATCTGGCGCACATGCTGAAAATCCCCGATCCCAAGGTGGCGATTCTCGCTGCGGTGGAGACCGTCAATGTCAAGATGCAGGCCACGCTCGACGCTGCGGCCCTGTGCAAAATGGCGGATCGCGGCCAGATCACCGGCGGCGTGCTGGATGGCCCGCTGGCCTTCGACAATGCCATTTCGGTGGTCGCCGCGCGCACCAAGGGCATCAAGTCGGCGGTCGCCGGCCAGGCCGACATCCTGCTGGTGCCCGACATCGAGTCCGGCAACATGCTGGCCAAACAGCTCGAATACCTCGCCGACGCGCTGACCTCGGGCATCGTGCTCGGCGCCAAGGTGCCGATCGTGCTGACCAGTCGCGCCGATACCGCCGAAACCCGCACCGCCTCCACCGCCGTGGCGATGGTGATGGCGCACGCAAAGCGCAGGAAGGTCTGACGCCGGCACGCAAAGCGCTGGAGCAACCATGGCGGATGCCATTCTCACCCTCAACGCCGGCTCTTCCTCGATCAAGTTCGCCTTGTTCGCGCGTGGCGCGACCATTCCACGCCAACCTGAGATCGTCGGCCAGATCGACGGCATCGGCGCCGCCGGCGGTCAGCGCGCGCACCTCAAGGCCACGGACGCGAGCGCTCGCGCCCTCGATGACATCGATCTCGAACTGGCGGGCCCTGCCGACGCCCAGCACAGGAGCGCGCTGGGTTTTCTGGTCGATTGGCTGCATCGGCACGAAGCAGGCTGGCGCATTGCCGGCGTCGGCCACCGCGTGGTGCATGGCGCACAACAATTCTCGCAACCCATCGTGCTCGACGCCGCCATCGTCGACAGCTTGCGCGGCTTCATTCCGCTGGCCCCCCTGCATCAACCGCACAATCTTGCCGGCGTCGATGCGTTGACCGCGGCGCTGCCGGGCGTACCGCAGGTGGCCTGCTTCGATACCGCGTTTCATTGCAGCCAGCCCGAGCTCGCGCAACTCTTCGCCCTGCCCCGCGCCATCACCGCGCAAGGCGTGCGCCGCTATGGTTTTCATGGCCTGTCCTACGAATACATTGCCGAAGTTCTGCCGCAATACCTCGACGCCCGGCGCGCCAGGGGACGTGTCATCGTCGCCCATCTGGGCAATGGCGCTTCGCTGTGCGCCATGAAAGACCTCAAGAGCCAGGCCACGACCATGGGTTTTTCGACCATCGATGGCCTGATGATGGGCACCCGCACCGGCAATCTCGATCCCGGCGTGCTGCTGTATCTGATGGACTACCGGCAGATGGACGCCAAGGCGCTGACCCGGCTGCTCTACAAGGAATCGGGACTGCTGGGCGTGTCCGGCATCAGTCAGGACATGCGCGTATTGCTCGATTCCGCGGCGCCCGCCGCGCGCGAAGCGGTCGATCTGTTCTGCTACCGCGTCGTGCGCGAAATCGGCTCGCTGGCGGCCGCGCTGGAGGGGCTTGATGCACTGGTATTCACCGGCGGCATCGGCGAGCACGGCGCCCCGCTGCGGCAACAGGTCTGCGCCCGGCTCGGCTGGCTCGGACTGAAGCTGAATTCGACCGCCAATGCCGCCAGCGCGTCAAGAATTTCGGCCGCCGACAGCGAAATAGACGTCTGCGTCATTGCCACCAACGAAGAATGGATGATCGCGCGACACACGGCTGAACTCATCGACTAAGCAGTCACTTTCCGTATTTCCCAGTCATATCGGGCCTGTCAACCCCCTGGCTGACAGGGACAAAGCCACCTCGGCAAAAAGCGATCCGGCGCGCTCTCAAGGCAAGTCTTGAAAAGCACTGCCATCCCGCTGTTTTTCCTCCTCTTTCACTCCTGAAAAACATACTATATCTAGTAGGGCGCACCTGTCGCATCACTAGCGATTTTTATAACTACTTGTTTTATTTAATGTAAAAATTTTCCGCTTTTCACGATCCAGAGCCGGGGGTATGCTTTCGCGCTTGCTGGACCCTTAATCGGACCTAGACTTCGGAAGAGACCATGACAACGACGAACAATAACACCGAGGAATTAACGAGTTACGAGCACACCGGGCAGATGGGGCTGCCTCTGCCGCAGGAAATTTCAGGCGAAGTGCTGCTTGAAAAGTATGCCAAGGGCAGCGAACGCGACGTGCGCGACGTGCGCAGCCGCGTGGCCCGCGCGCTGGCCTCGATTGAAGTCGAAGACAAACGAAGTTATTGGGAGGCGCGTTTTCTCGAAGCCCAGGAAAACGGCTTCGTTCCTGCCGGTCGCATCAACTCCGCCGCCGGCACCGATTTGTGCGCGACGCTGATCAACTGCTTCGTGCAGCCGGTGGGCGATTCGATCTCCGAGATCGTCGATGGCCGCCCCGGCATTTACACCGCCTTGCTGCAGGCCGCCGAAACCATGCGTCGCGGCGGCGGCGTCGGCTACGACTTCTCGTCCATCCGACCGATCGGCGCCCACGTCAAGGGCACGCAATCGCGCGCCTCCGGCCCGGTGTCGTACATGCGCGTCTTCGACCGCTCCTGCGAAACAGTGGAATCCGCCGGCAGCCGGCGCGGCGCGCAAATGGGCGTGCTGCGCTGCGACCACCCGGACATCGAGGAATTCATCCACGCCAAGGATAAGGGCGACCTGAGCAACTTCAACATCTCGGTCGGCGTCAGCGACCCCTTCATGCAGGCCGTCGAGGCCGATGGCGAAATCGAACTGACGCATCGCGCCACGCCCTCGGCGGACATCAAGGCCAACGGCGCCTACCAGCGCGCGGACGGACAGTGGGTCTATCGCAAGCTGCGCGCCCGCGAGCTGTGGGAGCTGATCATGCGCTCCACCTACGATCACGCCGAGCCGGGCATCCTGTTCCTCGATCGCATGAACAAGGACAATAATCTTTACTACTGCGAAACCATCGAGGCCACCAACCCCTGCGCCGAACAACCGCTGCCGCCCTACGGTTGCTGCTGCCTCGGCTCGATCAATCTGACGCTGTTCGTCAAGGATGCCTTCACCGACAAGGCCAGCTTCGATTTCGCCGCCTTCGGCAAGGTGATCGACACCTCGGTGCGCATGCTCGACAACGTGCTCGACGCCACGCACTGGCCGCTGCAGCAGCAACTCAACGAAGCGCAGAACAAGCGCCGCGTCGGCCTCGGCTTCACCGGCATCGGCGATGCGCTCATCATGCTCTGCCTGCGCTACGACACCGCGCCCGCGCGCGACATGGCGACCAAAATCTCCGAGTACATGCGCGACCGTTCCTACCTGTATTCGGTCGAGCTGGCGAAGGAGCGCGGCGCCTTCCCGCTGTTCAACGCCGACATGTACCTCTCCGGCGGCAATTTCGCTTCGCGCCTGCCGCAGGACGTCAAGGACGCCATCCGCAAACACGGCCTGCGCAATTCGCACCTGCTGTCCATCGCCCCCACCGGCACCATCAGCCTGGCCTTCGCCGACAATGCCTCGAACGGCATCGAGCCGCCCTTCTCCTGGGTCTATACGCGCAAAAAGCGCATGGCCGATGGCACCTTCAAGGAATACGCGGTCGAGGATTACGCCTGGCGCCTGTACAAGCATCAGGGCGGCGATGTTTCCAAGCTGCCGGACTACTTCGTCACCGCGCTAGAAATCTCGGCCCAGGCCCACGAGCAGATGGTCGCCGCCGTCGCGCCCCACATCGACACATCGATCTCGAAGACAGTGAATGTTCCCGCCGACTATCCCTACTCGGAGTTCGAGGACCTCTACATGGTCGCCTGGAAATCCGGCCTCAAGGGATTGGCCACCTACCGGCCCAACTCGGTGCTGGGCAGCGTCCTCTCGGTCACGTCGACACCGGCCGAAAGCGCCCAGAAACAACCGCAGGACGTCACCATCGATCACGCCAACCGCCGGCTTTCCATCGGCGCCCTGCCGGCCCCGGTGCTGGCTTCCCTGCGTTGGCCAAGCCGTCCGCGCATGGCCGATGGCAATGCGGCATGGACCTACATGATCGAAGTGCCGCACGGCGAGTTCGCCCTTTTCGTCGGCCAGATCGAAAATGATCTGGGACGCGACGTGCCCTTCGAGGTCTGGGTCAATGGCGCCGAGCAACCGCGTGGCATAGGCGCCGTGGCCAAGACGCTGTCGATGGACATGCGCGCCAACGACAAGGCCTGGCTCAAGCTCAAGCTCGACGCCTTGGCCAGGACGCAGGACGAGGACCCCTTTGAACTGGCCCTGCCACCCAACGGCGAACGCAAACTGGTACCCGGCGTGGTCTCGGCGCTGGCCCAGGTAGTGCGTTACCGCTGCGAAAAACTCGGCGCCCTGGAAGGCTCCGAGGCCACCCCGGTGATCGACTGCATGTTCAGCCGCGACGAACCCAAGACCGGCACCGACGGCACGCTGTCATGGACCGTCGATGTGGTCAATCCCGCCTCCGGCGAAGAGTTCGTGCTGGGCCTCAAGGAAATCACCCTGCCCGACGGCGTCACGCGGCCCTATTCGGTGTGGCTCTCCGGCCACTACCCGCGCGCCCTGGACGGCTTGACGCGCCTGCTCTCGCTCGACATGCGCGTGCTCGACCCAGCCTGGATCGGCATGAAGCTGCGCAAGCTGCTCAACTACGCCGAACCGCTGGGCGACTTCATGGCCCGCGTCCCCGGCTCCAACAAGCAGCAGAACTGGCCTTCGACGGTGGCCTACATCGCGCGCCTGATCATGCATCGCTACGCCATGCTGCGCATCCTCGACGAACACGGCTATCCGACGCGCGAAATGGGCATCCTCGAAGTCCCCGAGCAGAAGAGCGGCGGCGTCAAGGTGATGCAAGGCTCGCTGTGCGGCGAATGCGGCAACTACACCGTCATTCGCAAGGACGGCTGCGACTTCTGTTCGGCCTGCGGCGCGGTGGGCACCTGCGGCTGACGGACCGGGAACAGATATTCCCCGCTCGTCGCCGTATCGCCAGCGCCGACTTTGCCTTGCCGCTATCCGGGCCAAGGTCGAAACCAGGAAGCGCAAACCGGGCAAGTCGGCAGCAAATCGCTTGCATCGCGACAATATATCTATATAGTGATATTTATACGCATTAATGATCACTATATTGATATGCCTAAATCGTCAGTCGGCACAACTTCCATGCCGCCGGAGGTGCTCGAGAGCCTGTTGAATCTCGGCGCCCGTCTGCGCGCCTGCCGCATCGAGCGCGGATTCTCCCTGAGCGACATGGCAAGCCGCATGTTTTGCTCGATCAATACCTATCGCGCGCTCGAGGCCGGGAAACCCACGAGCAGCGTAGGCAGCTTGTGCAATTGCTTGTGGTTGCTGGGTCAGATCGATGGCATCGACCGCCTGGCGCCGGTTCCCGCCGGAGTGGCCGGCCAGCGCAGCGGGAAGCGAAAAGCCGGTCGCGGCAAGGTGGGCGAGCATGATCTCGACTTCTGACGAGTCCCCCGCGCAGCAGGGCGGTCGAGCAAAGCACGCTCGCCTCGCTTCCGCAGACGAGCGCGTGCTGTACGCGGGCATGTACCTTCCCGAGGCGCCCGACCCCATCCCGGTCGGGCTGCTGACACTGGGCCGCCGTGGCGTCACCGGGTACGGTGGTTTCGAGTACGGTCGGCTGTATCGGGCACGGGACGGCGCGATTGCACTGAATCCGGCGTTCATGCCAACCGGAACGGCGACATTCAATTTCCCGCAACGGCGCTTGCGGGACGGCGGTGCGCTGAACCTGACGTTCAAGGATTGTCTGCCCGACGCCTGGGGCGAACTGGTGTTGCGCTACGAGAACAACTGGAAGCCGCTCAGCGCGGAAGAAATGTTGCTGAAGACAAATGAGAACCGGGTCGGCGCCCTGGTATTTTCTGCCACCCTTGACATGCCGTCGGCATCGCCCGCGACGAAACGGGTTCGCCTTGAAGACCTGGCGGAGGCGGCCCGATGTCTGGCCTTCGAGATGGAGGTGCCGAAGGAACTGAAGCGGCTGCTGGTCAAGGGCGGCACCCTCGGCGGCGCTCGGCCCAAGGCGTCATTGGTGCGCGACCATGCCTTGTGGATAGCCAAGTTCCCCGCCAGGGGTGATGAGGTCGACGTTCAGGTGCTGGAGGCCTGTACTCTCAGGCTGGCCGGTCTTTGCGACATCCGGATTCCGCAATTCAAGCGGGAGCCGCTGCAGAAGATCAATGCGCTGCTGGTACGGCGATTCGACCGGCCCGGCATGGTGAAAGACGGGCATCGGATTCACTATCTATCCGCCGCCGCCTTCACGGACAGCCCTTACGAATCAAACAAGGGGAGCTACGTCGGCCTGGCGAGTCAGTTGCGCGTGCACGGTTCCATGGTGTCGCGCGATCTGCCGGAACTCTTCCGCCGGCTGGTGTTCAATGTGCTGATCGACAATACCGACGACCACGTCAAAAACCACGGCGTACTGCACAGCGGGCGGAATCTTTACGAATTGTCTCCCGCCTTCGATATGGTGCCGCAGCTCACGAACCTCGGCTACATGGGTATGGCCATCACCGAAGGCAGCGAGACGCCGCATCTCGATGCCGTGCTCGACGTGGCCGGCCACTTCGGCTTGTCCAGGGCTGCGGCGACCACGACGATCAAGCGGATTCGCGAAGTCGTCGCCGGATGGAAGGCCGTTTTCGTAGCCGGGGGCGCCGACGACCTGTTGCTGCGGCGTGTTGGGCATTGCTTCAAGGAGCAAGAGAAAATCGTGACGAGCTAGCAGCCTATTGCCGTCGCGGCTCGCGACGAGCGGACGGCATCCGCTCCGGATAGAGGTCGCGCCCGGCGTCATGCACATCGCGACGCAACTGGCGGCGCTCTTCGGGCGACAGCCGACTGCCGCTGCCGGGCGCCGCGGCATCGTCCGGGGAAGACTGGGCGGGGCGCCGTTCGACCGGCATCATGCGCTGCGGGCCGCCGCCACTGGCGTTGCGTCCCTGCGGGCGATGCGGCCCCTGTGCCGACGCAGCCGCGGCCAACAGCCACAGCACGCATGCCACGCTCGCCCATCCCGCCCTGCGTTTTGCCGTCACATCAACCCCGCTGTCGTCGTCATCGAAAAAAACTGTAGATATTGTAAACCTGCTTGCCCGCCATCTCGCTCGCGGCCATCAGATGATCGATACCCGCCTGCGGTTCCGCGCCCCACAAAACCAGTCCCGCCGCCAGAGCCATGCTCCAAAATAGCGCCTTCATGATTGCCTCCAATGCATAATTTCCGGTCCATCGCCGCCTCGTTCCAGGCACGCTTGCATCATCGGCAGGGGCTGTAAGCCAAGTGTTGCCTCAAGGCTGGCTTTGTAATCGTTTGTAAAGGCGGCTGGCGGGACGCGCGCGATCCGGCTAGGATTCCGCCCATGAACGAAACAAAAACCAAGATTCTCGTCGTCGATGACGATCTGCGCCTGCGCCAGTTGCTTGAGCGCTATCTCTCCGATCAGGGCTTCACGGTCAAAGCCGTGCCCGATGCGCCGGGCATGGACCGCGCGCTGGAGCGCGAGCTGTACGACCTGATCGTGCTCGACCTGATGCTGCCCGGCGAAGACGGCCTGGCCATCTGCCGTCGGCTGCGCGGCGCGGCCAATGCCGTGAGCATCATCATGCTGACGGCCAAGGGCGACGAGGTCGATCGCATCGTCGGCCTTGAAATCGGCGCCGACGACTACTTGCCCAAGCCCTTCAGTCCGCGCGAACTGGTGGCTCGCATCCATGCCGTGCTGCGCCGCCAGGCCGCCGCGCCGCCGCCCGGCGCGCCGGCCATCACGGAAGAAAGCGTGAGTTTCGGCAAGGTACGGATCAATCTGGCAACGCGGGAGCTTGAATGCGAGGGCGCGACCACCTTGCTCACTTCCGGCGAGTTCGGCCTGTTGCGTGTTTTGCTGGAACATCCGCGCCAGCCGATGAGCCGCGACAAGCTGATGGAACTGGCGCGCGGTCGCGAATACGAGGTATTCGACCGTGCCATCGACGTGCAGATTTCGCGGCTGCGCAAACTGGTCGAGGAAGACCCCGGCAAGCCGCGCTACATCCAGACCGTGTGGGGCTTCGGCTATGTCTTCGTTCCTGACGGAACGAAACATAGCGGCTTATGACAACCATCCCCCCATCCCCCTTCCCGTGGAAGGGGGCGACTGATCGGCTGCGGCCATGGCCGCAGACTCTCCTCTGGCGCACTTTTCTGCTGGTCGCCCTGCTGATGGTGCTCTCCGTCGCGGCATGGTTCGCCATCTTCCGCGCTTACGAACGCGAGCCGCGCGCCCGGCAAATGGCGCAGACCCTGGTCAGCGTCGCCAACCTGACGCGCGCCGCGCTGATTTCGGCCCGCCCGGAGGCGCGCCGCGAATTGTTGCGCGACCTGTCCGACCGCGAGGGCATCCACATCTACCCGGCCGATGCGGCGGACCGCGTGGAACCTCTACCCGACCGGGCCTTTCTGCGTCGCATGGAAGAACTGGTGCGGGAACAACTGGGGCCGAGCACCCGCCTGACCCTGGAGCGGGAGGGCGAACGAGCCTTGTTCGTCAACTTCCGCATCGACGACAGCGCAGAAGGCGATTACTGGCTAGCCCTGCCCCGCGAGCGCCTTGATCGCGTGTTCCCGCTCAGCTGGCTGGGCTGGGGGGTGGCGGCGCTGCTGCTCTCCCTGGCTGGCGCATGGTTCATCGTGTTCCGCATTACGCGCCCGCTTAAAGCCTTGCAACAGGCCGCGCGAAAAGTCGGCGCTGGCGAGACGGCGCCCCGCCTCGATGAGAGCGGCCCGACCGAACTGGCGACCGTCGCCCATGCCTTCAACCAGATGAGCGCGGACCTGGCGCAGATCGATCAGGATCGAGCCCTGATCCTTGCTGGAATCTCGCATGATCTGCGCACGCCGCTAACTCGTCTGCGCATGGGCATCGAGATGTCCGCCGACGAGGGGCTGCGCGAAGGCATGACGGCCGATGTCGAGGAGATGGACAAGACCATCGGCCAGTTCCTCGACTTCGCCCGCTCGGAGGGAGGCGAAGCGCCGCGGGTGGTGGATGTCGCCGGCATGGTGGATGAACTCGCCACGCAATACCGGCGCCGGGGTTTCACTGTCGAGTTCGGCATGCCGCCAGCGCCGACTCTTGCCACCGCACTTCCGGTGCGACCGCAAGCCCTGCGCCGCGCCGTCAGCAACCTGATCGACAACGCGTTGCGTTATGCCGGCAGGGAATTTCCGGTGGAACTGGCCCTGTCAGCCACCGCCGGCGAATTCAGCATCGAAGTGCGCGACCACGGCCCCGGCATTCCACCGGATGATGTCGAACGCATGAAGCGTCCCTTCGCCCGGCTCGACGCCGCCCGCACCAATGCCGCCGGCGCCGGACTGGGACTGGCCATCGTCGATCGCATCGCCCGCTCGCATAACGGTCGCCTGGAACTGCTGCCGCGCCAGGGTGGCGGGCTGATTGCCCGTCTGACGCTACAAGTCGCTGCTGGCCTGTTGCCGCCGCAATGAGCGGGCCTGACGATGGCGCGCCATCAGGCGCGGGTCGGTGACGATGACGCCGATGGTCTCGCCGATCACCATCACCACCCCCAGCACCGGCAGCACCAGCATCAGGCCGGATATGCCGGCCACGGCGCCGCCGACAAAAATCATCAGCACCGTCACCAGCGGATGCAGTTCGAGGCTCTTGCCGATGGTGAGCGGCATATACACAAAATCGTCGAGCAGCCGCACCATGCCGAACAGGGCAATCGCCCAGTAAGCCTTGACCGGGGCATCGGGAAAATCGGTCGCCGCCACCAGCACCACCAGCAGCCCGCCGAGGATCGAACCGACGTAGGGAACCCACGCCAGCACGGCGCAAATCAGGCCCAGCGCGAACGGCCCGGGAATGCCCAGCAGCCACAAGCCGGCGGCAAGGGTCAGGGTGTCCAGCACGGTGAGTTTGATCAGTCCCTGGAAATAGGCGCGCGAGGTGCGGTCGATTTCATGCAGCAGATACAGCGTCTTTTCAAAGAAGGCATTGGGCACGGCCCCGCCCAGAAAACGCTGGAAGCAGCGACCGTCGCGCAGGAAAAAGAAGGCGAGAAACGGGGCCAGCATCAGCGACGGCGCCCAGGCCATGACGCCGACCGCAATCGGCTCCAGATGATCGGTAAGACTGCCCGCGCCTTGCGTCAGGCGCCCCGCCACGGTATCCGCAAGATGGGCGCGCGCCAGCGGCCCCCAGTGAGACTCAAGCGCCCGTAGCGAGCGATCGAGCAGTTGCAGCCCGCCCTGGACGTAGCCGATGACCGCGTCCTGCCAACCCGCAATATGGCTGGTGACCCACGGCGCGAGCATCACGCCGACGACGAAAAGCAAGGCCAGAAAACCCAGGGTGACGATACTGGCCGCCGCCTCGCGGCTCATGCCGCGATAGATCAGGGCCTGCATCGATGGATAGAGAAAATAGTAAAGAATCAACGCCAGCAGAAAGGGCACCACCAGCCAGAGAATTTTCTGGAAGAAGAACAGCAGCAGGCAGGTGGTCGCAATGATCGACGCCCAGACGACGGGGCCGGAACCGCGCGGGTTCTCTTTCACTGCGTAGCTTGCGGGCGCCGTGTCGGTCGTCACAGATGCTGATGGGCGCCATGGGCCAGCGCCATGTCGCGCATGCGGGCGCCGAGGTGGCGTGCCAGCTCGCGCGAAATTTTCGAGGCGATGCGCGCATGGGTATCGAGCAGCCCGACAAAATCGTCGCGAAAAAACACTATCAACCGGCAGCCCGTCGCTGCCCGCGCCTGCGCCGAACGCGGCGCGTTGTCGAGCAGCGCCAGTTCCCCGAAAAAGGTTCCGGCGCCGAGTTGTGCGACGCGACCGGTGTCACTTTGCCCCTGTCGGCAAATCAGCACCTCCCCGTCGGCGATGATATAAATCGCCTGGCCTTCTTCACCCTCGTCAAAGATCACCTCACCGGCCAGATAGTCGCGCTCGTGCAGCAGCCCATCCACAATCTCCAGTTCGGCCGGCGTCAGATTGACGAACAGACCGAGGTTGCGCAGACGCTCCAGGCGCGGTGTCGTTTTTCTGGGGCGAAACAGATTGACCACGATATTGGCTCCGATTCAATGACGGAATTCTAACCGGCGTCCGCCGCGTCAAGATGAAAGCCGGCCAGCGTCTTGTAGCTCGCCGCGGAAGGATGCAGGCGGCTTTCGACCAGGGCGAATTCGCCGGCCCGCCAGCGGATCGGCGTTCCCAGCCGCGGCAGCGATGGGCAGCGGACACGGCGCGCCAGCGTGATGTGCGGCACCGGGGCCGCACCGGCATGATCGGCGATGGCAAAGCCGGCGGCGCGCAGATCGGTGACCAGCCGTTCGGTCAGTCGACGCAGCGGATTTGGCGTCCGCCGGCAGCCGGCCCACAGAATGCCGCGCTGCGGCCAGAAACCCAGGCGGTCAAGGCTCAGATCAAAGGCTTCGGCACGAATCCCGGCGGCGATCTCTTCGAGTCGACCGACTTGCGTCGACGTCACCGAGCCGACAAACGTCAAGGTCAGGTGCAGCGATGCCGGGCGCATCACGCGACCGCCACCGGTCGCGAGACTGTGCGCAAGCGCCGACAAATGCCCGACCGCCTCGTCATCCGGCCATAGCGCAAAGAACACCCGATGCGAGCGCGCCTCGCTCATGCGGCCTTATTCCTTGCGGACCAAAAGCGCCACAGCCTCGGCCGCAATGCCCTCGCCGCGCCCGATGAAACCAAGCCGCTCGGTGGTCTTGCCCTTGATGTTCACCGCATCGACGGCAATGCCGAGATCGGCCGCGATGTTGGCGCGCATCGCCGCGGCATGGGGTGCGACGCGCGGCGCCTGGGCAATGACAGTGGCGTCGATGTTGCCCACCCGCCAGCCGGCGCCATGCACTGCCGCGACCGCAGCGCGCAGCAGGCCCCGGCTGTCCGCGCCCGCCCATTGCGCGTCCGTGTCGGGAAACATCCCGCCGATGTCGCCCAGCGCCGCCGCGCCGAGAATCGCATCGGTAATCGCATGCAGCAGCGCGTCGGCATCCGAATGTCCGAGCAGACCCAGGTGATGGGGAATCTGGACGCCGCCCAGAATCAGCTTGCGGCCCGGCGCCAATGCGTGCACGTCATAGCCCTGACCAACGCGGAACGGAGTGCTCATTTCAGGAAGTTCCTTTCACAACAGCGACGAAACAGCTTATCCGAATTCATTGACCGGGTTCGCATTCGTGTGCGCCAAGCACAATATCAATCAGCGCCAGCGCCCGTTCTACCGCGCTTGAGTCGGCGGGACGAACCAGACGTTCGACTTCCTTGCCGTGACTCAGGAAAATCAATGTTGGCCAGAGCTTCACGCGGAATGAACGGCCCAGACTACGGCCTGGGCCGTCTTCAACCTTGATGTGACGTACCCGCGGATGTTTGGCCAACGCCGCGGCAATCAGAGGCTGCGCGGCGGCGCAGTGTCCGCACCAGGACGCGCCAAACTCGATCACCGCCGGTTGTTGGAGGGCATCGATCTCGGCGCGCGTCGGTTCGGTTCCGGAATTCATGGTGTGCCTTCTCTTGTTCTCGCCAGGTCGGACGCCTCAATCACATCCGGATGCGAAAGGTTTTTCCGATCAGTTCCAGCGCCGCCGGACTGTCCCATTCCTTGGCGCCATAGTACTTGCCGAGTACCCGCCCCCGCGCATCGACCAGCACGGTCAAGGGAATCCGGTTGGCGCCGAGCATGTTTTCCAGCAGCAAACCGGTATCGATGAAATGACTGAAGCGGGTCGGGGATTTCTGCAGGAAGGCCCTGGCGGCATCCGGGTAGTCGTCGGTGGAAATGCCGATCACCGCAAACTGCTTTCCGCCGTTCCGGCGCGACAGCCTTTCCAGAGAACCCATCTCTGCCCGGCACGGGCCGCACCAACTGGCCCACACGTTGATGATCAGCGGCTTGCCGCGAAATTCCGACAGTAGTCGCGAGGGTCCGCTGAGTCCTTGCATCGGCGCATCGCGCAAGGTCTCGCCAACCTCGATTTCCCTTGGCGTTTTTGCCGGCGCAAGAGTGGCGGCGCAGATAAGAACGAGCAGCAGCAAAAATCTTTTCATTGGACGTCTACGGCCTTTCCCTATGTTGAAGCATCCATTCCGCAAGTTGCAGATCCAGCGGATAAGTGACCTTGAGGTTGCCGACATCGGCGGCCACCAGCCGCGGCGAGAATCCCAGCGCCTCAATGGCGCTGGCTTCGTCGGTCACCGACGGCGCGATGCCGAGCGCGTTGAGCAGCAGCCGGTGACGGAACATCTGCGGCGTCTGCGCCTGCCACAGATTTTCCCGCGGCACGGTCTCCAGAACGCGGCCATCGTCGCGTGCGCGCTTCAGGGTATCGGCGACGGGCACGGCGAGCAGTCCGCCGGCATCGTCCTCGCCGACTTCGGCGATCAGCTTTTCGACCAGCGCAACCGTCAGACAAGGCCGCGCGGCATCGTGCACAAGCACCCAGTCGTCATCGATATAGCCAAGCTCGGCGGACATCGCCCGCAAGCCGTTGGCGACGCTTTGCGCACGGGTGTCGCCACCGCAGCGCAGGACGCGCAATTTCGGCAGCGCGGCCATGTCAACAGCCGGCCAGAGCGTATCGTCGGGGGCCAGCACGACAAAAACGTCGGCAATCGCCGGGGTGGCGCACAATGTCGCCAGTGCGTGCCAAATCATGGGCTGGCCGGCGAGCGGCAGGTATTGCTTGGGAGTGGGCGGGACAAGCGTCCGTGTCGCCAGCGCGCCCATGCGCGATCCCGACCCGGCGGCGGGAACCAGTGCGTAATATGTCATGTCCCAATTCTATACAATCGCATTACAGGAATTCGCGCAAGGATGGACATGTTCGCCACGGAACCCGGCTACGAAATCTTGCAGGCCTTTGCCACCAGTATTGGCATCGGACTGCTGATCGGTCTTGAGCGAGAGCGCCAATCCGACCTCAAGGCCGGCGTGCGCACGTTCGCCCTGGTCGGGCTGCTCGGTTGTCTGTGCGCCCTGCTGGCCCAGACCACCGACAGCGGCTGGATACTCGGCGCCGGTCTGCTGACCATTGCCGCCATGATGATTGCCGCGCATGTTGCCGATCCGCTCGATACCGGCGATCCGGGAACCACCTCGGTGGTCGCCCTGATGGTCTGCTACGCGCTGGGCGCGATGGTCTGGTTCGGCTACACCTCGACTGCGGTCATGCTGGCCATCGCCACCACCGTGCTGCTGTACTTCAAGACCGAACTGCACGGCATCTCGAAAAACCTGACGCATGTCGACCTGCTGTCGATATTGCAATTCGGCGTGCTGGCGCTGGTGATTCTGCCGATTCTGCCGAACAAGGATTTCGGCCCCTACCAGGCCTTGAATCCGCACCATATCTGGTGGATGGTGGTGCTGATCTCGGGCGTCTCGCTGGCGGGCTACGCCGCTCTGCGGCTGACCGGAGCGCAACACGGCGCGGCGCTGATCGGCCTGTTTGGCGGCTTTGCGTCATCCACCGCAACCACCATGATCTTTGCCCGCCATGCACGGGCGAATCTCGATCTCGCCCGCACCGCGATGGTGGTGATTCTGCTTGCCAACATTGTCGTCATGATTCGCCTCGGGCTGCTCGCCTTCGTCGTGGCGCCCGACATCGCCGGCCTGCTGTCCGGCGTACTCGGCTGCGGCATTGCGCTGGGCCTGGCCGCCACACTCTGGGGCTGGCGCCAGCTTGAGAGCGTCGATGCCCTGCCCATGCCGAATGTCACCAACCCGACCGAGATCAAAACGGCGCTGACCTTCGGTGGGCTCTACGCGCTGATCCTGGTGCTGTCCGCCTGGTTGCAGGATATCGCCGGCAATCGCGGCTTCTACCTGCTGGCGCTGGCCTCGGGCCTGACCGACGTCGATGCGATCGTGCTGTCATCGCTGCGCATGTTCAGCATGGAGAAAATAACGACCGTGCAAACCATCACCGCGATCACCCTCGCAACGCTCTCCAACCTCGCCTTCAAGACCGGGCTGGTGATGGTCATCGGCGGCGCGGCGCTGGCGCGCCGCACCCTGCCGGGACTGGCCGCCATCGCCGCCGGCCTGATTGGCGGCCTGCTGCTGGTTTGATCGGAGATATTGGCGTGTTGATACGTAAACTTGTCGTTGCCAACGGAATCTGCTTTGTCGAGATTCCGGCAGCCGGCTT
>Ga0209211_10003612_pt1 | contig 24976 bp, 20 predicted proteins | sample RifGroA2_FD_183992 | JGI IMG/M metagenome (GOLD analysis project Ga0209211, IMG submission 183992) | Groundwater microbial communities from Rifle, Colorado, USA - Groundwater A2 (SPAdes) (version 2) | ecosystem: Environmental > Aquatic > Deep subsurface > Groundwater | place: Rifle, Colorado...
GAGCAGCATGGGGGAAATGGGCGTTCTTCTGCAAGCCCTGCAAAACTTCAACAACTGCCACACTCCGCGCGACATCGCCGAATCAATCATCAACAGCCTGGCCAATTTCTACATGAGCGGCGTGGCGCAGGTTCGCACTGCTGACGAAACAATCGAAGTCGGCAGTGCCGGCAAGGCATCGCCACACGACTCCGCCGTCTTCGCCCGCCTGGTCGACATGGGCCGAATCGTGCATTTCCACAGCCGGATGATCATCAACTACGACGGCGTATCGCTGCTCATACACGACATCCCGAAAGACGACAGCGAGAAAGTCGGCCGCATCCGCGACAACCTGGCAATCTTGGTCGAAGCCGCCGATGTTCGCCTGGCCGCCATCCTGGCCAACGCCGACATGCAACGTCAGCAAGCCATCATTGTCAGCACGATGCAGCAGATGAGCACCGTCCTCGGCGGCGTCGAAAAGAAACAACATGACTCGCTTGAGGCCAGCAGCCACGCCATCCACAACATGGTGCGCAATCTGGAGAAGCTTTTCGTACACCTCGGCCTGACGCAAACGCAGGAAGAAGAGTTGCTTGCCCTGATCGACGCCAGCATTGCTGAAATCTCCCAAGCACAGGCCGGACAGCTCAATTTCCAGGCTGAACTATCGGAAATAACCGGCAAGCTGGAGCGCTTTTTACAACACCGATAGCCTGAACCGAGCGGTCAGCAGGCGCGACATTGCGCGCCTGCCACGGTCAACCGGGAAAAACGGCCAAAAATGAAATGCTGATCAGGCCGTTTCGTGCCCGGCGCCGTCCTTTTCCTGGCGACCCAGCGTCAGTTCGGTATTTTCGCTAAGGGCGAAGAAGAAGGCTTCGACGGCTTTCGGCTCGCCGGAGGCGGCGAAGGTGGTCTGGCCGCACTCGCACTGGCCGACCCAGATCGCTTCGATGCCGCGCAGGCCGCGCGTGCTGACCGGGTTGATGGTCGTCACATCACCGCCACAGCCATTGCAGACCAGCTTTTCCGGGCGCGTCGACTCGAGTTTGGCTTGCGCCTGAGCGATGCGTTCTGCCTGCGAACCCCGATTTTTAGCCTGTCCCATGTCTGTTCCCCGCGCTTTTAAAAGGCTGGCAGGATACAGGAATTCAAACCCGGCCGGCCAGCTCACTGGGCCAGGTGATAGCGCCGCTTGCCGGCCGCCTTGGCACGGTACATGGACTGGTCGGCGCAGCGGATGATAGCCTCGGACGTGCTTTGCTGGCCAACCTGCGGAAACAGGCAGATGCCGATGCTGGCGCTTATCGGCGGCATATCGGGAAGGCCGGTAACAGGTTCCTCGATGATCCGGATCAGCTTTTCAGCCAGATGGACAGCCGCATCGCAGGAGCCGATGTCCTGCACGAGCAGGAAGAACTCATCACCACCGAGGCGCGAAATGGTGTCCGTTTCACGCGTTGCGGCGACCAGGCGGCGGGCGATTTCACGCAGCACTGTGTCGCCGACTTCGTGCCCGAGTTGGTCGTTAACGTTCTTGAATCCATCGAGATCGACAAAAAATCCGGCATGCCGCTCGGAATCGCGCCGGGCCAGCGCCAACGCCTGATTCATCCGGTCATCGAGCAGATCGCGATTGGGCAGGCCGGTCAGCCGGTCATGCAGTGACCGCTGGAGGTGCAGCCGGCGCTCCCGATCGAGCTGCATCTCGCGCAGGAAAAGCTGGCGCCGCTGGTATTCGACCAGATAACCGGCAGCGCCGCCGATCAGGTTGGCCGAGATCATGAAAAAATTCTGGCTGAGCAACATCGGGGCGGGATAGACATGCACGTAGGCAAATAACAGGTTGTAGAGCAGCAGGACAAAAACGTTGATGGCCAGCGCCTGGATGAAACGGGTGCCGATCAGGTTGTAGGTATAAAACGTCGCCAGCATGAGCCCGGGGTAGTAGTAGGCGCTGCTTTCAACCGGCAGATGCCAGAGCATGGCGATCAGGCCAAGCGCCGCCGACAGGCCGACCAGCGCCAGCAGGAACTGGTTGGCCTTCTCGAACCACGCGGTAAAGGTCAGGGCCAGGACAGCCAGGGGCACGGCCAGCGCCAGCATGCGGATCAGCCAGACCAACCCGAGCTGACTGGGCGGCACGAAAAGGTGGTCCAGTGCGCCATAGACAAAGTACACAAAAACGCCCACGACGATGGCCGCCCGGCCTTGCAGACGCAGGCGCGGCAATAGCTGGCGGAGAAAGACACGCTCGGTTTCCGGATCATGGAAACGCAAAGTGAGCGGATGCATTCTGTTCATCGATGAAACGCCTCGAGAAAGCTTCACGTCGGCCATAACGAAGAACCCGGTAATGCAACCCAAGTATGATTTTAAGCATATGACAAGGTTCCGGTCGCCGACAACAAGGGTTTACACGGTGTCGCAAGCCCGATCGGCTATGGCAATATGCTTGGATGCATGCCTTGCCGCACCTCTCTCTCATCGACTGGATCTCACTGGCCATTTTCTTTGCCAGCTGGGCCGGCTACGCCTGGTATTCCGAACATAGCCAACGGGGCGCCAACGGCCTGATCCGCACCGCCCAGCGCTACCGCCTGGAATGGGCCTACCGCATGCTGGAGCGCGACTTGCGGGTGGCCGATTCGACGCTGATCGGCAACCTGGTGACCAGCGTTTCCTTCTACGCCAACACCACGATCTACATCATCGCCGGCCTCGTCGCGGCGCTCGGCGCCTCCGACAAGCTGCTCAGCTTCACCTCCGAACTGCCTTTCGGCGGCGCCGGCAACCGTGAACTGCTCGAAATCAAGCTGATGCTGCTGCTCGCCTCATTTGTCTTCGCCTATTTCAAATTCACCTGGTCGCTGCGCCAGTTCAATCTGCTCTCCATCCTCGTCGGCGCAGCGCCCCTGGGCAAACCCGGCGAGCCCAACATCGACACCTACGCCCAGCGCGTCGCCGGCGCCAACAACTTGGCCGGCGACGACTTCAACCGCGGCATCCGCGCCTATTATTTCGGCCTCGCCGCCTCCGGCTGGCTGCTCAACCCGGTCATCCTCGGCACCTTTGCCGTCGTCGTTCTGGTTGTGCTCTTCCGTCGCGACTACCGCTCGCCGGCACTGCAACTGCTGCGCGACTAAGCACATGCAACCGAAAAGCCAATTGGCCGGCATCGGATTCGGCCTGCTCGCCTACGGCATCTGGGGCTTCTTCCCGCTCTTCTTCCGCCAGCTGGCGCACGTTTCGCCGATGGACGTGCTGTCCAATCGCGCCGTCTGGGCCTTTGTCTTCGTCGGCCTCCTGCTCACCCTGCGCGGCAGTTGGGGCAAGGTGCTGGCCGTTTTCCACCGGCCGCGCCAGGTGGCCATGCTGGCACTCGCTGCGCTGCTTGTCGGCAGCAACTGGCTGGTGTTCCTGTGGGCCGTCGCCCACCAACAGGTCGTCGCCTCCAGCCTCGGCTATTTCCTGACGCCGCTGGTCAATGTGCTGCTCGGCCTGATCGTCCTCAAGGAAAAGCTCAACCGGCTGGAATGGATATCGGTCGGCCTCGCCGTCGCCGGTCTGGCCAACGAAGTCATTTCGCTCGGCAGCCTGCCCTGGGTATCGCTCTTTCTCGCTGCCACCTTCGGCACCTACGGTCTGGTCCGCAAGCAGGTGCCGGTCGATGCGCTGTCCGGCCTGTGGCTGGAAACCCTGGCCATGCTGCCGGTGTGCGGCATCTACGCGCTATGGATGGCGCAGAGCGGGCACCTGGTTTTTGCCGCCGAGGACACGTCGACCGCAGCATGGCTGATCGGTGCCGGCATCATCACTGCCCTGCCGCTCATGGCTTTCGCCGCCGCCACCCAACGCCTCGACTTGGCCACTGTCGGCATGCTGATGTACATCAACCCGACCATGCAGTTCGCCACGGCCATCTGGATTTTTGGCGAACCGCTGCAGATTGAGCGACTGGTCAGTTTCGGGCTGATCTGGCTCGGGCTCGGTTTCTTCAGCCTCAGCATGTGGCAGAAGCTGCACCGGACAGACCCCGGCTGAGGCCAACCTACCCGGCAGACGGCGCTGATTTTTCCTTTTTCTTGCGCTCGCTTGCCTTGCGGGCGCGCTGCATGCGCATCAGCCGCCGGTGGATTTCATCGGAATCCATCCAGAGATCGGACCCCTTGAGGATGTTGGTGATCTCGGTTTCCGTCAGGAAGGGCGAACAGAGCCGGCTCATCACCTTCTCGAACCAGTTGCCGAGCGCCAGCACTTCGGCCTGCTGTTCGTTGCCCTTGCCGGCAAAGATCCCCGAGTAGATGTGGAACATCAACTGACAGTTGTCGTGCACCACGAGTTCGTCACCGGACAGGAAAATCAGGGCCGCCATCGAATAGGCCCGCGCCTCGAGGATGGTCACCACCCGTGCATTCGAGGCCCGCACGTTGTTGATGATCTGCAGGCCGGTATTGAAGTCGCCGCCCGATGAATTGAGGTGGATATAGACCAGATCCGTCTCGGCGGCTGAGCGCAGGGTGTAGAACAGCTCGGTGTAATACTGCGGCTCGTGGATGTCGCCACACAGGTAGTACGACACCTGGCGAACCGGCAACTGCTGTTCGTAGCGGATCAAGCCGCGAAAGGATGCTGCCTCTTCAGCGATCATCTCGTCATCTCGACCGGTCGATTCTCGGTGCATGATCTCTCCTCAGCTGTTTCGGCTCATTATGAGCCTGTTTTTCACCTTCTGGATGGATTGCCGCGACCGGTATCATGAGGGTGTTGAATCCATCGTCCGGCACGACAGGGAGAGAACATGCGAATAGGCGTTCCCAGGGAAATCAAGAACCACGAATACCGGGTTGGTCTGACCCCGGGCAGCGTCCGGGAGGCTGTCGCCCACGGTCATCAGGTCATCGTCGAGAAGGGCGCCGGCCAGGCCATCGGGCTGAGCGACGAACTTTATCTGGCGGCCGGGGCTGACCTGGCCGATAGCGCCACGGAAGTCTTTGCCCGGGCCGACCTGATCGTCAAGGTCAAGGAACCGCAAGCCGAAGAGTGTCGCCTGCTGCGCCCGGATCAGGCCCTGTTCACCTATCTGCACCTGGCGCCGGATCGTCACCTGACTGAACTGCTCATGGCCTCCGGCGTTACCGCCATTGCCTACGAAACGGTCAGCGATGCCGGGGGTCGCCTGCCCTTGCTGGCACCGATGAGCGAAGTCGCCGGCCGGATGTCGATCCAGGTCGGGGCGGCCTGCCTGGAAAAACCGAAAGGCGCCTCAGGCGTGCTACTGGGCGGCGTGCCGGGCGTTGCGCCGGGCAAGGTCGTCATCCTCGGCGCCGGCGTTGTTGGCGCCAATGCGGCCATGATCGCCGTCGGCATGGGGGCCGAGGTGACCGTCATCAACCGCTCGCTCGACCGCCTGCGCTGGCTCGATGCGCATTTCGGCAACCGGATCAGGACGCTGCTGGCCACTGGCGAAGCGATCGAAACCAGCCTGCTCGATGCCGACCTGATCATCGGCGCCGCGCTGATTCCCGGCGCCACGACGCCGCACCTTCTGCGCCGCGAACAGCTCCGCCAGCTCCGTCCAGGCTCGGTGCTGGTCGATGTCTCGATCGACCAGGGCGGCTGTTTCGAGAGCAGCCGTCCGACCACCCATGCCGAGCCGACCTACATCGTCGACGACGTCATCCATTACTGCGTCGCCAACATGCCCGGCGCCGTGCCGCGCACCTCGACCTTCGCCCTGAACAACGCCACCCTGCCCTTTGTCCTGGCCATCGCCGACAAAGGCTGGCGGCAGGCCCTGCTCGACGACCGCCATTTGCGCGATGGCCTCAATATCCACCAGGGAAAAGTCACCTGCGCCGCCGTCGCAGCAGTACACGGGTTTGCTACGGTCGACCCGGAAAATGTGCTGAAAATGAAAGACTGACATACAAAATGGATGGCGCAGTTACCGCCACGCCGCGCATCACGATGGGACGGATTTTCCTGTTCCTGCTGCTGACCGTGCTCAACGGCTGCGCCAGCATGCGAAACACGCCTGCCGACACAACCTATCAGGATCGCCTCGGTCAGGTTACGGTCATTGCCATCGAGCAAGCACCCGAGCTCAAATTCGAAGGTTTCGTTCGCAGCAAGGGAGGCGGTGCCGCCTTCGGCGGCGGCGGCACATTCACCGCCTGCATGACCGGGATTGGCCACTGCAGCGGATCGATGTGCGGTGCGGCATTGCTCCTGATGCTGGGAGTCTGCGGCGTGGCAGGCCTGGTTGGCGGTGTCGCAGGCGCCGTCACGGCGCCCAGCGCTGAGCAGGTGGCGGCCAGCGAAGCGGCCATGGCGCGGGTATTCGAGGTACGGACGATTCAGGAATCGGTACGTCATTCCGTTGAAGAAGCGGCCCTCGCTGCCGGAATAGAGCTGCGTCAATTGCCCGAGCAGGAAATTCGTGCCGCCGCGGCGACCAAAGACTATCGGCTACTGGCTGCTCTTGGCATAGATACCGTTCTTGAAACTACGCTGCGCAAAGCGGGGACGACAGGCTCAGGTCTCAATGATCCCGTCACCGCCTACATGGAAGTGCATGTGCGCCTTGTCGATACCGCCAGCAATAGCGAGAGGTATTCAACCGACTACCTCTACCAAGGACGACGTCTTGACCTTGCGTCCTGGTCAGCCAATCAGGCGAAACCACTGATCGATGAACTGAACAGGGGCTACCGGACGCTCGGCAACCATATAAGCGAGAGCATTTTCAGCCTTTACACCTTTCCCGATCGAGCCTGGCGTTCGGCCGGTGGCCTGTTGTCCTCGTCATTTGGCCTGGCGCCGATTTATCCACCGACCCGCGGCACGCTGACCGGGGATCGATTCATTGGCGCAAAGTTCGAATGGTTTGCCGTCGAGGGATTACGACCACGGTTCAAATGGGAGGCCTTTCCCCGTCCGGGAGATGTTGCTGCTGCGCCAGAGGAGATGGCGCGGATCAGCAATGTCCGTTACGACCTGCTGATCTCGCGCGAAGAAAACATGGGCCCCGGGGAGCTGGTCTATCGCAGGGAAGGCTTGCCTAAACCCGAACACACGATCGCTATCAGCCTGCAACCGGACCGTCGCTACTTCTGGACGGTGCGAGCCCGGTTTGAACTCGATGGAAGAACAAGACTGACCGAGTGGGGTTCGACGCATTTTGCCGTGCGTGAAAAAATAACGGCACCGTCGCAGCATTCCTATCGTTTCAGGACGCCTGGCCTGGATTGAGGAAAGATCCAGCGATGTCGCGCCGGCTGCTCGACCTTATCACCTTCAGCAAAGACCTCTGCTCACTCGGCGCCGACATCATCACCGCCCTGCCGCTCATGGCCTTTGCCACCGCCATCCGGACTTTCGGCCAAGCACTGCCCACGGCGCGACTCGTCAGTTTCGGGCTGATCTGGCTCTGACCGGGAATCTTCAGCGTCAGCATGAGGCACAACTTGCACCGCGCCTGAGCGACAAAGGGGGATAATTCCCTGACCGGATAAGCCGAGACACCGCATGCTCGAGAGTACCCTGATCATTCTGCTGCTGATCGCCGCCAGCGCCTTTTTTGCCACCTCCGAGATCGCCTTGGCCGCCGCCCGCCGGCTCAAGCTGCAACAACTGGCCGACGACGGCGAGGCGCGAGCCAAGCAGGCACTGGCCTTGCAGGCGCAGCCCGGCCATTTCTTCACGACCATCCAGATCGGCCTCAACGCCGTTGCCATCCTTGCCGGCATCCTCGGCGAAGGCGCCTACGCGCCCTACTTCACCACCCTGCTCGCCCCCCATTTCGCCAGCCCCGACACTGCCGGCACGCTGGCTACCGTGCTTTCCTTCCTGCTCGTCACCTCGGTCTTCATCCTTTTCGCCGACCTTGTGCCGAAGCGTATTGCCATCGTCGCCCCCGAGCGCATCGCGCTGCGCATCGCCGGGCCGATGACGCTGTGCATCCGCCTTCTGTCGCCGCTGATCTGGGCCTTCAACGGCATTGCCAGCCGCATCCTGGCGGCGCTCGGCCTGCCCCAGAAGCGCCCGGACGACGTCACGGCCGAGGATATCGTCGCCCTCGCCCAGGCCGGCGCCGATGCCGGCGTAGTTGCCGAGCAGGAGCAGCAGATGATCGAGAACGTGCTCGAACTCGACACGCGGACGGCGCCGTCGTCGATGACGCCGCGCGACGGTATCGTCTGGCTCGCGGTCGACGAGGACGAGGCCAGCCTGCGCGCCAAGCTGGCGACGCATCCGCACTCGAAATATCCGGTCTGCCGCGACGAGATCGACCAGCCCCTCGGCTATGTGGACGCCAAGGACCTGCTCAGCCGCATCATCGCTGGCCAGCCGCTGGCGCTCGACGCGCCGCTGCTCAATCCGGCCCTGATCCTGCCCGACACCCTGACGCTCTCCGAAATCCTCGGCCACTTTCGCGCCGGTCGCGAAGATTTCGCGCTGATCATCAACGAATACGCCCTGATCGTCGGCCTGATCACCCTCAACGACCTGACCAGCACGCTGGTCGGCGACCCGCTGATCGACAGCGACGAAGCCCAGATCGTCCGCCGCGATGCCGATTCGTGGCTGATCGACGGCCTGACGCCGATTGGCGATGTCGAGACCGAACTCGACCTGCCGCCCTTCCCGGACGATAGCCAGTACGAGACGGTCGCCGGTTTCATGATGTACATGCTGCGCAAGCTGCCCAAACGCACCGACAGCGTGATCCACGGCGGCCTCAAGTTCGAGGTCATCGACGTCGACCGCAACCGCATCGACCAGCTACTCGTCACCCGCCTGCCGCCGACCGCGTAAAACCTGCCGCCGCGGGCGATAATCGGGTGATGTCCCGTTTCCTGATCTACGCCATCGTCTTCATCGAAGGCTTCTGCTCGCTCGGCGCCGAAGTCATCGCCCTGCGCCGACTGGTGCCGCACATCGGCAGTTCCATCGTCGTCACGGCGCCGACCATCGGCTTCTTCCTGCTCGCCCTGGCGCTCGGTTACGCATCGGGCGCCAAGGTCGCCGGCAACTACCTCGCCATCGTCGCCCGCAATTTCCTGATCGCCGCCACGCTGGCCGGCATCGGGCTGGCCGGCATCAGCGTGGACTGGATGTTCGCCCACCTGCAGCCGGTGCTCGTCGCCTACCTCGTCTTCATCGGCGGCGTGCTTTGTCCGCTGGCCTGGCTGCTCGGTCAGACCGTGCCAATCCTGACCAACCTCATGAAAGCCGAACGCACCGGCGAGGCGAGCGGCCTGGCGCTTTACTGGTCGACGCTCGGTTCCTTCCTCGGGTCGATCAGCCTGTCGCTGCTCGTCATGCAATGGCTCGGGGTTTCGGCGGCCGTCTTCGCCTGCGCGCTGGGCCTGCTTGTCGGCGCCCGGTTGCTCGCCCGACGGAATTTCAAATTTTGGCTTTTTTCCGGGTTGACCGTGGCAATTGCCGCCGGACTCAATCTGCAGCACGAGGTCACCGCCGACACGGCCTACGCCGAATATGTCATCGGCGCTGTCGATCTCCCGGGCCAAAACAACCCGCGCGCCTTCTGGGTCAACAAGTCAGTCGCCTCGCTCATCGACGACAGCGACCCGCCCAACTACACGCGCTACATCAAACACCTGCGCCAGATTCTGCTCGACGACCTCGGCTTCACGGGCAAGGACATCCTCGTCCTCGGCGCCGGCGGCTTCACGCTGTCGCACCACGAACCGCTCAACCGCTACACCTACGTCGATATCGACCCGGCCATCAAGGCCATCGCCGAAAAGCACTTCCTGCGCGAACCAACCCGTGGCGAATTCATCGCCGACGATGCCCGCCGTTTCGTGGCAACCAGCGAACGTCGCTTCGACGCCGTCGTCGTCGACGTTTACAGCTCGCACACCTCGATTCCCAGCCACCTCGTCACCCGCGAATTCTGGGCCGGCACGCGCCGCGTGCTCAAGCCGGACGGCGTCCTGCTCGCCAACCTGATCCTCGATGGCAAACTCGAAACGCCCTACGCCCGCAACCTGCTGGCCACCATCGACAGCGTTTTCGGCCGCTGCGCGGTCGACGTGCTGCACAAGGCCAGGACACAGGCCAACGTCGAGGTCAGCTGCTTTGCCAGCAGTCGCCCGGGCGAAACGGGCATTTACGTCGATGAAAGAAACCGGGCCGACCTCGACCGGGTTAGATAGTTTCAGGCATCCCCTGGCAACTGCGCTTTCGTTTCATCAAGGGCTACCGGCACGGCACGCCGGAGAACGCCGTTGCCATGCCAGAACAACAGCGCCCAGATCAACGAACCGAGAGGCAGGACCACGCCAACGCCGAAAAGGCCTATCTTGACCGAGCGCCCGAGTGAAGAGCGGGCAGCAAACATCTTTCCCGTCGCCTGCGGCAACTGGCGCATCCAACTGGCATAGGCGCGCAGCCATGCTGCGGCAGTTCGTGTCATGACGGGCATCCTCATCTGGTCGTGCCCGATTATCGAAGACGCGCATTGCCGCCAGATGACCGTATCGCGAATTGCTGAGCCCGGCCCTGAAGTATCTGCAGAAGTTGGCGCCCGCTATTCCGGGCTTGCCGTGCCATCCGGCTGCCTGCCGCGCACCGGCAGCATGACGCGGAAGGTCGTGCCAACGCCGACTTCGCTGCTCACCTCGATGCGGCCATCGTGCTTCCTGACGATGTCGTAGGACAGCGAAAGCCCCAGCCCGGTGCCCTTGCCCACCGGCTTGGTGGTGTAGAACGGCTCGAAAATGCGCTTCATGACGGCTGGCGTCATGCCCTTGCCGGTATCGGCCACCTCGATCCAGACCCAGGTATCGTCGTGGCCACTGCGCACCGTGATCGAGCCGTGGGTCTCGATGGCATGAACCGCATTGACCAGCAGATTCATCACCACCTGGTTGATCTGCGCCGCAACACAAGGCACCGGCGGCAGGTCGCCGAGTTCGCGGATGACATCGGCCTTGTATTTCAGCTCGTTCCAGGCCACGTTGAGCGTACTTTCGATGCCGCTGTTGAGGTCGGCATCCTGCCAGGCGGATTCGTCGATGCGCGAATAATTCTTGAGATCGACGACGATTTTCTTGACCCGCTCGAGGCCTTCGCGCGATTCATCAAGCAGATCACCCAGGTCATCCTTCAGGTAATCAAAATCAATAGCCGCAAAATCGGCCTCACTGGCCTGGCCCTTGCGGCAACGCTCAAGCAGGGAAATTATCTGCTCGCTGTATTTCTTCAGCGACCCAAGGTTGGAATTGACGAAGCCGACCGGATTGTTGATTTCATGCGCCACGCCGGCCGCCAGTTGGCCGATGGAAGCCATTTTTTCCGACTGCAGCAACTGGCTCTGCGAGGCCTCCAGTTCATCCACCTTGCCAGCCAGATCAAACCAGCGGCGACGCAGAACTTCAAGCAGAAGCCAGCCGGCGGCAAGCACCAGCACAAAACCGATGCCATGAGAAATCAGCGCCTTGCGCACACCGGCGTGCACCACCTCCTCAATCGGCTCGTAGCGCTGCGAGACACTGAGGCCACCGCGCACATCGCCGACCTGATAACCCTGTTTGGCATGACAATCCATACAACTCCGCTTGACCGGCAACGGCGCCATGTAACGCAGCATCGCCCCCTGGGGACCGCGCTCGACGCCGGTCAATTCCTTCTTGCCTTGCTCAAAGGCCAACAGCGCCTGGCGCTCCCAGTCATCCGGCCCATTCCCCGGGCGGATCGGGCGCAGGCTGCTCAGGCGAAAGATCGCACCGGAAGCGGACTCGGCAGTCTCGCCAATCAGGCGCGTCATGTAAGCCGGGTTGATCATCGTCAAGGCCACACCATCCGTCGTCACAAGGTCACGACGAGGGTGCTCCAGATAGGGATTTGGCTGCGTCGTCTCAGTCACCGGCACATACACCCCGCCGTGGCTTGAATTCCAGTTGCGGGTCAGCAGAACCATCCGGAACATATTGCGGGCGCCTTCGATAGCCACCGCCGTCGCCTGCCGGCGAGTCTGTTCGATCTGCAACTGCAGAGAAAACCCGACAGCGACACCCCAGACAACAACCAGCAGCAACCACCAGCGACGCTCGCGAACAACACGCGGAATGGTTCGACCGCAAGCAGAGGCGACGAAAGCATCCAAAGGCTGAACTCCTGAACACGCAGGAATCCACAATACCGCAAGAGAGCGCCAAGTGCATCAGACCTAAATCAACGAAATTGGACCGCAAGCTTGGTGCTGAGGCGAGCCGAGGTCGATGCGTCCTGAACGCCGACTTAGCCCCGGCGGCGCAGCGCCATGTGCATCGTGATCATCGCCGGAATCCGCTTGTCGAGGTCCGAGCCCTTCTGGCAACCGAGCATCAGGTGCAGCAGACCGCTGGTGAAGGCCCAGGTATCGCGCGCCGTTGCTTCGGGGTCGAGGCCTTCACGCAACTTGCCCTTGTCCGCAGCCTTGCGGTAGAAGCGTTCCATTTTTTCGAGAAACTCGTAAGCCGGACGACCGGCCTCTTCCTGAACGGGGGCGAATTCATCAACATACTCGCAGCGTGAAATCATGATTTCGAAAACTTCGCGCACCACCGGACAATCGTCGAGAACACGGAAAAACTCCTGCAGCGAGGCTTCGATCGCATCAAGGGGGTTGTCGTAAACTTCGGAAAAGAGCAAGGAGTCGGTCCGCTCCACCATCGGCGCGAAAACATCCTCGCGCATGGCGAAAAACAGCTCGGCCTTATCCTTGAAATGCCAGTAGATCGCGCCGCGCGTGACGCCGGCCTCTTTGGCAATTTTATCGAGCGTCGAGCGACTGACGCCGCACTCGTGAAACACCGTGCGCGCCGATTCGATGATGTCTTGACGGGTTTTTTCCGCGTCTTCCTTGGTTTTTCTGACCACTTTGTCCTCTCCCGGCCTGGCAACTTTCTGGCTTGGCCGCTGCCAATGTTAAGCCATCGACTTCGACATCGAAAATATTTTACATACATTCGTGTTTGTATATAATAGCCCAAACTTTTCTAAAATTGGAGTCCTTCCCCATGATTTCCGGAAATCTGCTGCGGCGTACCACGCTTTCGACCCTTCTCGGTGCAACGGTTCTTGGCACCGCCCTGCTCACCGGCTGCTCGGACAACAAGCCGGCTGGCGGCCCGCCAATGGGGCCGATGCCGGTCACCGTGCTGGAAGTTCAGCCGCAGAAAGTGCCCAGTTCCGTCGAGGTCATGGCGCAGACCGAAGGGGCGCGCGAAACAGAAGTACGCGCCCGCGTCGCCGGCATTCTGGTCAAGCGCCTCTATCAGGAAGGCGAGACGGTCAAGGCCGGCCAGCCGCTGTTCCAGATCGACCGCTCGAGCTACGAAATTGCCCTGGCCGAAGCCAAGGCCAAGGCCGAGCAGACCAGCCGCGAAATGAATCGCCTGAAAAGCCTGATCGAAGCCAAGGCGATCAGCCAGAAGGAATACGACGACTCCGCTTCAAATAACGCCATCGCCCAGGCCGCGCTACGTCAGGCCGAGCTGAATCTGTCATGGACGACGGTCACCGCGCCGGTTTCCGGCACCACTGGCCGCGCCGCCAAGTCCGAAGGCAACCTGATCACCGCCGGCGCCGACAGCCTGCTCACCTCGATCTACCAGAGCAACCCGATCTGGGTCCGTTTCAGCCTTGGCGACAGCGATCTGGCCAAGCTGGCCGGCGGTCGCGTGACCAACAAGAATGTCAGCGGCGTCGAGTTGATCCTGGCTGATGGCACGGTTTATCCGAAGACCGGCAAGCTCAATTTCCTGGCCAGTAACATTGACACCACACTCGGCACCCAAGCCCTGCGCGCCGAGTTCGACAACCACGACAACCAGTTGCTGCCCGGCCAGTTCGTCCGCATCCGCCTGCTTACCGGCGAACGCGATGGCGTTTTCCTGGTGCCGCAATCGGCCGTCGTGCAGACCGAACAAGGCCCGCTCGTCATGCTCGCCGGCGAAGGCGACAAGGTTACGCCGCGCCCGGTGCAAGCCGGCGAATGGCGCGGCAAGGACTGGGTCATTCTCGGCGGCCTGAAGGCGGGCGACAAGGTCATCATCGACAACCTGATCAAGCTGCGCCCCGGTGCGCCGGTCGCCCCGCACGGCCCTGGCGAAAAGCCGGGTGCTCCGGCCCCGGCCAAGGAAGGCGCCGCCGCGCCGGCGAAGGAAGCTGCGCCCGCCCCGGCCAAGCAGGGTTAAGGAGCAGCCATGTCCAAATTCTTCATCAACCGGCCGATTTTTGCGTCGGTCATCTCGATCATCATTGTCATCGCCGGGCTGGTTGCCTCGCAGGTGCTGCCCATCGCGCAGTATCCGCAGATCGCCCCGCCGACCGTGCTGATCACCGCAACCTACCCAGGCGCTTCGGCTGAAACGCTGGCCAAGACGGTCGCTGCACCGATCGAGGAGCAGTTGAACGGGGTCGAGAATCTGTCCTATTTCACCTCGTCCGCTGCCGCCAACGGCGTCGTCACCATCACGGCGACCTTCGATGTCGGCACCAATGTCGACATCGCTGCGGTCAACGTCAATAACCGGGTGAAAGCGGCCGAACCTCGCTTGCCAGCCGAAGTGCGGACCAATGGCGTGCTCGTCCAGAAGCGCTCCAACGACATTCTGCAGGTCGTCGCCCTGGAGTCCGAAAAGGGCAAGTACAGCACCCTCTACCTCTCCAACTACGCCAGCTTGAACATTGCCGACGAGTTGAAGCGGGTCAAGGGGGTTGGTGACGTGACCATTTTCGGCGCCCAGGACTATTCGATGCGCGTCTGGCTCAAGCCTGACCGCATGGCGCAACTGGGCCTGACGACCAATGACATTTCGACCGCCATCAAGGCCCAGAATGCCCAGAATGCGGCCGGCAAGATCGGCCAGGAGCCGGCGCCGAGCGACCAGCAACTGGTCTATACGGTGACCGCCAAGGGTCGCCTGCTGACGCCGGAGGAATTCGGCAACATCGTCATCCGTGCCAGCGGCCCGGGCGGCCTGCTGCGCCTCAAGGACGTCGCCCGCATCGAGCTTGGCGCCTACAGTTACGAGCAGAGCGTGACGCTGGACGGCCAGCCGACCATCGCCATGGGCGTTTTCCTGCAGACCGGCGCCAACGCGCTGGAAGTGGCAGAAAAAGTGCGTCAAAAAATGGACGAGCTCAAGAAGAAGTTCCCGGAAGGTATGGGCTACGTCATCCCCTTCGACACGACGCGCTTCGTTTCCGCCTCGATTAATGAAGTAGTCAAGACGCTGATCGAAGCCATGATCCTGGTGCTGGCAGTCGTCTATATCTTCCTGCAAAGCTGGCGCGCCACCCTGATTCCGATGGTCGCCGTGCCGATTTCGCTGATCGGTACCTTCGCCGGCCTGTGGCTGTTCGGTTTCTCGATCAACACGTTGACGCTGTTTGCCATGGTGCTGGCCATCGGTATCGTCGTCGATGACGCCATCGTCGTGCTCGAGAACGTCGAACGCCTGATGGCCGAAGAAAAGCTGTCGCCCAAGGATGCGGCAATCAAGGCCATGCAGCAGGTACAGGGCGCGCTGATCGCCATCGTCCTCGTGCTGGTCTCGGTCTTCGTCCCGGTCGCCTTCCTCGGCGGCATTGCCGGCCAGCTTTACAAGCAGTTCGCAGTGACCGTCGCTGTAGCCGTGGTGCTCTCCGGCGTCGTCGCGCTGACCCTGACGCCGGCCCTGTGCGCCCTGCTGCTCAAGGCGCAGCACACCGAGCACAAGCTTTTCCGCCCCTTTAACCGCCTGTTCGAGAAATTCACCCGCTCCTACACGACGACGGTCGGCTTCACGCTCAAGCACGGTATCGTCGGCGGCCTGATTTTCGCGCTGGTGATCGGCATCACCGTCTTCTTCTTCCGCACCCTGCCGGGCAGTTTCGTGCCGGCCGAAGACCAGGGCTACCTGATTTCGGCCCTCATGCTGCCGGACGGCGCGACGCTCAAGCGGACGGCCGCCACCGGCGAAAACATGCGCCAGATGCTGAGCCACGACGAGGCGGTCAAGCACACCTTCGTCGTTTCCGGTTTCGACCTGATCGGCGGCGGCAGCAAGCCGAATGCCGGCACCATCTTCATTCCGCTCAAGGACTGGAGTGAACGCCAGGGCAAGGCGCAGGATCTGGCCGGCAAGTTCATGGGCATGGGCATGATGCAGTCGGATGGCATGGCGCTCGTCTTCAACCCACCGCCGATCATGGGCCTGGGCACCGCCGGTGGTTTCGAGGTGTATTTGCAAAACCGCCTCGATGGCGACACCCGAAAGCTCAATGAAGTCACCCAGCTGTTCATCGCCGAACTGCAGAAGCACCCGGAATTCACCCGGATCAGCACCTTCTTCCGGCCAACCGTGCCGCAACTGTTCGTTGAGGTCGACGAGCCGAAGGCGCTGGCGCTTGGCATCCCGCTTGCCCACATTTACGAAACCCTGCAGAGCACGATGGGCGCCTTGTACGTCAATGACTTCAACAAGTCCGGCCGGGTCTATCGCGTCCAGTTGCAGGCCGAGGCCAACTACCGGACCAAGCCGGAAGATCTCGGCAAGGTCTATGTGCGCAGCTCGACGACCAATGCCATGATCCCGCTGTCGGCGATCAGCAAGGTCAAGAACGTCGTCGGTCCGGAACAGGTTGAACGCTTCAACGGCTTCGTCGCCGCCAAGGTGATGGGCGATAGCAAGCCGGGGATCAGCTCGGGCGACGCCATCAAGATCGTCGAGGAAGTTGCGGCAGCCACCCTGCCCAGCGGCTTCGAGATTTCCTGGACCGGCCAGGCCTTCCAGGAAAAGCGCAGCTCCGGCTCGTCGATGCAGGCTTTCGTCTTCGCCATCATCATGGTCTTCCTGATCCTCGCCGCCCAGTATGAAAAATGGTCGCTGCCGCTGGCCGTCGTCATGGCCGTGCCCTTCGCATTGATGGGCGCCCTGACGGCGATCTGGCTGCGCGGCATGCCGAACGACATCTACTTCCAGATCGGCCTCGTCGTGCTCATTGGTCTGGCGTCGAAAAACGCCATCCTGATCGTCGAGTTCGCCGCCCAGAAATACGCCGAAGGCATGAACGTGGTCGATGCCGCGATGGAAGCCGCCCGCCTGCGTCTGCGCCCCATCGTCATGACCTCGCTCGCCTTCGTGCTCGGCGTCTTCCCGCTCGTCAAGGCGACCGGCGCCGGCGCCGCGGCCCGCCAGTCGATGGGTACCGGGGTGTTTGCCGGCATGATTGCGGCGACTTTCATCGCCACCATATTCATCCCGCTCTTCTTCATGTGGCTGGAGCGCGGCAAACAGATGCGGCCGGCCGGCGACGCCGATGACCACCAGTCGGAGGAAAACCAACATGCGTAAGCTCCCCCCCAAACATTTCAAATTTGGCCCAATTTTCGGGTTGACCGTAGCAATCGCCCTGAGCGGCTGTGCCATCGGCCCCAACTACTTCCGCCCGGCGTCGACGCTGCCGGAAGCGGCGCCGGCCGTCGCCACGGCTGAAGCACCGGTCACCCCGACGTGGTGGACGCTGTTCGGCGATGCTGACCTGAATACGCTGGTCGACCAGACACTGGCCGCCAACCAGGATCTGCAAGCCGCCATCGCCCGCCTCGACGCGGCCGAAGCGGCAGCCCGCGAAGCCGGTGCCGACTACTTGCCGCGCATCGGTCTGGAAGCCAGCACCGGGCGCAGCAAAAGCAGCGGCGATACCTTCAACGGCCGCAAACAGGGTGGCGCCACCTACGACAACAACCGGGTTGCCGCGACACTGAGCTACGAGCTCGACCTCTGGGGCCGCATCCGGCGCAACAACGAAGCGGTGCGTGCTGAAGCGCTGGCCAGCCGTTTCGGCCGCGACAGCCTGCGTCTGACGCTGGTCGGCCAGGTAACCAACGAGTACCTCAACCTGCGCAGCCTCGACGGCCAGATTGAAGTTACGGCCCAGACGCTCGAATCGCGCAAGCAGGCGCTCAAAATCGTTCAGGCCCGGCTCGACGCGGGAAGTGCCTCGGGCCTCGAACTGGCTCAGGCGGAAAGTGCGCTGAATGGCGCCCAGGCCCAGTGGAGCCAGTTGCAACGGCTGCGCGCCCTGTCCGAAAGCCAGATCGGCCTGCTCAGCGGCCAGCCTGGCCTCAAGATCAGTTCCACCGGCCTCGACAAGCTGCCGTTGCCGCCGACCCCGCCGGCCGGTCTGCCCTCGGCCCTGCTTGAAGCCCGTCCGGACATCCGTCAGGCCGAGGAAAAGCTGGTCGCCGCCAATGCCCGCATCGGCGTCGCCAAGGCAGCCTACTACCCGACGATCAGCCTGACCGGGTTGTTCGGCAGCGAAAGCATGGCTCTGTCCAATCTGTTCACCAGCAGCGCCGGCATCTGGTCGGCGGCAGCCGGCCTCGCCATGCCGATCTTCGACGCCGGCCGCACCGGCGCCCGGGTCGATCAGGCAACTGCCGTGCAGAAGGAAAGCCTGGCCAACTACCGGAAGACGGTGCAAACCGCCTTCAAGGAAGTAAACGACGCCATCGTCGGCCTGCGCGAATACAGTGAAGAAGAGGCTGCCTACTCGGCCCAGGTCGGTTCCTCGCAAAAGGCCCTCGATCTTGCCCAGAAGCGCTACGAGTCCGGCTATTCCGGCTACATGGATCTGCTCGACGCCCAGCGCACGCTGAACAGCGCCCAGTTGCAGTATCTGGCCAGCCGCAAGAGCCGACTCGGTGCGGCAGTCGATCTGTTCAAGGCATTGGGTGGTGGCTGGGTAGCCGGCTAACACCGTCGTCTCCACAGCCTGAGCACACCAGGTATTCCGCTTCGTGGCAAGCGAAGCGGAATACCATCGCCTTTGCCTCCATGAACTCCGGATTGCGCGGGAATCAGCGTGTCGGCAAGCCGAATCGTGATTGCTACGGTCTACCGGAAAAAATGGTCAAAAACAAAATGGCTGGCACAGCAAAGCCGTAGCGCTTTGACACGACCAAAGTCATAGCGTAAGGTTCTTCCCCCAACAGACCAGCCGATGATCAGGCCGGCGATATTCCCCAACGAGAACGCATTGGTATCCTCAGCAAGGAGAAGATCGTTGGACTTCGGCACTCAAACATTTGGCGGCGACATTGACCAGAGCATGGCGGTCCGCCTGATGCAACACTTGGTTGTTCCCACCTTCGTCCTTGATGCCGAGCGCCGGGTGACCATCTGGAACCACGCCTGCGAACGTCTTACCGGCATACCCGCTGCCGAAATGGTGGGCACCAGCGACCACTGGCGCGGCTTTTACAATGAACCCCGCCACTGTCTGGCCGACCTCATAGCGCTCGAAAAGTATGACCAGCTCGCCGAGCTCTATGCCGCCCACACCACGCCCGGAGAATTCGGCTTCGGCTTGCGCGCCGAGAACTGGTGCGTCATGCCGGTCAAGGGCGAGCGCCACTACCTTGCCGTCGATGCCGGTCCGATTTACGACGACCACGGGACACTGATTGCCATCGTCGAAACGCTACGCGATATGACCGACCAGAAGCTCGCCGAAATGGCGCTGCAGAGCCTGGCGACAAAAGACAGTCTGACCGGTCTGGCGAATCGCCGTTCGCTCGACGACAAGCTGGAACTCGAATGGAAATGCAGCCTGCGCGCCGGTACTTCACTGGCTTTCATTCTGGCCGATATCGATCACTTCAAGCACTACAACGATCACTACGGTCATCAGAAAGGCGACGAGTGCCTGCGCTCAGTGGCCGGCACCATTGGCGCAGCGGTATTCCGACCAGCCGACATGACAGCCCGCTACGGTGGCGAGGAATTCGCCATCGTCATGCCCAACACCGATCTGGCCGGGGCCCATGCCGTGGCCGAACGCGTCTGCGTGGCCATTCGCGCTCTGGCAATCCCCCATGCGGCCTCAGAAACTGCGCCGCATATAACACTAAGTCTGGGCGTCGCGGCCCTCGTGCCGGATGCCGGCAACAGCCAGGAAACGCTGATCGCCGATGCCGATGCGGCGCTTTACCGGGCCAAGGATTCGGGCCGGAACCGGGTCACCATCGCCACTGCTGCCTAGCTTTCAGCCCAGACGCCGACGCGCCTCGAACAGGCAAACGCCTGCCGCCACGGAAACATTAAGGCTCTCGACCGAGCCGTGCATTGGAATCTTGACCAATTGGTCACAGTTTTCACGGGTCAGGCGGCGCATGCCCTCGCCTTCGGCGCCGAGCACCCAGGCCGTCGCCTTCGGCCATTCCGCAGCGTAAAGATCGCTTTCCGCCTCGCCAGCCGTGCCGACCACCCAGATCTCGCGTTCCTGCAATTCCCGCAACGTCCGGGCCAGATTGGTGACCATCACATAAGGCATCGTTTCGGCCGCCCCGCAGGCCGTCTTGGCCGCCACATCGGTCAGGCCGACGGCTCTGTCCTTCGGCGCAATGACGGCATGAACACCCGCCGCATCGGCCACGCGCAGGCAGGCGCCGAGGTTGCGCGGATCGGTAATGCCGTCCAGGACGAGCAGAAAGGCCGGCTCTTCGAGGGTATCGAGCACATCGTCGAGATGCGCCAGTTTGCGGTCCCCCTCGATCAAGGCCAGTACGCCTTGGTGTTTGGCCCCGGGCGCCATGCCATCGAGCCGCTTGCCATCGGCGCCGATCACCTTGACCCCCTGCAATTCGGCGTGCGCCAACAGGTCACGCGCCCGCGCATCGTGGCGGGTAGCATCGATGACAATTTCCTTGACCGATTCCGGGTCATGGCGAAGTTTGGCGGTAACGGCGTGAAAACCGTAGATCAGGCGGGTGGACATGGCTGCTTTCGAAAAACTGGAAGGCGAATTTTACCGCGCCGGCGCCACCGGCCGAAGATTCAGCGCAGCCTTACCAATCCTTGAGCAGCGAATCTTCGCGGGAAATCCAGCGCGACAGGATCAGGTCATGCAGCGCGATGTGATTGGTCTCCCAACGGGTGAGCAAGGCATCCAGTTCGCGGATTCGCGAAACGATATGTCGGGAGTCGAGCCAAGAAACAATTTGCTGCACGGTCGAAGAAATCGCCGCATGGTCTTCCATGTGCGCCTCGCAAACGTCGCGGTCGACCATCAACAGCAGCGAGTCACGCATGACCATTTCTTCAGTCTTGAAATGATCCAGGATAAAAGCGAAAACATCGCCAAGCATGGCAATCACCTCAGCCTCGCAATGCTGTTGCCGCTCATGACCGCAGCCTGTGCAATCCTTCAGATTGATGTGATCGAGGCATACCCGGCGCAAGTTGGCGATGGCGGAAATCAGGAAATGGTGCTCGGAGTCGATCAGTTTGTGACCAGTAATCAACTCAGCCGGCAACTCGCCAGTCGACAGCCAGTAGGCCGTACTTTCGGACAAATCATCGACAGCCGCGCCCGCCATGCGAGGAATGGAAACCACCCGCTGCTTCGTCATCCCTATTCCGAAAGTATTAGAAAACGCTATTCTACCGTTGCATATCGACTTGTTGATACCGTAATTTTTAATTTTAAGCATAAAATCCAGCAGCGAAACAACGGGGGGAATCTCTTGCTGACGGAACACCAGAAACATTGGGGAGTTGATCAGTGGGCGGCCTACCTCAGCAGCCAGGAACTACCCTGTATGCCGCGCTCAAAAGCGCGCCTGCTCGAACTTGAAGCCGAGAAGGGCGAGCGACTGGCCGCCTGCGACCTGGCCGACATCGCCGCCGCCGACCCCTTCCTTTGCCTGCGCCTATTACGCGAAGCGGAAAATCATCGCGCCCAGCGCCTCGGACACGAAACCACCAACCCGCTTGGCACCGTCATGCAACTGGGGACCGACGCCGTACACGAATTGATGCTCGCCTGCCCGGAAACCGATGAATCGAACCTCGGGCTCGCCGAATGCGAAGCCCGCGCCCATCTGGCCAGCCGATTGGCCCTGCGCTGGGGAGCGGCGCGCGCCGACATTTCGCCCGACGAAGTGGCGATGGCCGCCCTGCTTTCCGAAATCGGCGAGCTACTGCTCTGGTCCTTCGCCGAAGAGTTGCCTCTGGCCGCACTTGAGGCCCTGCATTCCGGTCGCTCGCCGCGGTCGCTGCAGGCCCAGGTCGACACCTGCGGCTTCCGCTTCAAGGATCTGACGCTCAAATGCGCCCTGATCTGGCACCTGCCGTCACTCCTGACGCAACTGATCCGCGGCATCGACAACACCCGTGCCAACCTGTCCCGTCTTTGTGTCGACACCGCTCGCCATATCAGCAGCGGCCCCGACGATCCCGCATTGCCGGCCGATATCGCCGCCGCCAAAAATCTCATCCCTGGTGTATCACTGGAATGGCTGGCCGAACAATTGCCCGGGCTCGATGAGGAACATGTCGCCGCCATCGCGCTCAAGGCAGCGGATCTTCTAGACCCGACCCACCACTGAGCGCGACAGCGCCGGTCAGCGCTTTTTTGGAGCCGCTTTTTTAACCGGCTTGGCAGCAGCGGTCTTGCTGCGTGGTGCGGCCGATTTTTTGGCAACCGGCTTTTTGGCAGCAGGTCTAGCTACGCCCTTGGCCGCCGGCTTTGCGGTTTTTTTGGCCGTTGTTTTTTTGACAATCGGCTTGGCTGCTGGTTTATCCGATTTCGCCGGCGCCTTGGCAACCGGCGCCCTGGCGGTGACCGCCTTGGCCACAGGCCGCTGACTCACCGGCTTGACGGCGATCTTCGGCACCGTTCTTTTCCCGGCATAGGCCTTCTCGCTACCTGCCAGAACAAAATCGATCCGGTTAGACTCGAGGTCGGCACGCACCAGTTTGACCCGTACCCGGTCGCCTAGACGGAAGCGCTGCCCCGTTCGCTCGCCGAGCATTTGGTGCTTGATGTTGTCAAACTGGAAGTAATCAGCCCCCAACTCCGAAACGTGCACCAATCCTTCGATATAAACCGTATCGAGCGCCACGAAAATGCCAAAGGCGGTTACCCCGGAAATCGTTCCGTCAAACTCCTCGCCAATGCGCTCCTTCATGAAGAAGGTCTTCAGCCAGTTCTCGACATCCCGTGTCGCCTCATCAGCCCGCCGTTCGGTACTTGAACATTGCAGGCCGATGTCGTCCCAGGAACGGTCCGGTGTATAGGTTTCACCGGCCAGTACTGCCTTGATGGCGCGATGCACCAGCAGGTCGGGGTAACGCCGGATCGGCGAGGTGAAGTGGGTGTAATGCTCGTAGGCCAGGCCGAAGTGGCCGACATTGTCCGGGCTGTACATCGCCTGGCGCAACGAACGCAACATCACAGTCTGCAGCAACTGAAAGTCAGGCCGCAGCTTGACCTTTTCGAGCAGGATGGCGTAATCCTTGGCCTGAGGATCATCGCCGCCACCAAGCGCCAAGCCGAATTCGCCGAGGAAGGCCCGCAGATTGGCCAGCTTTTCCTCCGACGGCGCAGCGTGGATCCGGTACAGGCAGGTCTGCTTGTGTTCGGCGAGGAAGTCGGAAGCACAGACGTTGGCGGCCAGCATGCACTCTTCAATAATCCTGTGCGCATCGTTGCGCACCACCGGCACGATGTTCTCGATCTTGCCCTGCTCGTTGAACAGCATTTGAGTTTCGGTCGTCTCGAAATCGATCGCCCCGCGCTGTCCACGCGCCTTGTGCAAGGCGGCGAACAGTTTGTAGAGATTCTGCACATGCGGCAAAACGCTGTGATGGACGTCGGTTTCCGGCTTTTTTTCACCGGACAGCCAGGACCAGACGAGGTTGTAAGTCAAACGGGCGTGCGATTTGAACACCGCCGGATAGAATTTGTATTTGCCGATCTTGCCGGTAGAACTGATTTCCATGTCACAAACCATGGCCATCCGCTCGACATCCGGATTGAGCGAACAGATGCCGTTCGACAGCTTCTCGGGCAGCATCGGAATCACCCGACGCGGAAAATAGACCGAGTTGCCCCGCTCCACCGCCTCGCGATCAAGCGCCATGCCCGGCTTGACGTAATGCGACACATCGGCAATCGCCACAACCAAGCGCCAGCCGCGGCTCTTTTTCTCGCAATATACGGCATCGTCGAAATCGCGTGCCGTCTCACCATCGATGGTAACCAGCGCAATGTCGCGCAAATCGACTCGCCCTTTGAGGTCGGCCTTGGTTACCTTGTCCGGGAGTGATTTGTTTTCCTCAAGCGCCGCCTTCGAAAACTCGAAGGGCAAATCGTGCTTGCGCAGGGCAATCTCGATCTCCATGCCCGGATCGGCATAATTGCCCAGCACCTCGATGATCTTTCCTATCGGCTGCGAGAATTTGCTCGGCTGCTCGATGATCTCTACCATCACCACCTGGCCGGACTGCGGCTTGTTCTTGGCCTTCGGCTGGGGTGGCACCAAGATGTCCTGCGAAATACGCTTGTTTTCCGGCGCCACGACGACAACGCCATGCTCAACTAAAACCCGGCCAACAATTCGCGTATTGACCCGCTCGGTCACTTCGACAATGCCGCCCTCGGGACGCCCCTTGCGGTCTATGCCGGTAACCCGGACCAACGCCCTGTCGCCATGCAGAACCTTCCCCATCTGGTGTTGATCGAGAAAAATATCGGCACTGCCATCATCCGGAATCAGGAAACCATAGCCATCCGGATGCCCCTGGATACGCCCCGGCGTCAGGCTGGCCCGCTCGGGCAGGATGTAGGCACCCTTGCGGTTGCGCATCAACTGCCCCTCACGCTCCATCGCTCCCAGGCGACGCTGGAACATCTCGCGTTCAGTGTTGGTGATATCCAGCAACTCAGTCAGTTCATTGAATTCGACAGGCCGACCTTCGTCAGCCAGCACCTGCGAAACATACTCACGCGAAGGCAACGGGAATTCGTAGCGCGCCAATTCACGCTCAAAGAAGGGATCGGCACGACGAATTTTTGATAGTTTTTTTCTTGACATCAGTTCTTCTTTCTCTATAATGGCGGCTCTTCGCACCTGTGCCCAGGTGGCGGAATTGGTAGACGCACTAGTTTCAGGTACTAGCGGGTAACTCCGTGGGGGTTC
>Ga0209211_10003613_pt1 | contig 24968 bp, 25 predicted proteins | sample RifGroA2_FD_183992 | JGI IMG/M metagenome (GOLD analysis project Ga0209211, IMG submission 183992) | Groundwater microbial communities from Rifle, Colorado, USA - Groundwater A2 (SPAdes) (version 2) | ecosystem: Environmental > Aquatic > Deep subsurface > Groundwater | place: Rifle, Colorado...
TACCAATCGTGCATCAAGACCTTATTGCTTGATTTGCTTGAGTCTGGAAGGACGCATGGCAGAAATCGTTTTTTACTGTTTTTGCCGATAGGGATAGTTTTTGCTTCTTGACATGCTTTTTCATAGATGACAGATTAAGGACTTTTACAAGAGGCTAACATTGCTTTGTTTTTCAAAAACAACTTAAGAAGATAGTCTATCATGCAAAAATCTATAGAGGTTATTGATGTTATAAAGATATACAAGATGGGAGATGTAGATTTTCCAGCGCTTCAAGGGGTTTCTCTTGAGATAGACAAAGGGGAATTCGTGGCAGTAATGGGGCCGTCAGGTTCTGGAAAATCTACATTCATGAACATCATAGGCTGTCTCGATACGCCTACTGCCGGAAAATATTGGTTGGATAGGCAGGAAGTCGGGCAATTAAGCAAAGATGTGTTGGCAATTATACGCAATAAAAATATAGGGTTTGTATTTCAGAGCTTTAACCTGCTGCCAAGGATAACTGCAATGGAAAATGTTGAACTCCCCCTTTTGTATAACGGTTTGCCGTCAAGGGAGAGAAGACAAAGGTCTCTTTCAGCATTGAGGTCTGTTGGGCTTGAAGGGAGGGAATATCACAAATCCAATCAATTATCAGGCGGGCAGCAACAGAGGGTTGCCATAGCAAGGGCATTGGTAAATAATCCATCTCTCATTCTGGCTGATGAACCAACCGGCAATCTTGATTCCCAAACAAGCAATGAACTTATGACGCTTTTTAAGCGGCTCAATAAGGAAAACGGCATAACTATTGTTATGGTAACCCATGAGGCAGATGTTGCCCGGTATGCTGACAGGCATATTGTTTTTAAGGACGGAAGGGTGGTAAAAGACGATAAAATTACGAATTAATCTTGCAATTCCCTGTAGCTTGCTGCAGGGTTACTTTATAGTTCCCTCCCCCTTGATGGGGGAGGGTTAGGGTGGGGGTGATAGAATGTTGTTTCCACCCTCCCCTTTGTCCCCTCCCGTCAAGAGAGGGGAGATTTTAGGATACCCCGCAGCTTGCCGCGGGGAGGTTCATTAACTACGAATTTTAAAAAAACCATTCAGATGTCTTAGCAGGCTGTTGAAAAAGTCATCAACAGCCTTGATTACACAGATTATAAAAAATGATTACACAGATATTTCAAGGAGTTTCAATCTGTGTAATCCAATCTTTTCTCTGTGTAATCAGAGATTGTTGAGTTTTTCAACAATCTGTTAATTTTTAATTCTTACTTCATAATTGCTTTCCTATGAACATAATCGCAACCATTAAAATAGCCGCCAATGCCCTGGGCATAAATAAAATGAGGTCAGGCCTTACCATGCTTGGCATAATAATCGGCGTGGCCGCTGTTATAGCCATGCTCTCTGTAGGCTCAGGCGCAAGGACTCAGATTTCTAAAGAGATTGCCAGCCTCGGCTCCAACCTTTTGATAATTCTGCCTGGCGCGCCCACCAGCGGCGGACTCAGAATGGGTTTTGGAACAGCGCCCACGTTGACATCCGATGATGCAAAGGCAATACCTCAGGAAATATCTAATGTTGCATTTGCAGCGCCGATTTTAGGCGGCACAGCGCAGATAGTATACGGAAATCAAAACTGGAGCACCATTGTGACAGGCACAACACCGGGTTTTTTTGATATACGGGAATGGCAGCTTGACTCAGGCGCTCTGTTTACCCAGAAGGATGTTGATGGCGCAACAAAGGTTGCATTGGTTGGCCAGACTGTTACGGAAAACCTTTTTGGATATGAGGACCCATTGGGAAAGATTATAAGAATAAAAAAGATACCATTTAGAGTCATCGGGGTCTTATCCAGAAAAGGGCAGTCTCCTATTGGCCAGGATCAGGATGACAGCATATATATACCGGTAACAACTGCGCAAAAGAGGCTTTTTGGCACAACATTTCCCGGCATGGTGAGGATGATAACCGTAAAGGCGAAAACCTCTGATGCAATCAAAGATGCTGAAAAGGAGATTGCGGCATTACTGAGACAGAGACATCATATTACAGCCGGGAGGGACGAAGATGATTTCAGCGTCCGCAATCTTAGTGAAATGATGGCTGCATCTGAACAGGCGGCAAAAATCATGTCCATCCTCCTCGGCTCTATTGCGTCGGTATCTTTAATAGTCGGCGGCATAGGCATTATGAACATCATGCTTGTCTCTGTAACAGAAAGGACAAGAGAGATAGGCATCCGCATGGCAGTCGGCGCAAGGCCCAGAGATATACTCATGCAGTTTCTTATAGAAGCCATAGTCCTTGCTGTCATTGGCGGCAGTATAGGTATTCTGTGCGGCGCCGGAGGCTCATGGCTTATTTCATACTTTGCCGGCTGGGAGATAGCCATATCCTCTGTTGCTATAGTTCTTGCATTCGGTTTTTCCGCGTTAGTCGGAATATTCTTCGGTTTTTATCCGGCCAGAAAGGCGTCCCGCCTTGCGCCGGTGGAGTGTTTGAGGTATGAATAAGTTGTGGTTTGCAGGCAAACTCCATTTTCGTTTTATAATCCGGAGCGGACTGGGTTTGTCTGGCTGGGTTGCGGCATTACAGAGGAAGTAAATTTGGGAAACTGTTATAAAAAAGGTTGAAATACATATCTGTTCTGCTTATAATAAGAATATCAGATAATCAGAAAGGAGGAATTTATATGCCTGTTGTCAAAATGAGGGAAAGGGGACAACTAACCATCCCATACGAATACAGGAAAGATCTCGGCATTGGCAAGGAAGATATGCTCAATGTCTTAAAAATCGGCGATGTGCTTATCCTTGTGCCGAAACAGCTTGCCGGAGATATCGTATCCAAGAAAATTGAAGGGACGATGAAGAAAAAAGGGCTGACACTTGATAACCTTCTAAGCAATCTCAGGGAGCAGAGAAAAAGATATTCCAAAGAGACATATGCCAAAGCAAAGACCTAAAGTTTTTCTTGACACAAGCGCATTGATTGCCGGCATAGCATCTTCAAGGGGCGCAGCAAGGGCTGTGCTGCAGCTTGCTGAAATCGGTTTGATACAGGTCTTTGTCTCAAGGCAGGTCATTGTGGAAGCAGACAGGAATATTGAAGAAAAACTGCCGGAGATGCTGAATGAATACAGAGAATTTATCAAACTCCTATCACCCGTGTTAGTTGATGACCCAAGCCACAAGGAAGTTGCAAAATATTTATCAGTAATCAATTCGGATGACGCGCCTATCCTTGCCTCTGCAATAACCTCACACGCTGATTTCCTTATCACATGGGACAGAAAGCATTTCATCGGCAAAAATATCCGTATCCACTTAAACCTGAAAATCGTTACTCCGGGAGATTTTTTGAAGTATTTCAGGAAATATATTGAGTAAAAGCCCACCTCTTTGGCAAAGAGGGGAATGGCATTTGTTTGAGGGACGAGGGGACTGTCCCAGACAAAATAAATTATTTTTAACCGTTTTTTGGATGTGTGTTATATTCTGTGAATAAGGAGGGATTGCCATGGATGATAAAGACAAGGATTTAATGCTGGAATTTAGAAAAAGGCTTTCATCGGATTTAGCAAATCATATAACACGTCTCATAGTATTCGGGTCAAGGGCGAAAGGTGAAGTAGCAGAGGATTCTGATCTTGATGTAATTGCCATAGTTGATGAAAAAAACTCTGCGATTGAAAAAAGTCTTGAAGATATAGCGTATCGGATTATGTGGGATCATGACTTCAGGCCAATCATATCACTCAAAGTGCTCTCTGAAGCCCAATTCAGTGACGCCCTTCGTAGAGGGTTTTCTTTTTACAGGCATGTGGAAAAAGAGGGGGTTTTGGTATGACCGAGGAAGTAAAAAAGCTGATTGAAAAAGCTGAACACGCCCTTGAGGTAGCCGAAAAGTTAATGAATGACGGTTATCCATCAGATGCCGCAAGCAAAATCTATTATTCAATGTATTATGCAGCACATGCCCCTTTAAAATCAGAAGGAATTGATGTCATCAAGCACTCAGCCGTTGAATCAGCCTTCGGGTATTACTTTGCGAAGACTGGAAAGATTAATCCCAAACACCACAGGATGCTAATAGACGCAAGAAAGATTCGTGAAATAGCCGATTATGATATTCAGGAAGAGATTGTTGAGCCAACTGCATCGCTAAAAATTAAAGAGGGGAAGTCTTTTTTGTCTGCAATCAGAAAAATTCTTGGCAGCCTGTAGCAATGGACTTGACAAGCGAAGTGGGACTGTCCAGGATTTACGGACAGAGCGAAGCGGAGTCCCGAATCCAATGGTTGTGGTTTGCGGGCAGGCATTATTTTCGTTTTATAATCTGGAAAGAAAAAAGGAAAACCCCTTATGGAAAAGAGAATAAACAAGATACGAAAGAAACTATCGGCCGATAATGCCACAAAGCCTGTGAGCAGGAGCGGCCCCATGAAAACACTCCTTGTCCGGGTCATGACGGACGACTTGAAAAAAAGACTGGAGAAGCGTCGGAAAAAGCCGGAAGTTATGCCGCAGGTTATTTCAAATAACGCAGCAAACAATCTTAGAATGCTCCTTGATGACTATACAAAGATGAAGGAGGCGATACTACAAGTTTACTGGCAGGAATTTAAGGACGACCATGTGGGCTTGATGTGCAAATTTGCCCAGCCTGCTTCCAAAAAAATTGACCAGAACAAACTAAAACCGGAAATGGATGAAAAAGGAAATCTAACAACTGCCGGTTTTGCATGTTCTCAATGCGGTCAGCCGCTATTTGTTTATAAGCTTGAACAGGTGAGTGAAAAAGGCAAGGCTTATACAAATTACTTCGGCCGGTGTAATGTGGCCGAGCATGAGAAATTGATTCTTCTTGCTCAATTAAAACCTGAAAAAGACAGTGACGAAGCAGTGACATACTCCCTTGGCAAATTCGGCCAGAGGGCATTGGACTTTTATTCAATCCACGTAACAAAAGAATCCACCCATCCAGTAAAGCCCCTGGCACAGATTGCGGGCAACCGCTATGCAAGCGGACCTGTTGGCAAGGCCCTTTCCGATGCCTGTATGGGCACTATAGCCAGTTTTCTTTCGAAATATCAAGACATCATCATAGAACATCAAAAGGTTGTGAAGGGTAATCAAAAGAGGTTAGAGAGTCTCAGGGAATTGGCAGGGAAAGAAAATCTTGAGTACCCATCGGTTACACTGCCGCCGCAGCCGCATACGAAAGAAGGGGTTGACGCTTATAACGAAGTTATTGCAAGGGTACGTATGTGGGTTAATCTTAATCTGTGGCAAAAGCTGAAGCTCAGCCGTGATGACGCAAAACCGCTACTGCGGCTAAAAGGATTCCCATCTTTCCCTGTTGTGGAGCGGCGTGAAAACGAAGTTGACTGGTGGAATACGATTAATGAAGTAAAAAAACTGATTGACGCTAAACGAGATATGGGACGGGTATTCTGGAGCGGCGTTACCGCAGAAAAGAGAAATACCATCCTTGAAGGATACAACTATCTGCCAAATGAGAATGACCATAAAAAGAGAGAGGGCAGTTTGGAAAACCCTAAGAAGCCTGCCAAACGCCAGTTTGGAGACCTCTTGCTGTATCTTGAAAAGAAATATGCCGGAGACTGGGGAAAGGTCTTCGATGAGGCATGGGAGAGGATAGATAAGAAAATAGCCGGACTCACAAGCCATATAGAGCGCGAAGAAGCAAGAAACGCGGAAGACGCTCAATCCAAAGCCGTACTTACAGACTGGCTAAGGGCAAAGGCATCATTTGTTCTTGAAAGACTGAAGGAAATGGATGAAAAGGAATTCTATGCGTGTGAAATCCAACTTCAAAAATGGTATGGCGATCTTCGAGGCAACCCGTTTGCCGTTGAAGCTGAGAATAGAGTTGTTGATATAAGCGGGTTTTCTATCGGAAGCGATGGCCATTCAATCCAATACAGAAATCTCCTTGCCTGGAAATATCTGGAGAACGGCAAGCGTGAATTCTATCTGTTAATGAATTATGGCAAGAAAGGGCGCATCAGATTTACAGATGGAACAGATATTAAAAAGAGCGGCAAATGGCAGGGACTATTATATGGCGGTGGCAAGGCAAAGGTTATTGATCTGACTTTCGACCCCGATGATGAACAGTTGATAATCCTGCCGCTGGCCTTTGGCACAAGGCAAGGCCGCGAGTTTATCTGGAACGATTTGCTGAGTCTTGAAACAGGCCTGATAAAGCTCGCAAACGGAAGAGTTATCGAAAAAACAATCTATAACAAAAAAATAGGGCGGGATGAACCGGCTCTATTCGTTGCCTTAACATTTGAGCGCCGGGAAGTTGTTGATCCATCAAATATAAAGCCTGTAAACCTTATAGGCGTTGACCGCGGCGAAAACATCCCGGCGGTTATTGCATTGACAGACCCTGAAGGTTGTCCTTTACCGGAATTCAAGGATTCATCAGGGGGCCCAACAGACATCCTGCGAATAGGAGAAGGATATAAGGAAAAGCAGAGGGCTATTCAGGCAGCAAAGGAGGTAGAGCAAAGGCGGGCTGGCGGTTATTCACGGAAGTTTGCATCCAAGTCGAGGAACCTGGCGGACGACATGGTGAGAAATTCAGCGCGAGACCTTTTTTACCATGCCGTTACCCACGATGCCGTCCTTGTCTTTGAAAACCTGAGCAGGGGTTTTGGAAGGCAGGGCAAAAGGACCTTCATGACGGAAAGACAATATACAAAGATGGAAGACTGGCTGACAGCGAAGCTCGCATACGAAGGTCTTACGTCAAAAACCTACCTTTCAAAGACGCTGGCGCAATATACGTCAAAAACATGCTCCAACTGCGGGTTTACTATAACGACTGCCGATTATGACGGGATGTTGGTAAGGCTTAAAAAGACTTCTGATGGATGGGCAACTACCCTCAACAACAAAGAATTAAAAGCCGAAGGCCAGATAACGTATTATAACCGGTATAAAAGGCAAACCGTGGAAAAAGAACTCTCCGCAGAGCTTGACAGGCTTTCAGAAGAGTCGGGCAATAATGATATTTCTAAGTGGACCAAGGGTCGCCGGGACGAGGCATTATTTTTGTTAAAGAAAAGATTCAGCCATCGGCCTGTTCAGGAACAGTTTGTTTGCCTCGATTGCGGCCATGAAGTCCACGCCGATGAACAGGCAGCCTTGAATATTGCAAGGTCATGGCTTTTTCTAAACTCAAATTCAACAGAATTCAAAAGTTATAAATCGGGTAAACAGCCCTTCGTTGGTGCTTGGCAGGCCTTTTACAAAAGGAGGCTTAAAGAGGTATGGAAGCCCAACGCCTGATATTGCCGATAAGCACCGTAATGGAATCCATCTACTGCCCGCGCAACGCATGGTATGCCTTTGTGGGCGAGCGGCGGAATATGGCTAAAAGCGTTCACTTTACGGAGGCCGTCCATGCACACAGGGCGGTGGATGAATCCACGCAGAGAATCCGCACTGATTGCAAGCAGATTACAGGGATGTATATTTATAGCAATAAGCTTGGCCTGACAGGGCGGGCGGATACAGTTGAGTGGCTGTATGGAATCCCTATACCGGTTGAGACAAAGACCGGCGCAATCAGGGATTTTGAGAACTTCCGGGTACAGATTGCATTACAGGCCTTGTGCCTGGAAGAGATGTTTAATGTGAACATCCCATACGGTGAGATATTTTTCTGTGAAACCATGCGGCGGCACGAAATAGCTGTAGACGAAGACCTTAGAACGCATAGCACGGCAATTGTGGTGGAGTTGAGAGAAAGGTTTCTGTCTTTTGACATCAACCGCTTCCAAAGGGTAAATGACCATAGATGCCCAAAGTGTCAATATTTGGAGTCATGCCTTCCTCCGAGTCTTGAGTTGTGAGGTTCCTTTATGACGGCGATAACAGACAGGATAACCCTTTACATCACAGCGGATGAATCCAGCATTTCACGCCGAGGCGATGCATTCCTGATCCAAAAGGCAGGCGAGGAAAAAGGGCAAAAGATACCAGCGATGAAAGTAAAAGATATAGTAGTCGTTGGTCACGTTACGCTTGACAGCCGTCTGATTGGACTTTGCAGGGAAGAGTCAATTCCGATCCATTTTCTAAGCGGAAGGTGGGAATATCAGGGTAGCCTTCAGTTCGAGCCGGTCAAGAATCTATTTATCCGCAGGGCGCAGATAAAAAAACATTTCGACCCGGAAAAGAAACTGGATATATCCAAAAAAATAGTCGGTGGAAAAATCCGAAATCAGCAGGCCATGCTGGATAAATACCGGAAAAATCTGAAGTTGGCGTGCCCGCAAATTGATTCAGTGGGCGATATGGAAACCCTGCGAGGGATTGAGGGTGTGGTGGCAAAGGAGTATTACGGCTTCTATCCCGCCATAATAAAAAATTCGGAGTTCACGTTTACACGCAGGACAAAGCGTCCGCCGGAGGATGAAATAAACGCGCTCCTAAGCCTGCTGTATACCCTCATTTTCAACGAGATACACTCTACCGCATTGCTCGTAGGGCTGGACCCGGCCTTTGGGTATCTCCACGACGTCTATTACGGACGACCATCGTTGATTTGCGATCTTCTTGAAGAATGGCGGCCATTGGCCGACCGGTTTGTGCTGAATATGATAAACAGGAAAGAGGTCACACCGGAAGATTTCAGGAAAGAGACCGACCAAAAGGGCGTGTGGTTAAGCAAGGACGGATATCCAAAGGTGATAAAGAAATGGCACCAGTTTTTCAAGATGGATGAACAAAACACAAGCATTCTGAGCCGCCCCATAACATATCAACACGCAATTGAAAGGCAGGTCAGGACCTTCAGCCAGTATCTCATGGATGACAAAGACAATTATAAGACGATAGAGCTTTGATAATGCGCCATCTCATCTGTTATGACATAGAGGAGGATAAGGTAAGGGCACGGCTTGTAAAGCTCTTGGAAGCCTACGGCGTCAGGATTCAATATTCTGTTTTTGAATTCAACCTTTCAAAGGCGCGCTGGACAGACCTTAAGCTGAATTTGAAAGAAAAAGGGTTCCTTGACGGCTCCATTAGCATTGTCATCTATCCATTATCCGCAGAGGCTTATGAGCTGGTGGAACGTTATGGCGCTGCCTCTATATGGGATGAGGGGGATATGGTTTTCGATTGATTTTTCTTGACTGCAATCTGTCATAAGTAGTAAATTACATCTGGCGCGTTTATTCCATTACTTTGGAGCCAGTCCCAGCGACTATGTCGTATGGACGAAGCGCTTATTTATCGGAGATAGCTCCGGGTGCAAACTCGGAGCTGTTTTTTTACGAAACAGCTAATTTTAGCCAAAAGTTCTTTGAAAACCTGATATTACGGTTTTTTTGTTTGTAAAAGGGTTTACAGTGCAGATCTCCTTATAATTATTGAAAATGTGTTTCGTTACTCTTAATATTCGAGAATTTCGACTTCCGGAACTCATTGATATATCTGGGTTGTTGGTATTTGAAGGTATCTCCGATAAGTAAAACGCATCAAAGGTCTCACTCAAGATGACGAGGAGATACTTGAGAATTTGAAGGTATCTCCGATAAGTAAAACGCATCAAAGATCCAGAAAAATACGGCCTTCTTTACCATTTCCTATTTGAAGGTATCTCCGATAAGTAAAACGCATCAAAGTACCCCTGCACCCATTAGATTTAGATGCAGGATAATTTGAAGGTATCTCCGATAAGTAAAACGCATCAAAGAGCTCTGCTTTGTAGATGCCTGCTGCAAGGGTTGATTTGAAGGTATCTCCGATAAGTAAAACGCATCAAAGTCCTGCAGCAGAAAATCAAAGACAATGAATATTATTTGAAGGTATCTCCGATAAGTAAAACGCATCAAAGGCCGCTCTGAAAAAGGAAAAGCTCGGACTAAAATTATATTTGGGCGGGAAGCAACGTAAAGCCTTCTTTTCTTGCTGCATCTCTCAGTTTTGAATCAAGGCAGACGAAATAATGACCTTTTGGCCTTTTTCCTGCCCATACGAGCGCGGCAGATAGTTGCAAGGCATCTGCGGCACGGAGAGGGTGCAGCATAAGAAGTCTTCCTGCAATATCCCGTATGTCTTCGCCGGGTTCAATCTCTGTCCATGTATCCGAAAGAAGGGTGAGGAGATGCCGCACACCGTCTTCTTCCTCAGGTTTGAGGAATCCCTTGCGCCGCAAGCGGGCAAAGGCTGAACAGCACTCTATGAAGCTGCCCCACCATACTGCAATAGCGTGATCTTTTCTCACAAGCTGTTAGACAGCCTTTGTTTGTGGTTCGTCAATGCATAATGGGATGATAGCAGAAGAATCCCAGAACATCATCTTCCTTCCTCCCGTTCCCGTAAAAGGGCATTAAGAGCCCGTCCTTTTTTATCCTTTGGTCTGGGCATATTCCAAAAATCTGCCGGCAGTCTGCCTGCGCCGATGCGGACAAGCCCTGCCTTCTCCAACGTTAATAGATGCGCCGGTATTTCAATATCTCCTCTTTTCAAAGGAATAATCTTGGCTATAGGCTTTCCCCTGTCAGTGACAAGAACCTCTTCTCCAGCCTTTACCTTTGACAGGTATTCGCTGATAGATGCCTTTAATTCAGAAACCTTTGCGGTCTTCATAGGGTTATCCTCCGTGACTATATGGATATGACCGATATAGTCTTATTCCATAGCCCTGTCAAATGAAAAAAACGAATAACAGTTACTTTATCGTATGAAACATAAGCTCAGCATGATTTAATGAACCGCTTTTATCAAGAATGAGTTTCAGGAGAAAAGGGCGTCTTGGCGGAAGCGAGTTAAACCGCAGGTCAAAATATTCCACCATATATCCTTCGCCCTCCTCTTTTACGGTTACCACAGGAAATCTGGCAAACCAGAGATATGTCTTTACAATCTCCAGTTTTTCAACCTTTTCAATAATGTTATTTCCCTCCGGTCCCTGATTTAAGCCTTCAGGGAGATGCTTTTTCTCAAAGGAATTAAATGGCGAGATGCTTTTCAGCGCATCAACATCAACCTGATAAAACCTTTTATCATCCTCTATATACACAGACCATCTGAAAGGGGAGAAGGGGAGGGGAATTGCCTCAACTCTTTTGCCGGTTATGCCAAGTTTTTGAGCCTCGGCCTTAGCGCTTTCAATAGCAATGGTTCTCCATGTGTAGGCAATCCCCAGATAGATTATTATACCTGCAACAGAACTCAAGGCTATAACCTTTGTCCATTCCCGTTTGAACTTTATTATGACCAATGGGATAAGCATCAAGGCGGTGAAATAAAAATCTATGATAAAGACAAGGTCAAGAGAGTATCTTTTGTCGGTGAAAGGAAAGAAAACTAAAGTCCCGTAAGATGTGATGAGGTCAAGGAAGATATGGGTGTATATGCCTAATAAAAACAGGCCAAAGGTTGTTAGATAGCCTAATTTTTCTCTAAATCGTTCTATTGAACAGACAATACCTGCCATGATAGCGGCGATTACAAAACTGCCGATAATGGAGTGCGTAAATCCCCGATGGTATTTGAGATAGGCGAGGGGACCTGCAAGCCTCAGGGTTAAGTGGTCAATATCAGGTATTAGTGCGGCAACAATAAAGATTATGGTGGCAGGTCTGCCAAATCTCTGATAGAATCCTGTTCTGGACAGAACGACACCGGAGAGGCCGTGTGTTATTGGATCCATAGGTTTAGATAAGTATATTATATATAATGGTATTAAACAACAGGGGATTTTATCGTTACCTTTTTATGAGAACAATTAAAAGAACAGTTTGTTCAGCCTTTGTTTTATTTATCTTATTCTCGTCAGATGCTGTTGCCGACCTTTATCAGTGGCAGGATGAAAAAGGGGATATCCATGTTGTAGATGATATGCTCCTGGTTCCGCCGCAATATAAAGATAAGGCAAAGAAATTAAAGGCAAGGCCTTCAAGGCAAACCCCTTCTCCCCAACAAAATGTTCAACCCCCTGTGCCGCCTCAAACATCTTCAGAACAAGAAGAGCTGTATGGGGATTATCCTTTGAGTTGGTGGAAAAATGAGTTCAGCAGTAAAAAAAACGAGATTTCTAAACTTGAAAATACTATAAAAGAGCAGAAAAATTTTATAGCTGATTATGAAAGAGGGAGGAGGCTTTATCGATTATACAGCAAGGAAGATACGGATAAATACGAAACCTATAAAAAAGAGCTGTCTGATAATGAGAACCAATTGAACAAACTCAAAACAGATTTGGACGAATTCAGGCGCAAGGCGCAAATCTACGGCGTTCCGAGGGCAATCAGAGAATAGTAATTAACAGGCTGTTGAAAAAGGCATCAACAGCCTTGATTACACAGATTAGGAAAAACGATTACACAGATATTTCAATGAGTTTTAATCTGTGAAATCTAATCTTTTATCCGTGTAATTGAAGTTTGTTGAGTTTTTCAACAAACTGTTAATATGGTAAAACCTGTTATCAGTTGTAGGGCAAGCCTTCAGGCTTGCTTATTTGCAGGGCTAAAGCCCTGCCCTACATCAAGTTATTTATCAAGTTATTTATTGCCTTCACTATAATATGGTAAAACCTATTATCAGAAATAGCATTGCATATCTCTTATGTTTATGCCTCCTTTACCCCGTGACTAAGGTTTTTGGTGTGGATGACGATGCTATAACAATAGTGGCAGCAGGAGACCTTTATCTTGGAGGCTCTGCCAATCCATACTTAAAACAGCGCGGATATTCATATCCATTTGAATCAACCAAGGATGTTTTGCATAGCGCGGATATCGCAGTTGTCAATCTCGAAGCGCCCTTGACCAACAAGACGGAAATATTTATGAATAAAGAGTTTGTCCTTAAGGCTAACCCTGATTCAAGTGAGGCGATAAAGGCTGTGGGTTTTGATGTGGCGACATTGGCAAATAATCACATTATGGATTACGGGCAAGAGGGATTGAAAGATACGATAACCGCACTTAATAAGAGAGGGGTAAGCTATACTGGCGCAGGAGAAGACTTAAATAATGCAAGGAAGCCTGCCATCCTTAATGTTAAAAATAAAAAGATTGCCTTTCTTGCATATTCCAGGGTCTTTCCAGAAGAATTCTATGCTACCGATATCTCTGGCGGAACAGCGCCCGGTTTATTTGAATATATAAGGGACGATATTAAAAAGATAAAGAAAGATGCTGATATTGTTGTTGTTTCTTTTCACTGGAGTGAAGAGCTGTTGAAATATCCCAAAGAATACCAAATTAAACTTGCCCATCTTGCCATTGACAGCGGGGCAAATCTAATCATAGGCCATCACCCGCATGTGATTCAGGGTATAGAGAAATATAAAAACGGCCTCATCTTTTACAGTCTTGGGAATTTTGCCTTTGGATCTATCAGCCAATCATCGCCAGAGGGTATATTGGCCGCTGTCCGGTTTAAGGGTAACCAAATCATCTCGGCTGAGATAATTCCATTAAATGTCAATAATAAAGAGGTTTTTTTTCAGCCAAAGGTTTTGGAAGGAGAAAGGGCGGAAGTTGCAATGAGGAATATTCAAGAAATATCAGACAGATTCAAATTAACCATTATGGCTAGGGAAGGAAAGGGCTACATACAGCTTAACGAGGAGTTAAAATCAGCCTCGCTTCCGTGAATAGGGGTTGTTGTTACAAGTAGAGTTAAGTCAGATATTATGTAAACGTGTGATCCCTTGCTATGCAAGTTTACATAATATATCTTATGCGACAATAAAATTTAGTTAGCCTTAATGGCCTGTTTGGGCTAAAAATCCCTATATTCCATTCGTTTTGCCCCCTGTTATCTTTATCCCGCTTTTCTTTATTGCGCTTTTTATCATCTTTAGTTTCCAATCCCTATGCGCATTAATTGTAGAGAGAACCTCTCTGGGGTTATCGGTTATTTTAACGAGGTCTAAATCTTCCGGAGATATTGTATCTTCCTTTAACATCGTTGTTTTCATCCAGTGGATAAGACCATTCCAATAATCCTTGCCAACCAGAATTAAAGGCAATGGATATATCTTATGAGTCTGAACAAGCGTAAGCGCCTCAAAAAATTCATCAAGGGTTCCAAATCCGCCAGGCATACAGACATAGCCCATGGCATACTTTATAAACATCACCTTTCTGGCAAAAAAGTATTTAAAGGTTAATGATTTATTCTGAAATGGGTTCGGCTTCTGCTCCTTTGGCAGAAGGATGTTGAGTCCTACCGAACCTCCGCCATTCTTGGCAGCGCCTCTGTTGGCAGCCTCCATAATGCCGGGACCGCCGCCGGTTATGATGGTATAGCCATCCTTTGCAAGCAGTGTGGCTATATCTTCGGCCATTTTGTAGTATGTATGATTTTTAGGAAATCTTGCGGAGCCGAATATAGATACAGCCGGCCCTATGGCAGAAAGTTCTTCAAAACCCTCCACGAACTCGCTCATTATTTTAAATATACGCCATGTTTCCTGACCTCTTAAATCTTCAACCATTTTTATTTACTCCCATTCTATAGTACTCGGGGGTTTTGTGCTGATATCATAAACCACCCTGTTGATGCCGCGCACTTCATTTATAATCCTTGAGGAGATCCTTGCCATTAAATCATAGGGAAGCTTTACCCAGTCTGCCGTCATTCCATCCATGCTTTCTACAGCCCTTATTGCGGCAACATTCTCATATGTCCTCTCATCACCCATGACACCCACTGTCCTTACGGGCAAAAGCACTGCAAACGCCTGCCACATCTTTGTGTAAAGGCCGGCCTTTTTTATCTCTTCAAGCACAATACTGTCTGCCTTTCTTAGTATATCACATCTCTCTTTTGTAACCTCGCCTAAAATTCTTATAGCAAGGCCTGGGCCTGGAAATGGGTGTCTGTTTATTATTTCCTCAGACATGCCAAGTTCTTTACCCAGTATCCGCACTTCATCCTTAAACAATTCGCGAAGAGGTTCGACAAGTTTGAGTTTCATTTTTTTTAGAAGACCGCCGACATTATGGTGGCTTTTTATTGTCGCTGAAGGGCCTTTGAAGGATACACTCTCAATCACATCCGGATAAAGAGTGCCTTGTCCAAGAAAGCTCACTTCCTGCCTTTTGCCTCCGCCTCTGGCGGATGAGGCGGATGCCCCCTGTTTTAACTTCATGGCCTCTTCTTCAAAGACCCTTACAAATTCATTGCCTATTATTTTTCTCTTCTTTTCAGGGTCCTCGATACCTTTGAGCTTGTTTAAAAATCTTTGAGAGGCGTCAATACATTTAAAATTCATACGAAAATGCTTCTTTAATGTCTCTTCAACCTTCTTTGCCTCACCCTGCCTCAATACGCCGTTGTCTACAAAGATACAGGTAAGTTTGTTTCCTATGGCCTTATGCATTAATACCGCTGCAACTGCTGAATCCACACCCCCGCTTATGCCGCATACCACCCCCCTGCCCCCTACCCTTTCCCTTATATCCTTTACAGCAGTGTCTACAAATGCCTCCATGGTCCAGATAGGTTTGCATCCACATATCTTGAAAAGGAAATTTCTAATTATCTGCAAGCCCTTTGGCGTATGAACTACTTCCGGATGAAACTGCACGCCAAAGATTTTTCTTTTGGCATCCTTCATAGCACAGATTGGAGAATTACTACTGCGGGCAATAGATGTGAATCCATTAGGCATCTTTCTTACACGGTCGCCGTGGCTCATCCATACAGGCGTGAGGTGTGAGGCGTAAGGCGTGAGGCGTGACAACAAATCATTACTATCATCAATTACCAGTTCAGCGCTTCCGTATTCTCTGTGTGATGATTTTTCAACCTTTCCGCCTAAAAGGTAGGCTGTAAGCTGCATGCCGTAGCATATGCCGAGGATTGGAATGTCCAGATTGAAGAGTTCTTTTGGAATAAGAGGGGCGTTTTTATCGTAGACGCTTGACGGCCCGCCGGAGAGGATTATGCCTTTTGGGTGAAAAGCCCTGATCTTTTCAAGGCCTATATTATAAGGATGTATCTCGCAGTAGACCTTTTGTTCCCGCACCCTCCTTGCAATAAGCTGGGTATATTGGGAACCAAAGTCTAAAATAAGGATTTTTTGCTGATGTATGTTTTGCATTAGGGGAATATTTTATTAAAGTTAAAAAAATATATCTTAAAAAAACCAAATAGACAATAGAAAAATCATGCGTGTAAAAAACCTCTTTCTTGACAGTATCCATTCTGTTATGATAAGAACAGCTCTTTTTTTATACAGAACAAGACTGAATCTTACGATAGAATCATTAAGCAAATCATATAGTTTAATAGGTAGGACACTTCATGTTTCAATTTGTTAAGATAGCAGCGCTATCCTTTATAATAATTATAGCACCTTGGGATTCATTTAAACCAACATATAATAGCGATATATTTCAGTTTATAATAACCTCTTTCAGTTCAGTTGACCTGCCATTTGTATCAAGCAGTCTGCATAGAGAGGAATTGGAACAAGCCTCTGTCTTTTGGAAGTATTTCTTTCTATTAATCTTTTTCCTGTCTGTTGATGGATTCAAAATATTGATTGAAATTTATAAACGTCCGGTCTTACGGACTTATACTTCCAACCCTCAGGATGTAACAGCATTAATCGCATGCTACAATAGCGCTAAAACAATAAAGTTTACGATTGATGACCTTCAAAAGATTTTGTCTAATGATAGGATTATTGTTGTGGATGACGGCAGCACTGATAATACATTTAATATTGCAAAGAATATGGGCGTTCAGGTATATCGGTTTGAAATGAATAAAGGAAAAGTTGCAGCCATTAATTTTGGAATCTACCGTGTTAAAACTAAGTATACTTTGCTATTAGATGATGATACAAGGGTAGGCCCTTTGTCTCCTCCAACCTCTTTGCTGGAGGAAGGGTACACCGGAGTGGCCTTTAACCTTTTACCTTGCCGTAGAACACGAGACTTGACTAATGGGAAAAACTTTGTAAGCTGCCTTCAGAGATACGAGTACAGTAAATCCATGGAGATTGGCAAAAGATTCCAAGACGGCGCATTGAGCGTCAGCTGCATATCCGGCGCAGTAGGCCTGTTTTTGACTTCACGGCTCAATTCTTTCCATCATTTACACTCAACGGTATTTCAGGGAGAAGATTTGGAGAGAACCTTAATAGATTTATTAAAAGGCGGAAAGGTTGCCTTTGTAAATCAAAATGTTTGGACCTTTGCCCCGGATAACTGGTTGAGTCTCACAAAGCAACGGCTTTTTAACTGGTACCCTGGGTTTTACCGCAATATAGACCATTTCTTCCATATACTCTTTGACAAACAACTTCCGTTAAGGCTCAAAGGTGAAATGTTTTATAACATCTTTGTAATTCTGACTGATCCTCTAAGGATATATTCATTTTTTGCCCTGTTTATTTATAAGCAGTGGGCTATGCTTCTTTTCGTATATCTCTTTTATTTAGCTATAGAGATATACCCCTTTATTGTAGTGGAAAAATATCTTCCTGTCGCAAGATATTATATGCCCGCCCTCATCGCATATCCCATATATGGAATTTATAATACCCTATTGCGCTCTCTTGCTTTATTCGTATGGTTGTATAATAGATTTATAACAAAACGGATGAGACCAAAAGGACGCCCGGGGGATAGAATTGCTTAGGAATGCCTTTCTGATTGCTGTATTTCTACTATGGCTGCCAAATGTTGTAATGGGCGCTGACAGCTTAACTATCACAAATGATTATATTATAGATATCAAAGATGGCGGGGATAAAACATATAACGACACATATATCCGCTTAGATTATAAACAGCTCTACGCAGTGGGCTATCTTGGAGAGTGGCAGCATGGCTTTGAAATAGGCGGGTTTATAAAAGATGAACGGATGTCTGCGTATAGCGCAATGTTGCGGGCTCGTGGAAATGATCAGACCTATCAGGTGGGAACCGATCAGGTGTTAGGAATGGGTTTTGTGGGAAAGGTTGATTTACGATACATCCATATTGAAGAATTAGAAAAAACCGGAGATAAACACGACCTTTTTGTTTATGGTTTGGGATTTGATAAATATTATGGTGATTACAACTATTTGACTGCTGTGATTTATAACGACCCCCGGAAGAGTGATAGATTCTCTGTAGTCATCAGTAACACCCTTGCCAATCAGAACTCTTATCTGAGATTAGGTGTCGTTCCGAGAAGCGACGGCACATTGGGCTATTTTGGAACAATAAAATACCACTGGATTGTGGCCGGATATGCCTATACGCGAGAATTTGACTTTACTACCCTTGATAGGAAGGTTTTTACCTTAGCGCTCCAGATACCCTTTGATTTAAAGTGGAACAGAGAAGAACAATAACCCGAAAAGTGCATAATGCCTGTCTGCAAACAACTACTCCACCACCTTATAATTCGGCGCCTCTTTTGTGATTACGACATCATGGACATGACTTTCACGAAGCCCTGCAATGCTTATTCTGACTAATTTGGCATTCTTTCTAAGCTCAGAAATAGTCCTGCACCCGCAATAACCCATACCGGATTTTAGGCCGCCTATAAGCTGAAATATACTTGAAGATACCGGCCCCTTGTGAGGCACCCTCCCCTCAATGCCTTCCGGCACAAGCTTAAGCTCGCTCTCAACATCATCCTGAAAGTATCTGTCTTTGCTCCCTTTCTTCATAGCTTCAATAGATCCCATTCCTCTATACATCTTATAGGTTCGCCCTTGATAAAGAACTGTCTCCCCAGGGCTTTCATCTGTGCCTGCAAATAACCCTCCTATCATAACCGAATCAGCGCCGGCAGCGAGGGCCTTTACAATATCGCCTGAAAACTTTATGCCGCCGTCGGCAATAACCGGTATGTTCTTTTTTCTGGCAACAGCCGCACAATCCATGATGGCTGTTATCTGCGGAACGCCTACCCCTGTCACTATCCTGGTGGTGCATATTGAGCCGGGGCCAATGCCAATCTTTACAGCATCAACGTCAGCCTTTATCAGAGCATTTGCGCCATCGGATGTCCCAACATTGCCTGCTATCAGCTGGCATTTTGGAAAGTTTTTCTTGGTATCTTTAACAGCGGTGAGCACCCCTTTGCTGTGGCCGTGGGCTGTATCAATAACAATAACATCAGCGCCTGCCTTTAAAAGCGCATCTATCCTTGCCTCGCGGTCAAATGATACGCCAACTGCAGCGCCAACCATTAATCGCCCGAGTTTATCCTTGCAAGAGTTTGGATATTTTTCCCGTTTTTCTATGTCAGAGATGGTTATCAGGCCTTTCAACTGCCCATTTTTATCAATTAACGGCAGTTTTTCTATCCTGTGGCGGTGAAGCATATCCTTTGCCTTTTCTATTGATGTGCCGGCCGGAGCTGTTACAAGTTTTTTTGTCATTACCTCGGATATTTTTTTGTTAGGGTTCTTCTCAAATCTTAAGTCCCTGTTGGTAAGGATGCCGACCAATACCCCGTTTTTAACTATAGGGAAACTGGATATCTGCTCTATTTTTTTAATCTGCAATGCATCGGCAATGCGCTGGTCTGGCTCCAGTGTCCTTGGTTTCATTATTACAACACTTTCGTATTTTTTTACTTTGTCAACCTCTATGGCCTGTTCTTCTATGGTCAGGTTTTTATGGATTATGCCCATACCGCCTTCCTGGGCTATTGCAATTGCCATGCGGGATTCCGTTACTGTATCCATAGCGGAGCTTAAAAGAGGTATATTTAATCTGATGGTATTTGTAAGGCGGGTAGAGGTATCTACATCCCTCGGCAAAGCTTCCGAAAATGCCGGTATCAGTAAAACATCGTCAAAGGCAAGACCTTGTTTAATATTTTTTTCTGGCATAAATAAAACCTCCAACAGAAATTGATTGAGGCTGGAGGCAAGAGGTGCGAGGCAAACGACACTACCTCCATCCTCCAACCTCTAACCTGTCTTCTCCAATAGTATCCCTTCCAAAAGCCCCGCATCGCTTACCGTCATTTTATCAAAACCAAAACCTTCCATTGCCTTTAAAACAATAGCTGCGCCTGGGATTATTATGTCTTCCCTCCCCTTTTCAAGAGAGAGAATTTCCTCTCTCTGTTTTAAAGGCAATAAGGCAAGGTGTTGATATATCTTTCTGATAGCCTCATAACTTAATATGTAATTGTTTATCTTGCCTGACTCATATTTCTCAAGTCCCTGATCAATAGCAGCAAGCGTGGTAATAGTACCTGCTGTTCCTACAAATAAGGCGGAGGCTGAAGGTAAACAGCCATCTCTTTTCATCAAATCCTTTAAATCTGCAATAACACCTCTTATCTCATTTTCCATTGCGTCTAACTCACTGTGAGTCGGCGGGTCTGTCTTGAGATAATTTTCTGTGAGATGCACCACCCCCATCTCAAGACTCCACGCACCAAGCATCCTTCCGGCATCTGTTGCAATAAACTCGGTGCTCCCTCCGCCAATATCAACGACAAGGCATTTGGGGATAGATTTTAAATCTGTCCCCACTTTTATGACTGACAGAACCCCAAGCAAAGAAAGCCTTGCCTCTTCATCGCCTGATATTATCTTTATCTCTATCCCTGTCCTTTTCAGGACACTGTTCAGAAATTCTTCCCTGTTCTTTGCCCTGCGTACCACACTGGTTGCAACTGCCCTTACCTCTTTTATATCATACTCTTTTATCTTTTCAGAAAAAAACTCAAGCGCCTTTATTGTCCTTTCCTGAGCCTTCCTGTTTATGCCAATATCTTCTTTATAACCGCCGCCAAGCCTTGTGATGGTTCGTTTTAAGTAAACAGGCTGAAGGTTTTTATTATCTATCTCTGCAATCAGTAACCTTAAGGTGTTTGTGCCAATATCAATGGAGGCGTATTTTGTTGACATAGCTGTATCATTGCTTAATTCAGTTTATGCTCAAAAATATCCCAGATGCAAGGCGCCGAGGAGCGAGCAGCGGAGCATACGCCCTCAGGTATGTGAGCAGCGCAGTGACGAAGGCAACGTAGCAGATGGGTATTTTTCAGCATAAACTATTTCCTTTCCGGCTCTATTGCGATAGATAACTTCTCTGCCCCGGCGCGCTTGGCAATATCCAAAACCTTTACAACTATGCCGTGGAGAACATCTTTATCTGCCTTTATTATTACGATTTTATCAGCTCGAGATGTAATATCTGTTTTTATAGCGTCAAAAAGCATTTCTATGCCGATTGTTTTGTTGTTAATATATATAATACCTCCCGGAGCAATGGAGATAGTTATACCCTTCCCTGTTTCAGTGTCTGCCGTAACCGCCTTTGGCAGCTTTATTTTGAATGATTCCATTATCAGAAGCGGCGTTGTCACCATAAAAATCACAAGCAAGACAAGCATGACATCAGTCAATGGAGTGATATTTATCTCAGAGATAATCTTATCCCTATTACCTGCAAGACTCCATTTTTTCATTTATTGTCCTCAAAAAGCGCATCAATAAATTCTGCTGCCCTGCCTTCTATTTCAACTGCCGCGCTGTTTATTTTTCTTGTAAAGTAATTATATGCAATAACCGCCGGCACAGCCACAAAAAGACCTGCTGCGGTTGCCACAAGGGCCTCTGCAATCCCATCTGCCACAACAGAAGGCCCTGCCCCCTCTGCTATGGCGAGGTCATGGAATGCCCTGATAATTCCAAGCACTGTGCCAAAGAGCCCCACAAAGGGGGCTGTGCTTCCAGTGGTTCCAAGAACGCCTAAATACCGCTCTAAATAAAGAAGCTCTTGTTTTGCTGCCAGCTCCATTGCCTCTCCAACCGCTGTTTTGCCTTCTTTATATTTTGTAAGCCCTGCCTTAAAAATCCTTGCCAGAGGTTCTTCCTTCCCGCAGATGGTAAATGCCGCCTCCCTGTTACCATCCCTTAAAGCCTTTTCAATTTGCAAAGAAAATATTTTAGAACCTCTTCGGAATTTAAATAAAGCCCAAAGTCTCTCCATCATCACGCCGACAGAGAGAACAGAAAAGAAGGCGAGGACAATTACCGTAACGCCGCCTTTTTGAAGCAGGGATATAAGACCAAGATTATCAAACATATTTATATTTCTAAACCTAATGTAATCTGCCGATTTATCGGCTATTCAAAGTTACGCAATAGAAATACGCCCATAAATGGGCAACTACCTTTTATACTCCTTAGAATATTCAATGTAGTTTTTTGCGGATTTCAAAATCCTTGCCACTTCTTCATCTTTAAGCTGTCGGACAACCTTTCCCGGCAGCCCCATGACAAGGCTTTTCGGCGGGATTATGCTCTTTTCAGTAACGAGTGCGCCCGCTCCTATGATGGAATCTTCGCCGATGGTAACGCCATCAAGTATTATTGAACCCATGCCGATGAGGCACCTATCTTTGATCACACAGCCGTGCAGCGTAACATTGTGCCCGACAGTAATATCATTGCCAAGCATCACAGGCCAAACACCTTTTGTGCCGTGAAGGACGCAATTATCCTGGATATTTGTCCTTGCGCCAAGCTTAATATGATGAACATCGCCTCTCAGAACAGCGTTGCACCAAATGCTGGAATATTCGCCTATCTCCACATCGCCGATTACCTGGGCGCTGTCTTCAATATAGGCTGTAGCATGTATTTTTGGATTTATGTTTTTGTAAGGTCTTATCATAAGAAATTACAGATTGTGATATGCCTTATAAATATAGTATAAGGTCTTTTCTTCGGTAGATATTCTCTTCATTAACGCCGCTCTTATTGCAATAATGCCATTTATAAAACCGGTTTCGTCTGCTGTAATGGCTTTTTCATTTTCATACCTTGAAAGAAAATCAAAAATATTCTTGGAAATATCTTTCATGCCGTCTATAAAAATATCAAGCGCAGGCAGCAGTGCGTCTTGTTTAAGCTCTATGGCCTTTTGCCTCATAGCAGGGTAAAACTTATTGTCCTCATCCCGGAGATGATTAATGAGGATAGTTTTAAGCTGTTCAATAATTTTCAATACATAAGCAGTGTCACGGATGTCCTTGTTTTCTATAATAGGCTCTAATTTCTTGAATGCCTTCTCTATCATTGCATGTTCTTTTTCTAAACCCTTAATAAATTTTTCATGCTCCATAACAATGCCCCTCTAAATAAAGACACCAATAAAGGTGTAAAACTATAACAAAAACACCCATCTTTGCGCAAGATTTTGCTGCCACCCAGAAAATCAAAGTCTATTTTTTTGTATCACTTTCTGGGCGTCTTTACAGATGCGATAAATTCAGCGCTGAAAAGCAATATAACTGCCGAATAAAATATCCATAAAAGCATTATCATAATAGCGCCAAGAGAGCCATACATCTTATTAAAACTCCCAAAGTGTGCGAGGTATAAGGCAAAGAGGTGTTTTGCTGTCTCCCATAAAACAGAGAATATTACGCTGCCTAAAATAGCATGTCTTGCCTTTATGTTCTTCCCGGCCATTATTTTGAATATAAAGGCGACGGCAATAATCATAATTACAACTGGCAGGAAATATTTAAAGGTTATACTCTTTGCAACATAGTAGGATATATCTATGCCCAAGACAGCTATTTTTACTCTGCCTAAAATCTCTGCGGCAATCGGAAGACCTATAGAAATAAGAAAAACTGCGCACCAGATAAAAAATACACCCCATACAACTATCCTGGTTTTTATGAAGCCCATCTTCTCTGCTTCTCCAAAAATGAGGTTCATTGCATCCCTTATCGCGAGTATTACAAACTCAGCGCTCCAGATGAGCGTGATAATGCCAATCCAGCCAAAAACCTTTCTGTTAGCTATAAGCCCTTTAATATCATCTACGATGCTGTCGCTCAAATATGGAAGGCTCTCCTTTACAAATTCTAAAATCCGTTCAAAAAGCCGTGTCTCCGTTCCGAGAATAGAGCCTATAAAAGAGAAGAGCAGAAACATGAGCGGGAGCAGAGAGAATAAGGCATAAAATGATATTGCCGCAGCCATAGTAAGACAATTATCATAAGAAAATGCCCTAATGCTGTCAGTTATAATTACAAAAAGTCGTTTCATAATTATTTCTGCCTCTTTCTAAAATAAAGCCGTATGACAACCTTATCAAGGCCAAAGGCCTCTCTCATTTGATTTACAAGGAACCGTTCATAGGAAAAGTGAATACCTTCCGGGTAATTGGCAAAGCCGACAAATGTAGGCGGTTTTATGTCAGTCTGGGTTATATAATAAATTTTCAGCAATTTCCCCTTATACATCGGAGGCTGATGGTGCTTATTGAAGGTGCTAAAAAATTTGTTAAGCTGTGCAGTTGGTATCCTTTTCGTAAGCTGCGCCAATACCTCTTCTACCAATTCAAGGATTTTAAAAATCCTCTGGCCTGTAAGCGCTGACACAAAGATGACAGGGGCGAACTGCAAAAATTTTACCTTCCACCGTATACGTTCTGCATATTGTTTTGCCGTGTTTGTCTCTTTTTCAGGCAAATCCCATTTATTGACAACAATAATACATCCCTTACCCCTTTCATAGGCAAGGCCTGCTATCTTTTCATCCTGCTCTGTCATGCCGCTCATTGCATCTATAACCAATAATGCAACATCGCATCTATCAATACACTTGATTGCCGACATAACTGAATACTGTTCAAGCGCCATGCCTATCCTTGCCTTTTTTCTTATACCGGCTGTATCAACAAGCAGATAATTTTTCTTATTATAATTGAATTGCGTATCAATGGCATCTCTGGTTGTGCCAGGAATATCGCTTACCACAACCCTCTCATAGCCGAGAAGCCTGTTAACAAGGGAAGACTTGCCGACATTTGGTCTTCCAACTACTGCCAATTTTATCCTCTCTTCTTTTTCTTCTTTGACAGCAGCCCTTGGAATAAGGCTTATTGCTTTATCTAATAATTCATCAACCCCCCTTCCCTGTTCAGATGAATTATTAGATAAAGCAATAAGCCTTATTCCAAG
>Ga0209211_10003616_pt1 | contig 24961 bp, 24 predicted proteins | sample RifGroA2_FD_183992 | JGI IMG/M metagenome (GOLD analysis project Ga0209211, IMG submission 183992) | Groundwater microbial communities from Rifle, Colorado, USA - Groundwater A2 (SPAdes) (version 2) | ecosystem: Environmental > Aquatic > Deep subsurface > Groundwater | place: Rifle, Colorado...
ATCTGGTGCTTTCCGGCGGCCTAACCGCAGACAACGTCGGCGACGCCGTGCGGCGCGTGCGCCCGGTGGCGGTCGATGTCTCGTCTGGTGTCGAAGCGAGCAAGGGAACCAAGGATCACTCGAAAATCGCTGCCTTCGTGGCGGCTGTACGGAAAGCCGATGAGTCAATATAACTTCCCCGACGCCAAGGGCCATTTCGGCCCCTACGGTGGCGTCTTCGTGGCCGAGACGCTGTTTGGCGCACTCGATGAGTTGAAGCAAGCCTACGCCGCCGCGCAGGCCGATCCGGCTTTTCGCGCCGAATACGAATACGAGTTGAAGCATTTTGTTGGACGCCCGTCGCCGATCTACCACGCCAAGCGCTGGTCCGAAATGCTCGGCGGCGCCCAGATGTATCTCAAGCGTGAAGATCTCAACCACACCGGCGCCCACAAGGTTAACAACTGCATCGGTCAGGCCATGCTCGCCAAGCGCATGGGCAAGCCGCGCGTCATCGCCGAAACCGGCGCCGGCCAGCACGGCGTCGCGACGGCCACGGTGGCTGCTCGCTACGGTATGGAGTGCGTGGTGTACATGGGCAGCGAAGACGTCAAGCGGCAGGCCGCCAACGTTTATCGCATGAAGCTGCTTGGCGCCACCGTCGTGCCGGTTGAATCGGGTTCGAAGACACTGAAGGATGCGCTCAATGAAGCGATGCGCGACTGGGTCACCAACATCCACAACACTTTCTACATTATCGGCACGGTTGCCGGTCCGCATCCGTACCCGATGCTGGTCCGCGATTTCCAGAAAATCATCGGCGAGGAATGTCTGGTTCAGATGCCCGAAATGACGGGGCGTCAGCCGGATGCCGTGATCGCCTGTGTCGGCGGCGGTTCCAACGCGATGGGTATTTTCTATCCCTACATCAACGTCGAAGGCGTCCGCCTGATCGGTGTCGAAGCGGCCGGTGACGGCATGGAAACCGGCCGCCATTCGGCTTCGCTGACCGCTGGCGTGCCCGGCGTGTTGCATGGCAACCGGACTTACCTGTTGCAGGACGAAGACGGCCAGATCATCGAAACACATTCGGTCTCGGCCGGCCTCGACTACCCGGGTGTTGGCCCGGAACACGCTTGGCTCAAGGATCTTGGCCGCGCTGAATATCAGCCGGTAACGGACAGCGAAGCGCTGGCCGCTTTCCACACCCTGTGCCGCATCGAAGGCATCATCCCGGCGCTCGAATCCAGCCATGCGCTGGCCTACGCCGCGAAGCTGGCGCCGACGTTGCCGAAGGACAAGATTCTGCTGGTCAATCTCTCCGGCCGGGGTGATAAGGACATGCACACCGTGGCCGAAAAATCGGGAATTGTCTTCTGATGTCGCGTATAAAAACCGCTTTTGACCGGCTCAACGCCGAAGGCCGCAAGGCGCTGATTCCCTTCATCACCGCCGGTGATCCGGATGCCGCACTGACCCTGCCGCTCATGCAGGCGCTGGTCGAGGCCGGTGCCGACGTGATCGAACTCGGCGTCCCGTTTTCTGACCCGATGGCCGATGGCCCGACCATCCAGCGCGCTTCCGAACGTGCCCTGGCCAAGGGCATGACGCTGCGCAAGGTGCTGCAATTGGTCAGCGCCTTCCGCACGCTCGATGATAAAACGCCGGTTGTGTTGATGGGTTACGCCAATCCAATCGAGGCCATGGGCCTCGAGAAATTTGCCGAGAAGGCTGCGCAGTCCGGGGTTGATGGTGTTCTCGTCGTCGATTACCCGCCCGAAGAAGCGGCCAGCTTTGGCGCCGCGATGAAGGCGCACGGTATGGATCCGATCTTCCTGCTGGCCCCGACTTCCAACGCCGAGCGCATCGCCCAGGTGGCCGAAATCGCCAGTGGTTACGTCTATTACGTTTCGCTGGCTGGCGTTACCGGTTCCGGCGCTCTGAATGTCGAGGCGGTGGCTGAGCGTCTGCCGCTGATCCGCGAAAAGACTGGTCTGCCGGTCGGCGTCGGTTTTGGCATCCGTGACGCGTCGACCGCAGCACGCATTGCCGCTATCGCCGACGCCGTTGTCGTCGGCAGCCGGATTATCGAAGAAATTGAAAAATCGACGGCGGAAACAGCCTGCGCCAATGTGAAAGCCTTGGTTGCAGACATTCGTCGCGGTGTGGATGAGGTGAAAAAATGAGCTGGCTGACCAAACTGCTGCCCCCCAAGATCAAGCGTGAGCAAGGCGCCCAGCGCCGCGGCAACCTGCCGGAAGGCCTGTGGAGCAAGTGTCCGTCCTGCGAGGCTGTGCTCTACGCGACTGACCTCGAAAATAACCTGCAGGTCTGCCCCAAATGCGGCCACCACAACCGCCTGAACGCCCGTCAGCGCCTCGATATCCTGTTGGATGCCGAAGGCCGCTTCGAGATCGGTGCCGAGGTGTTGCCGGTCGACAGCCTCAAATTCAAGGACTCCAAACGCTATCCCGATCGTCTGATGGATGCCAATGAATCCAGTGGCGAGAGCGATTCCTTGGTCGTCCTGCAAGGCGCCATCAAGACCATGCCGGTCGTCGCTGCTGCCTTTGAATTCGACTTCATGGGCGGCTCGATGGGCTCCGTGCTTGGTGAGCGCTTTGTGCGCGGCGTGCAGACTGCCGTCGAGCACAAAATGCCCTTCATCTGCATCACCGCTTCCGGTGGCGCCCGCATGCAGGAAGGCCTGTTTTCGCTGATGCAGATGGCCAAGACGACGGCATCGCTGACCAAACTGTCCGAAGCCGGACTGCCTTTTATCTCCATCCTGACCGACCCGACCATGGGTGGTGTTTCCGCCTCCTTCGCCTTTGTTGGCGATGTGGTCATTGCCGAACCCAAGGCGCTGATCGGTTTTGCCGGCCCGCGCGTCATTGAGCAAACCGTCCGTGAAACACTGCCGGAAGGCTTCCAGCGCTCCGAGTTCATCATGGAAAAGGGCGCCATCGACATGATTGTCGACCGTCGCGAGCTGCGTGACCAGGTCGCCCGCGTACTGGCTCTACTGCAAAAACTGCCGGCTGCCGCTTGATTCGGCACCCAGCCCATCCCTGGCTTTGTCGCCTTCACCTTGTCGCGCAGTTTGCACTGCCTGCGGCTCGTCTTCGCGCCATGAATGATCTGTGTACCGAATGAAAACTCTAGGTGACTGGCTGGCCCATCTCGAAGGCTTGCACCCAAAGGGTCAGGCCGGCATCGAGCTGGGTCTGGACCGCATTCGCCTGGTCAAGGATGCCCTGGGACAGGCGCAACACTGCCCGGTCATCGTGGTCGGTGGCACCAACGGCAAGGGTTCGACCTGCGCCTATCTGGAAAACATCATCGACCGCGCCGGCTACAAGGTCGGCTGCTATACCTCTCCGCACCTGCTGGCCTATAACGAGCGGGTGCGCCTGAACGGCAAATCGGTGACCGACGAGGCGTTGTGCGCCGCCTTTGCTCGCGTTGAAACGGCGCGCCAACAGGCCGGCAATGTCGCGCTGACCTATTTCGAATTCGGTACGCTGGCCGCCTGGGAGGTCTTTGCCGAGGCCGGTGTTGAAGCTGCGATCCTTGAGGTCGGCCTCGGTGGGCGCCTCGATGCGGTCAACGCCTACGAACCGGATGTTTCCGTCGTCACCACCGTGGCCCTTGATCACACCGACTGGCTGGGGCCGGATCGCGAGAGCATCGGCTTCGAAAAGGCCGGTATCTACCGGGCCGGAAAGCCGGCCTTGTGCGCCGACCCGAATCCGCCACAAAGCCTGCTGGCCCACGCCGCAGCCATTGGCGCTGATCTGCGCCTGATCGGTCGCGATTTCGGCTTCGAGCGGCCGGCTGCCGAAACCAACGAAAACCGTCTGCAATGGCGCTGGTGGTGCCGTTCCGGCGGCCAGTTGATCAAGCGCGCGCTAGCCTATCCCGGCTTGCGCGGCCCGACCCAGCTCTACAACGCAGCCGTTGCCCTGGCTGCGCTCGATGCACTCGGCGACAAATTGCCGGTGACCATGCAGGCGATCCGTCCCGGGATGATCGAAACCGAACTGGCCGGGCGCTTTCAGGTCGTTCCCGGCAAGCCGGCCATCGTCCTCGATGTCGGTCACAATCCGCAGGCGATCAGGGTGTTGGCTGACAATTTATCGAGCATGGGTTTTTTCGACCGGACCTTTGCCGTACTCGGCATGTTGAGCGACAAGGATATCGTTGGCGCGCTGGCCCCCTTGAAGGGCAAGGTCGATATCTGGCATCTGGCGACACTGAGCGGGCCACGCGGGACGAGCGCCGAGACCCTGGCCGGGATCATTGCCGAAACCGGGCTTGGCGGCGAGGTGATTTGCCATGCCTCGGCCCAGGCTGCCATGCAAGCCGCCAAGGGGCAGGCCGCTGAAAGTGATAGAATCCTCGCCTTTGGATCCTTCTACACGGTAGCCGGCGCGCTAGAAACGCTTCGGAAAAAGCCCTAGTCATGGACGACAACGACGCCCAGTTACACCTCAAGAAACGCGCCCGCCGCCGGCTGGTCGGGGCGATTTTCTTCGTATCCGTGGTCGCCGTGGTGCTGCCCATGGTGATGGATCACGAGCCGCGCCAGACCGTGCAGGATGTCGAAATCCGCATTCCGGGGCAGGACGAAAAGCCGTTTGCCCCGAAATTTGCCATCGCTCCGGTTGAGAAAACTACGCCAAAGCCGGCGGAGGCGCCCGTTGTGCCGCCAGTGGCTGCCACCGCGGCGATGGTGGCTGAATCAGCGGTGAAACCGACGGCACGCGTTGTCGAGGTCGCCAAGGATCCCAAGCCGGCCGAGAAGCCGGCAGAAAAACCGGCCGCAAAGGTGGAAAAGTCACCTGAAAAGCCTGCCGCGAAGACGCCTGAAAAGACAGTTGAAAAGCCCAAGGCCGACGATGCCAAGCGGGCCGCCGCGATTCTGGCCGGCCAGCCGGCAGAAGCCAAACCTGCTGCGAAGAATGGCGAATATCTGGTTCTGATCGGTGCTTTTTCCAATGAGGCCAACGTCAAGAGTCTGCGGGCCAAGCTGGGCGAGGAGGGCATCAAGACCTTCAGCGAGCCGCTCGATACGCCGCAGGGCAAAAAGACCCGTGTTCGCGCCGGCCCGTTTGCCAGTCGTGAAGCCGCCGACAAGGCGCTGGAAAAAATGAAACGGATCGGTATCAGCGGAGTTGTTGCAGCCAAGCCATGACCGGTTTTGATTACCTTGTAATAGGGATTGTTGCTGTCTCGCTGCTGTTTGGTCTGTGGCGTGGTGTGGTTGGCGAGATCATCGCGCTGGCGGCCTGGGGCGTCGGTATCTTTGCTGCGATAGAGTTTGGCGCCGCGGTCGGGCACTCGGTCTTTGCCGGCTTGAGCGATCCGGCCTTGCGGACGCTGGCTGGTTGTGTGGTGATATTTGTCGGCATTCTGGTCTCGATGGCCGTGTTGAACATGGTGGTGCGCAGCATGGTCAAAGCTTTGGGCTTGTCCGTGTCGGATCGCATCCTCGGCATGATCTTCGGGCTGACGCGCGGGGTGCTGGTGTGCATGGTGCTGGTTGGGCTGGGCGGCATGACTTCGGCGCCGACTCAGCCGTGGTGGCGGAACGCGACGCTGGCAGCGCCTTTGGAAACCGTCGTTATGGCAGTCAAGCCTTGGCTGCCCGACGATTTGGCAAAACGAATTCGATTTAGCTAAGCAGGAAATACTATGTGCGGGATTTTGGGTGTAATGGCGACAACGCCGGTCAATCAGCTGCTTTACGACGGCCTTATGGTGCTTCAGCATCGCGGCCAGGATGCAGCCGGGATCGCCACGGCGGAGAACAATACTTTTCACCTGCACAAGGGGCCGGGCCTGGTCCGCGACGTCTTCCGTACCCGCAACATGCGGGCGCTACCGGGTAACTGCGGTATCGGCCACGTCCGTTATCCGACGGCCGGTTCAGCCTACAACTTTGCCGAGGCGCAACCGTTCTACGTCAATTCGCCGTTCGGCATCTGTCTTGGTCATAACGGCAACCTGACCAACGCCGAGCAACTGAAGGGCGAAATGTTCCGCCTCGACCGCCGGCACATCAACACCAATTCCGATTCTGAAGTCCTGCTCAATGTGCTGGCGCATGAACTGCAGTCGGCGGCGCACGGCTACGAGCTTGACGTCGATGCCATCTTCCAGGCCGTCGGTGGCGTGCATCGTCGTTGCCGCGGCGCCTATGCGGTCGTTGTCCTGATCGCCGGCTATGGGCTGCTCGCTTTCCGCGACCCGCATGGTATCCGGCCGCTGGTCTATGGCCAGAATGAGACGCCGGAAGGCATGGAGTATCTCGTTTCGTCCGAGTCCGTCGCCCTCGATACGCTGGGTTTCAAGATGGTGCGCGATATCGAGCCGGGTGAGGCAGTCTTCATCGACTTTAATTTCCAGTTCCATAGCCGCCAGTGCGCGCAGCAGCCGATGTACGCGCCATGCATTTTCGAATACGTCTATCTGGCCCGTCCGGATTCGGTGATCGACGGTGTTTCCGTCTACGAATCGCGTTTGGCCATGGGTGAAATGCTGGCCGAGAAGGTCAAGAAGCACATCCCGGTCGAAGAGATCGACGTCGTCATTCCGATTCCGGATTCGAGCCGTCCGTCCGCCATGCAACTGGCGCAAGTGCTCGGCATTCCGTTCCGCGAGGGCTTCGTCAAGAACCGCTACGTCGGCCGCACCTTCATCATGCCGGGTCAGGCGATGCGCCGGAAATCGGTGCGCCAGAAGCTCAACACCGTCGGCCAGGAATTCAAGGGCAAGCGCGTTTTGCTGGTCGATGACTCCATCGTCCGTGGCACGACGAGTCGTGAGATTGTTGACATGGCGCGCGCCGCTGGCGCGGTCAAGGTCTATTTCGCTTCGGCAGCACCACCGGTGCGCTTTCCGAACGTCTATGGCATTGATATGCCAACCCGGGCCGAACTGATTGCCACGGGCCGTACGGATGAGGAAATCGCCGCTGAAATCGGCGCCGATGCGTTGGTGTATCAGGATATCGAGGCGCTCAAGGAGTCGATTACCTCGTTGCGCTCCGATCTGACCTTGTTTGATGCTTCCTGTTTCGATGGCTGTTACATCACGGGCGACATCGACGACTATTACCTCGACGCGGTCGAAGGCAAGCGTGGTGGCAAGGGTGGCAAGGGTAGCGACGATGACGGCGATGGCCGCGCCTCGCAGCAACTCGTCCTGCAACTGGCCGAGGACGCACGGGATTGACCATGTCTGATTTGCCCGATTACCGTCCGGAAACGCTGGCCGTTCGTGCCGGCCAGCAGCGCAGCCAGTTCGGCGAGCATTCCGAAGCGCTCTACCTGACCTCCAGTTTCGTCTTCAAAAGCGCGGCGCAGGCAGCCAAGCGTTTTTCCGGCGAAGAAGACGGCAACGTTTACGCCCGCTTCTCGAACCCGACCGTCACCATGTTCGAGGAGCGTCTTGCTGCCCTGGAGGGCGCCGAGGATTGCGTCGCCACGGCGAGCGGCATGTCGGCGATCATGGCTGCCGTCCTGGCCCACCTCAAGCAGGGCGACCACATCGTCGCTTCGAACAGCCTGTTCGGCGCTACGGTGCAATTGTTCAACAACATCCTGTCGCGAACCGGCATTACGACGACCTTTGTGTCGCATACCGATCCGGCGGCATGGGAAGCGGCGATCCGTCCGGAAACCAAACTGTTTTTCCTCGAGACGCCGTCCAACCCGCTGACTGAAATCGCCGACATCCGGACACTGGCCGGGATCGCCCACGCCAAGGGTATTCTGGTTGCCGTCGACAACTGTTTCTGTACGCCCATCCTGCAGCGTCCGCTCGACATGGGGGCCGATCTGGCCATTCATTCGGCGACCAAGTTCCTTGATGGGCAAGGCCGCGTCCTGGGCGGTGCCGTCTGCGGTCCGAAGAAACTGACCGAAGAAGTCTTCAAGTACCTGCGCACGGCGGGTCCGACGCTGTCGGCGTTCAATGCCTGGGTGCTGCTCAAGGGCCTCGAAACGCTGAAATTGCGGGTTGAGGCGCAATCGGCCAATGCGCTGCAGTTGGCCCAATGGCTCGAAGCGCATCCGAAAGTGGCGCGCGTTTTCTATCCCGGTCTGCCCTCGCATCCGCAGCACGAACTGGCGAAAACCCAGCAGAAATCGGGCGGCGCCATCGTTGCCTTCGAAGTCAAGGGCGCGCGAGAACAAGCTTGGCAGGTCGTCGATAATTGTCGCTTGCTGTCGATTACCGCCAATCTTGGCGACACCAAAACCACCATTACCCATCCCGCCTCCACCACGCATGGCCGCATTTCCCCGGAAGCCCGGGCCGCGGCCGGCATCAGCGAAGGGTTGCTGCGCATTGCTGTCGGCCTCGAAGCGGTGGAGGACCTGCAGGCCGACCTCGAACGGGGTTTGGCCCTTATCTGATCGTCTGAATTTTTCACGCGCCGACAGCGAGGGGGCGCAAACAACCGGAGCAGGGCTTTTTTGGGGTTAACCGACCTTTCCACGGTCAACCGGAAAAAATGCCCAAATTTGAAATCCGGTTTCTCCTGACCCTCGCTGCATCGTTGCTCCCTGGCCCCTCCGGTCAGGCTTTATCCAAGGATTCCCATGCATTTTTCCGATCTCGGCCTCAAGGCCGAACTCCTGCGTGCCGTTGCCGACCAAGGTTACGACACGCCGACCCCCATCCAGCAGCAGGCCATTCCGGCCGTCATGACTGGTCGCGACCTGATGGCCACGGCCCAGACCGGCACCGGCAAGACGGCCGGCTTCACGCTGCCCATCCTGCACCGCCTGTTCAGCGGCCCAGCCGGACATCTCGCCCGCGTCACCAAGAAGCCGCGCGTGCTGGTCCTCGTGCCGACGCGTGAACTGGCCATTCAGGTCGAGGAAAGCGTGCGCACCTACGGCAAGCATCTGCCGGTCGTCTCGCTGGCCGTCTTTGGTGGCGTCGGCATCAATCCGCAGATCGCCGGCCTGCGCCGTGGCGTCGATATCCTGGTGGCGACACCGGGCCGCCTGCTCGATCACATTCAGCAACGCACGGTCGATCTCTCTGCGGTCGAGATTCTGGTTCTCGACGAAGCTGACCGCATGCTCGACATGGGCTTCATCCGCGATATCCGCAAGATCATTGCCCTGCTGCCGAAACAACGCCAGAACCTGATGTTCTCGGCCACCTTTTCGCCGGACATCCGCGAACTGGCCGCAGGCCTGCTCCACAATCCGGCCTCGGTCGATGTCGCCGCGCGCAATACCGCGGCCGAAACGGTGGCTCAGTGCGTCATCGAAACCAACCGCGACCAGAAGAAGGCATTGCTCTGCCATCTGTTCGAAACCCGCGGCTGGCATCAGGTGCTCGTTTTTGCCCGGACCAAGCATGGTGCCGATGCGCTGTCCAAGACGCTGGAAAAAGCCGGCATCAGTTCAGCCGCCATCCACGGCAACAAATCGCAGGGAGCGCGGACGCGGGCACTGACCGATTTTAAGGATGGCAAGCTGGTGGCGCTGGTGGCGACCGATATTGCGGCGCGCGGCATCGATATCGATGCGCTGCCCTACGTCATCAATTATGAACTGCCCGATGTCGCCGAAGACTACGTCCATCGCATCGGTCGTACCGGCCGTGCCGGCATGGAAGGCAAGGCGATCTCTCTGGTCAGCCACGACGAGCGCGGCAACCTGCGCGACATTGAGCGACTGATCAAGCGCGATCTCGAGCGCCTCGTCATTCCGGGCTTTGAGGCATCGGCTATCGCGCCGCCAAAGCCGGTGCAGCCGCCGCGCGGCGCACGTAAGCCGCAACCCGGCCGGCCACAGGCACAAAAAACAGCACAAAAACCGGCACGGCCGCAGCAACATCACAGCGGCAACCGGCATCGCTGATCGTCAGCCGCCCGGGAACTATTGGCGTAGCTGACTTGTCGGGGGGTGAAAAAACGTCTACTGTGGAAACTTAAGCCGTAACTTCATATTGTTAACGCAGTTTCTTAAGGTGTTTTGGAGGTCGGGATGCCCCCCCCGCAAAAAGTCCGGCTTGGTGACCTGCTGATCCAGCAAGGCCTGCTGACCGAAGAACAACTGAAAATCGCGCTCGACGAGCAGAAACGCACCGGGCGCAAGCTTGGGCGCGTCTTCGTCGAGAGCGGCTACGTCACCGAGGAAGGCATCTCGCAGGCGCTGGCCCGACAGTTGCGGATTCCCTTCATTGACCTCAAGAATTTCACGCCCAAGCCGGATCTGATCAAACTGTTACCGGAAGCGCCGGCCCGGCGTTTTCGGGCAATGGTGCTCGAACAGTTGCCGGACGGCCGTTTGCAGATCGGCCTGGCCGATCCGACCGACTTGCAGGCCTATGACGAAATCACCCGTCTGGTCAAACGCGAGATCGACCTCGCCGTCGTTACCGAAAGCCAGTTGCTGGCCATGGTCGACCGCGTCTATCACCGTGGCGAGCAGATTACCGGCCTGGCCAAGGAGCTGACCGCCGAACTCGGCGACATGCCGATCGAGTTCGGCGACCTGCTCGGCCTCAATCCGGGCGCCGAAGATGCGCCGGTCGTCAAGCTGCTGCAAACAGTGTTCGAGGAAGCCATGCGTCTGCGCGCTTCCGACATCCATTTCGAGCCGCAGGAAAAATCACTGCGCATCCGTTTTCGTATCGACGGCGTGCTGCACATCCAGACCGAAGCCGATGCCAAGGTTTCATCGGCCGTCGCATTGCGCCTCAAGCTGATGTCCGGGCTCGATATTTCCGAAAAACGCCTGCCGCAGGATGGCCGTTTCAATATCAAGGTGCGCGCCAATCCGGTCGACGTCCGTATCTCGACCTTGCCCACCCAGTACGGCGAATCGGTTGTCATGCGGCTGCTCGCCCAGAACACCGGCCTGCTCGAACTCGACAAGATCGGCATGCCGCCTCGCGTCCTCGAGCGTCTCCGCCATGCGTTGAAACGCCCGAGCGGCATGGTGCTGGTTACCGGCCCGACCGGATCAGGCAAGACGACGACGCTCTACGCCGCGCTGAATGAACTGAACAGCCCGGAAAAGAAGGTCATTACCGTCGAAGACCCGGTCGAATACCGGCTGGGTGGCCTGAATCAGGTGCAGGTGCACGAAAAGATCGATCTCTCCTTCTCGCGCGTGCTGCGTACCGTGCTGCGCCAGGACCCGGACATCGTGCTGATCGGCGAAATGCGCGACCAGGAAACGGCCGAAATCGGCATGCGCGCCGCCATGACCGGCCACCTTGTGCTGTCCACCCTGCACACCAACGACGCCGTATCGACGCCGATCCGCCTGCTCGACATGGGCGTGCCGCGCTACATGGTCGCACTGTCGGTTCATATGGTCATCGCCCAGCGTCTGGTCCGGCTGATCTGCAGCAACTGCCGTGAAGCCTATGCGCCGACGCCGAGCGAGCATGAATGGCTGCGCTACGAGCTGGGGAATGGCATTGATGACCACGCCTATCATCATGGTCGTGGCTGCGCCCATTGCGCCAATACAGGCTATCAGGGGCGGAGCGGGGTCTACGAATTCCTCGAAATGAGCGATACCGTGGTCGAAGCGATCAACCACGAAGACCCGGGTGAGTTCATGCGTGTCGCCCGCCAGCAGATGGGTGGCGAGACGCTGCGCCGCGATGCCGTCCGCCTGGTTCTGTCCGGCCGGACCACGGTGGCTGAGGCCATGCGTGTCAGCAACCAGTTCGAGGAATAAGCCGGCGTGGCCAACTTTGCCTACAAGGGACGGGATGGCGGTGGCAAGCTGATCGAAGGCGTGCTGGAAGGCGCCAGCTCGGGCGGCGTGGCTGACGTACTGCTTGGGCGCGGCATCACACCGGTTTCGATTCAGGAGACCCGCGCCGCGGCAAAGAGCGCCGGTGATGGTGGCTTCGATTTGTTCAAGCCCAAGGTCGAACACGTTGATATCCTGCTTTTCTCGCGGCAGATTCACACGCTGCTCAAGTCTGGCGTGCCGATCATGCGTGCACTGAGCGGTTTGCAGGAGTCGGCAACCAACCCGGCGATGAAGGAAGTGATTCGCGATGTGCGCGAAAGCCTGGAGGCGGGCCGCGAACTATCGGTATCGCTGGCGCGTCATCCCAAGGTGTTCAACCCCTTCTATATTTCCATGGTGCGGGTGGGCGAGGCGACCGGCCTGCTCGACGAAATTTTCCTGCGCCTGTTCGATCACCTTGAGTTCGAGCGTTTCATGCGCGAACAGGTCAAGTCGGCGCTGCGCTACCCGATGTTCGTCGTGATGGCCATGGCAGCATCATTGTCGTCAATATTTTCGTCATCCCGGCTTTTGCCAAGGTATTCCAGGGCTTCGGTGCCGAATTGCCGCTGATGACGCAAATTTTGCTCGGTTTCTCCAATTTCATGGTCGCCTGGTGGCCGGCCATGCTCGTCGGCACCATTGCCGCCGTGTTCCTTTTCAAGGCCTGGATAGGCACCGCGGCTGGGCGCATGCAGTGGGAGTCATTACTGTTGCGCTTCCCGATTGCCGGAAAAATCGTCCGCAAGGCGGCGATGGCCCGTTTTGCCCGCAGTTTTGCCCTTGGCATGCGTAGTGGCGTGCCCGTCATGCAGGCGTTAACCAACTCATCGCAGACTGTCGATAACAGCTACATCGCGGCCAAGATCGAAGGCATGCGCGATACCGTCGAACGTGGCGAAAGCGTCGTCCGTTCGGCCATTGCCTCGGGGTTTTTCTCACCGGTCGTGCTCCAGATGATTTCGGTTGGCGAGGAATCCGGGGCGCTCGATGACATGCTCGAAGAAGTTGGCCAGATGTACCAGCGCGAAGTCGAATATGAACTGAAAACGCTCGGCCAGCAGATCGAGCCAATTCTTATCGTTTGTTTGGGCGCGCTGGTGCTGGTGCTGGCGCTTGGTATCTTCCTGCCGATGTGGGACCTCGGCAAGGTCGCCATCAAGCGTTGATGCATACATGCGGCGCTATTACGAGTTCGCAGTCGTCGTCGTCCTGATCGGCATTCTCGCTTTGGTGCTTTTGAAGGCGTTGGGGCGGACGAGCAATGAAATGGAAGAAGCCAGCGTGCAGTCTGAAGTGTCGGCGATACGAATTGGCTTGATGGAGGTGGTGGCGCACCGGGAAACCTTTGGCGGCAGTTTGCCGAAGAGCGACAACCCGCTCGTGTGGGTGGCTGCTCGGCCGGCAAACTATGTGGGGGAAGTGGAGGTTGTGCCGGACAGCAAGGCAGTCTGGTATTACGACCGCAGGGCAAAGGAGCTTGTTTACCGCTTTCGCGATGGGCATCGGGCCAGATTCAGGCTCAGCCGCGATGGCAATGTGGACAGCCCGAGAGCTGTTGTGGCTGGCGTCGGATTGTTGCGACTTGAAGATCAACGAGAATAAATGTTGAGAAGGAATGTGAATATGTCTAAAGTAATAAAACTTATACCCGTTAAGCCTGACATGAACCATAAACCCGCCCATCGCAGGCAAGGCCAGTTTGGCTTTACGCTGATCGAGCTGATTGTTGTTGTCATCATTCTCGGCATTCTGGCGGCAGTTGCCTTGCCGCGTTTCGTCAATTTGCAGCGTGACGCCCGCATAGCTAAGTTGCAGGCAGCTCGCGGCAGCGTTTCGGCCGCCTCGGCGCTGGTCCATGCCACCGCGTTTTCGCGGGCCGGCATTGCCGATACGGCACCTTGCGCCGGTGGCGGCACGGCGGATAACGCGACCGGGGCGAGCGGCACCATTTGTACTGAAAGTGGCCTCATCAACATGGTCTACGCCTACCCGGCGGTGACGGCAATCGGCACCGCCGGCATCCTGTCCATGGCCGGTCTGACCGGCGTTTTCAACCCGACCGCGGCGCAACTGCAGGCCGAGGGCTATACCTATGATGTCGCCGGCGGTGTCGCCACCTTTGGCGTCCTCGGCGCAACAACAGCAGCGACCTGTTTCTTTACCTATACCCAACCGACGGCGCCGAATACTGCGGCAACGATCAGCGGGCTGACCACGACCGGATGTTAATTTTTTAATTTTTAGGAGTTGGTGATGAAAGCTATGCAAAAAGGTTTTACCCTGATCGAACTGGTAGTTGTAATTGTCATTCTTGGCATTCTGGCGGCAACGGCGCTTCCGAAGTTCATTGACTTACGCTCTGATGCACAAGATGCCGCCTTTCAGGGTGTAAAAGGCGCCGCTGCATCTGCAATGTCAATCAATTATGCGGGATGTGCCGCGACAAATAATGCCGTGACAACCAACAAGTGCGTAAAAGTCAGCAATTGCAATGAGGTAGGTGGCGTCATGCAAGGTGGCTTGCCGGCTAACTATAGTGTTGCTTCAGTCGCGCTGACACCGAATGGCACCTCCGGCACCTGTACCTTGGCGCTTACTGGCTATACCCCGCCAGTTGGCACCGATACATTTACGGGCATAGGCGCCGGCAACTGATCCACGCTTTTTCGGGCAATCTACGCAAGGCGATGGTTGTGAGAAGACCACGGCTGTATATAGTCGTGGTCTTTTTCTATTGTCGACAACTTTTCTGTGACGCTTACATGCAGCCAGTGCCCAAATGGTGAATGTGTCACAGCGCGGGTTTACGTTGGTCGAACTTGTCATGACCATTGTGATCATTGGCATTCTGGCCGCGGTTTTATTGCCAAAATGGAACGGCAACTCGGGTTTTGACGAACGTGGTTTTCGTGACCGCGTTGTGGCCAGTTTGCGCTACGCCCAGAAATCCGCAATCGCCAGTCGGCGGACGGTTTGTGCCAGCTTTTCCTCGCCGCCGGCCAGTGTCACTTTTGCCATCTCGACTGCCAATGGAGCTGTGAATTGTGCGACTGGCAACGCGCTATCCGGGCCGGAAGGCAATCCACTGGTCGTTACGGCAACCGGTAGCGTTACCTTCGCCGCCTTGCCAGCCGATGTAGTCTTTGATGCCGGTGGGCGACCAGGTGGGGCTGCGTCGATCAATGTTTCCGGGCTTCCCGCTGCGCTGACGATCACCGTTGAGGCGGAAACGGGCTATGTCCATTAGCACCTCCCTGCAGCGCGGCATCACGCTGGTCGAGCAGATCGTGTTCATCGTCATCGTCAGTGTTGGCGTGATCGGTCTTGTTTCGGTGATGAATCCGGCCATCCGGGCCAGCGCCGATCCAATGCTGACGAAGCAACTTGTCGCCATTACCGAGTCACTGCTCAACGAGGTCATGCACCAACCGTTCACATGGTGCGATCCGGATGATCCAGCAGCGTCGACGGCGCAGTCTTACGGCGATTGCGTCAGTCCTCAAAATACAAATACCACAGCGTCATTCAGTGGTGTCGAGACTCGTTTTGGCATTTCGCCTGCTTCGCCTTTCGACAACGTGTCCGACTACGGCGTTCATTCGTGGGCCAATATCGACGATCCCTCCGGCAGCAACGCCATGGCAGGCTATACCGCCAGTGTTGCCGTCGCGCGGGCCGGAACTGCTCTGGGCCTGGCCGATGACACGGCGGCCCTTAGCGTGACGGTGACCGTTTCCCGCGGCGCCGAAACCTTTTCTTTGACCGGCTATCGTTTTCGTTATGCGCCGCGCATTTGATTTTCGGCCGTTTTTTCGGGTTGACCGTGGATTCACACTGGTCGAGATGATCATTTCGATTGTCATCACCGGCATCATCGTTTCGATGGTGGCGATGTTCGGGCGCGGGCAGGTTGATGCCTACATCGATGCCGGCAACCGGGCCGAATTGTCGGATGCGGCCGATACCACCTTGCGCCGGGTCGCCCGCGAATTGCAATCGGCACTACCCAACAGCGTGCGGCTTTCCGGCAGCAACTTTCTCGAGTTTGTGCCGATTCACGATGCCGGGCGTTACCGTGTCGAGCTGGATTCCACGGGGGGCGGCGACCTTCTGAATTTCGCCAGCAATACCGACGCGACTTTCGATGTCCTCGGGCCGCCGGTGACCATTCTGGCTGGTGACCAACTGGTCGTTTTCAACCTGGGTCAGCCCGGTTCGGATGTGTATGAAGGCACCAGCCGGCGGGCGGCGACCGCCGGTGTTGGCCTCAACAACATCACTTTTGCCCCGGCTGGCACGCAGTTTCCGCTGACCTCACCGCAAAACCGCTTCCAGATCGTTGGTGGCCCGGTGACCTATGAATGTACCGGGGCGGCGCTGGTCCGGCATTCCGGTTACGGTTTTCTCGCCGCGCAGCCCGTGGCCTTTGGCGCGCTGGGCGGCGTGACTGCGCTCCTGGCCGACAACGTTACCGGCTGTGCCTTCAATTACACACCGGCGATTCTCCAGCGCAACGGCTTGGTTGTCCTGCGCCTGACGCTGACGCGCAACGGCGAGTCGGTCGAACTGCTGCATCAGGTCGATGTGCTGAATACGCCATGATTTCAATTTTGCCCGTTTTTTCCGGTCGACCGTGGAAGTCTGGAACTTCGCTTCCAGGGCACCAGCGCGGTGTCTCGATCATCACCGGGGTCTTCCTGCTGCTGCTGATGTCAGTTCTGGCCGCCGTCATCGCCAATGTTGTTTCAACAGCACATGTAAACCAGGCGGCCGATATCGGCGGCGCGAGGGCCTATCAGGCGGCGCGGGCTGGTGTGGAGTGGGGCATGTTCCAACTTGATCCGAATGCCCAGAGCGCCGGGCTGCCGGCCTGTGTCAATGGCACGCCGGCCATCCCGGGGCATGCGGTGACGGTCACTTGCCAGAGCTGGGATACCACCGAAGGCACTCGGCAGCTTCGTTTCTACCGCATTGTTTCGCTGGCGATTGCTGCCGGCGTCAAGGCGCCGGGTATCGAGCGGCAGGTCGAGGTGACGCTGGAAAAATGCCGGGATCCGGCGAGAGTGATCGCGCCATATGACTGCTGAACGGGGGGAAGAATGATTCGGTTATTGGTGTTTCTTCTGTTGGCGGTGTCTACCGCAGCTGCCTCGGGTGCAACTTGTACCAGTCGTCGCGATGGAAATTGGAGCTCGAGCAATACCTGGAATTGCGGGTCGGGGAGTAGCAATGGTCCACCGGCAGTGGGTGATGCCGTAGTAGTACGCGGCAGCGATAGCGTTACGCTCAACACCAACAGCAATTCGCTGAGCAGCCTTACTGTGAATTCGGGTGGATCAATTTCCGGCGATAGCAACAGCCGAACGATCTACCTGGCCGGTAACTTGAGCAATAGCGGCACCATCAGCATCCAGGGCGGGAGCAGTAGTCGAATCGTTTTGCAGGGCGCATCGACTTGGAGTGGCAATGGAACGGTACTTCTCGATTATCTCGATATCAATTGGAACGCGCTAACGCTTGATTCCGCATCAGCCGCTGTCATCCATCTGACCGATAGCGATCCGTTCCAGAATGTCGGCGGTTTCAACAATAGCGGGTCGCCGAACCGTGTTGCTACCGTATACCTGGATGGCGGTGGCCAGTCCTATAACGACTACAACATCCAGATGCCCAATCTGGTCGTAAGCGGTGGAACCAAGACGGTTTCGTCGAGCAGCTTCGTCGTTCTCGGCAATCTGACGATCAACAGCGGTGCAACGCTGGGTACGGATGCGGTGAGCACGGTCACACTGGGCGGCGACTTGACGATCAACGGCACACTATCGTCATTCAGTGGTGGCTCGACGACATGGACCTTCAATGGCAGCGCAACGCAGCATATTTCGGCAGCGGCCGCCTTCCGCAACGTAACCCTCAACAACAGCAATGGCCTGGTAATCGACGGTGACCTGACCGTTGGCGACAGTAGTTGGGGAACCTTGACACTGAGCGCGGGCAAACTGACCACGGGCAGCAACGCAGTAATTATTCCGAAGAACTGTAGTGGCAGCATGATCAGCCGGGTTGCCGGGACGTGGATCAACGGCAACCAGCGGCTGACCATGCCGTCGTATAACGCCACCTGTATCTTCGATGTCGGCGACAGCAGCAACTATGCGCCGATCACCTTTGCCTATCCCTGGCACAGTAGCCCGCTCGGCGGCACCGTCACCGGTGGGACGACCGGCGGCGATCATCCAGATACGACGGCTGGGACGTCAGGCGTAGATAGCGCGAAGAGTGTCAACCGTTATTGGGTTTTGGCCGCCGGTGGCAGTTCCACCTTCTATACCTACGACGCCACATTTCAATATTGCAATGCCTCCGGCAGTGCTAACTGCGGGGTGAATGACGTCGATGCCGCGGCGACGCCGGGCAACTTTGTCGTTGGCGAAAAGGCATCAGGAACCTGGTCGGTTCTGACGCCGACGGCGCCATCGGCAAGCAGTCGAATGGTGAGCGGGGCGACGACGTTTGGGGCCTTCGCAATTGGTCAAGCCGGTGCGACCGTGCCGAACAGTTGCCCGCAGCCGACCAATACCCCGGCTGGCCTGACTCTGACCTGCCAGTGCGATAGTTTCGGGCGAACTTCCCTGAACCCCTCGCCGATGTTCACCAGCAGTAACTGGATCGTGTCGACCAGCGACAGCACAGGGATCGTGCCTTATATCAATAGTTCGACCGGCATTCTGCGGCTGACTGAAAGGACGGGCAACAATGCCAAGGCAGCGACGGCCCCCGGTTTTTTCCCGGCGGCTGGCAACTACATTTCGGTTGAGTTCAAGCACTACGCCTATAACGGAAGCGGGGCCGACGGGATCGCGATGGCCCTTTCCGACTACACGGTTCCGGCTGTTCCTGGCGCATTTGGTGGCTCCCTGGGTTACGCCCAGAAGACCTCCGGCGGCGTGGCAAGTGGCTTTGCCGGGGGGTGGATCGGCGTAGCGGTGGACGAGTATGGCAATTTTTCCAATCCGAACGAAGGGCGGGTCGGTGGAATCGGCTTTATCCGGGACGGTGTTGCCGTGCGTGGTTCTGGCTCGGGAACTACCGGTTATCCCTACCTCGGTGGGACCAGCGGCAGCTTGACGCCCGGCGTCGACAACGCCGGTTCAAGTTCCCCGGCTTACGGGCATTACTACCAAATCATCGTCGATGCCAGAAATTCGGCGTTGGGCCAAACCTGGGTCGCAGTCAATCGGGATACCTCAGGGTCGGGGGCTAGCTATTCATCGGTTGTCCCAACGTTCAATGCCTATGCTGCGGCAAGTGCTGCCGGCTATACCCAAGCACCCGTGCCGGCCAACTGGCAACTCTCCTTTACCGGGTCTACCGGTGGCTCGACCAATATCCACGAATTGGGGGAAGTACGGATATGCGCTCAATATTACGTTCCGCCTGATGGTGGGACGGCAGGGGGATTCAGTGCGATCGATGAGGCCTATTCCAGTTCGGTGCAGAATTTTCTGACTGGCCACATATACACGAAACTGGCTGGCACGCCTTTCAAGTTGAAGCTGGCAGCGCTATCCAACAGCCAAATCCAGACGACATATGCGGCGAGCGGTACGAAGACGGTGACTGTCAAGTTGGTCGACAACAGCGATGGCCTGTGCGGAGATGACTCGAGCCGGGCAAGCGCCTGCGCGACCAATGCCTGCAATGGCAAGTCGGCGATCAGCGGCGGCAGCCAGTCACTGACTTTCAGTTCGAGCGACAAGGGGGTCAAGACCTCCGGCAACTTCACCATCAATTCGGCCCATTCCCGGCTGGTAGCGGTAATCAGCGATGGGACGACGACGGCCTGTTCAATTGATGGCTTCGCGGTGCGTCCGACCCTGTTGTCGGGCGTCGCCTCGTCGGCATCGAACGCAACGCTGGCCGGTAGCCCGAAACTCAAGGCAAATACCGATAGCTTTACCTTGTCGGTCAGCGCCAATGCCAGCGGTTATACCGGTCAGCCCAAAATCAATACGACCGGGATGGCTGCCAATACAGCAGCTTGGGTACTCGGCGCGATCTCGCCAAGCACTTTTCCGAACGCCGTATCGGGAGGATCGAGTTCGACGGCGAGCGGAAGCTTTCTTTATTCCGAAGTCGGAAATTTCCGTTTTCTTGGCTACGATCCGGCAACCGACACCACCTCGCAACGCGGCATTTACGATGATGATTGGGTTAGTGTCGATAGCGCAGCCACCAAGAACGATTGCGTGGCTGGAAGTTACAGCAACGCCAAGGATGCAAGCGGCAAGTACGGCTGTTCTTTCGGACTTAATGAGACCGGCGCATCGGCTCCTAATTCTGCGTGGTTCGGGCGCTTCGTGCCCGATCGCTTTGTCTATTTGGGCGGCAGCATTTTGCAGTTTTGCAGTGCGCCCACCCCGTTTACTTACATGGGCCAGCCCGCCATCGGCATCGCCTATCGTTTGCAGGCGACCAACGGTAGCGGCGCGGTGACCAGCAATTATTCGCAGTCACTCGGCTACCCGGTGGTAAATCCTGCGCTGGTCGCGGAGGATCAGGCTGTTACGCACCAAGGCTGCGATCTGGCGAGCCGAATTAGTGGTTTGGCTAGTGGGCAATGGTCGAATGGTCTTTTTGTGTTGAATGACGCTGACGCCAACAGTGTTCCTGATTCCGCCTCGGCCACATTCTCCATGCCTGCTGCTACTCCCGTTGCGCTGACGGCTGCGACCTGTGCTGCGACAAGAAACAATGCTGGCGGACCATTCTGGCTGCTCGATATCGGCGTAGCCATGAACGATACCGATGCTGGGGCTGTGCTCGCTGCGGCCGATATGGATGCGGCTAGCGCAGGGCTGTGCAGTGGGACTGGGTGTTCTGCCAGAAAGCTGGGTACGACAGGCGTGCTTGATGGTCGTTTGCAACTGTCCAATGCCTACGGCAGCGAATTGTTGCCGCTCAGTGTGCCGATCAAGCTTCAATATTGGACATCCGCCGGCTGGACGATGAATTCGGCTGACAGCTGCACATTTCTGACTGTGCCGACCAACGGCAACAGCGGATTGACCAACACCGTGGCGACGAAAACCACAGCATTGCTCAACGCGCCAGTGCAGTCCGGCGATACGAAGTTTCGCTTGACCGCGCCCGGAGCCGGAAATGCCGGACTGGTCGATATTTCGGGCGCCATTTTGCGCGGCGCGAATAGCTGGCTGACCTTGTCGGCGCCCTCCGCTCGCGCCTGTTTTGGTGTCTGCGGTCCACGTTCTCCGGTGATCTATTTTCGCGAACGGTATTGATTGAAAAAACCATTGAAAAATAACGCGTTACTGGATATCCTTCTGAAAAAACTTAAGGTGTCGGGACAATGTGGCCGAATATTGGGGTGAAGTTCGAGGCGGGGTGGATGTCGGTTGTCCGGCATGGCGATCGCATTGACCTTGCTCATGTCATTTGCCCGGTTGGTAAACGCCCTGAGATCAAGCTCTGCGACTCGTTTCGCATCGAGAAGAGCGAAACCGACGCCTTGTCCCGTCTTGGCCAGAGTCGTGGCCTGAAGCGTTACCGTTGCGCTGTCCTGCTTGGCGAGAACGATTACCGGCTGGTGCAAATTGACGCCCCCGCCGTGCCGGCCGAAGAGCGGGTGCAGGCCTTGCGCTGGCGCCTCAAGGATGTAGTCGATTTCCCGGTTGATGACGCTGCAATTGCCGTCGCCGACATTCCTACCGAAGGCGGGCGCCAGGCTAGCGTCTTCGCTGTCGTCGCACCGGCCTCGGTGGTCGGTGAGCGGATGGCCCTATTTCACGAAAAAAAGATTCCCCTCGAAGCCATCGATATTCCCGAAATGGCGGTACGTAATGTTGCCGTGCTTTTCGAGGAGCCCAATCGTGGCTTGGCTTTCCTTGCCTTGACCCAGGGCGACAGCTTGCTGACCATCACCTGCGGCGGTGAACTTTTCCTGTCGCGGCGTATTGAAATCGATTCGAATGCCTTGGCCACGGCAGATGAAGAGCGGCGCCGACAAATTCTTGAGCGTCTGGCGCTGGAACTTCAACGCACGCTGGATAATTTTGATCGACAGTACGGTTTCATCTCCGTTTCGCGCCTCTTGGTAGCTTCCGAGTTCGACTGCGCGGGAACGGTTGCCGGGCTTGTCGAGAATCTCTATTTGCCGGTGCAGGCTGCGGATCTTGCTACGGTGGCCGATTTTGCGGGATTGCCTGAATTGCGTTCGGCCGAGCGTCAGGCGCAAAGTCTGCTCGCTATTGGCGCAGCGCTCAGGAGCAAGGCATGAGCCAGCAGATCAACCTGATTCTGCCGGCCTTGCGGCCGCGTTTTGACTGGCTGGCCTTGCCGGTGGTGGCCGGGGCGGCCCTGGTTGGCCTTGTGTTGGTCTGTATTCTGGCGGCCTTGGGTGTGAATCAGGCGATGAATCTTAGGTCTCATGAAGCCGAAATAAAGAACCAGTTGCTGGCTGCGCAGCAGCAGGTTCAGTCGCTTGGTCAGTCTCTTGCCGCTCGCCAGGGAGACACCTCGCTGGATCGCCAGATAACGGCGGCGCGCTTGGCCGTTACCCAGCGCCAGGAAGTGCTTGCCGTTATCGCTCAAGGTGATGTGGCGCAGGGAAGCGCGTATTCCGGCCTGCTGCAGGGATTTTCCCGACAGACCCTTGAAGGTGTCTGGTTGCTCGGTTTCGGTTTTGCCGACAAGGAAATCGAGATTCGCGGCCGATTGCTCGATCCGGCCTTGCTGCCGACCTATATCAATCGGCTCAATGACGAGCCGGCCTTTGCCGGCCGTCGATTTGCCGCGCTCGACATGAAGGGCGTCGATCCGGCCGACGAAAAGCCCGAGGCAGCTGCCTCCGCCGTAAAGCCCAAGGTGCCGGCGCGTTATACCGAATTCACTCTGCGCACTGAACTGGTCGCCGGGCAGGAGAGGGCGCGATGAAAGCACTGTGCCAGCAATGGAATCGCTTGTGCCGCCGATATGCGGCATTGTCGCAGCGCGAACGTTTGTTTGTCGCACTGGCTCTGGTGCTTGGCCCGCTGCTGATCGGCAATGCGTTGTTTGTCGACCCGCAATGGAGCCGCAGCAAGGCAATGCAGAATACCATCGCCACTGAGAGCGCTTCGCTGGCGGCCATGCAGACGCAGGCGGCCAGCCTGCAACAGGAATTGAAAGTTGATCCGGATGCCGGCAGAAAAGCCGAACTGGCGGCCCTGATTGCCCAGCGCAGCCAGCTGGATGAACAACTACGCCAACAAGGCTCGACGCTGGTTCGGCCCGAAGACATGAATGGTCTGCTCGAACGCCTGCTGGCCCGGCACTCCGGCTTGCGTCTGGTCAGCCTGAAAACGCTGGCGCCGCAAAGCGTACTGCGGGAAAAAGAGGGCGCCAAGGAAACCGATGGCAAACCGGTCGAGCGCTCCTTTGACCTTTATCGGCATGGTGTGGAAATTCGCCTCGAAGGCAGCTACGGCGAGCTTCAGGCTTATCTGGCCCAGCTCGAAAAATTGCCGCAGCGCCTGCTCTGGGGACAGTTGAGCTATCGCGTGATTGATTACCCGCGGTCCGAAATGACCCTGACCGTTTATACCCTGAGTCCGGACAAGACATGGTTGACCCTATGAGGCTGATTGCACTCGTCCTGCTTGTTGTAACGACCTCGGCTCAGGCCCAGTCGGCCGATCCGACCCGTCCGCCAGCGGCCTGGCTGGCGCCGGTCGATGATGCCCGATCTGCTGGCGAGAGTTCCGGCGGTTTGCGCTTGCAGTCGGTGCTGATGCGCCAAGGTGGCCGACCGGTTGCCGTGATCGGCGGCAAGACCGTTACCTTGGGTGATCGGGTCGGCGGGGCGACGCTGGTCCGCCTCAACGAGCGCGAAGCGGTATTGCAGGGGGCAGATGGGGTGACGCATCTTTATCTGACTCCCGACGTTGAAAAACAGATGATTGAAACGCCCAAGCTCCGCAAGACGGGGAAATCCGGGCCAGTGAAGGGTCTGCCATGAGCAAGATTTTGATGATCGGATTGTCGGCGCTCGTGCTGAGTGCATGCAGCAACCAGCATGCGCGTCGGGGTGATGCATTCGAACGTGTCGACAAGGAGCTGGGGGCTGCCGCAGCGAGCAAGGCGACCCGGTCACAGGGCGATGTCGTCGGCCAGGCCATGGTGCCGCCGTTGCAGCTTGATCAGCCGGTGGCAGCCAAGCCGGAGCCGCGCTTCAATCTGGCTGTGAATAATGCTCCGGTGGCCCAGGTACTGAATGCCCTGGTTTCCGGTACCCAGTACAGCATGCTGTTCCCGCCGGACTTGTCGGGCACGGTCAGCCTAAATCTGAAGAGTACGACGGTGCGCGAGGCGCTCGAGACGCTGCGTGAAGTCTATGGCTATGACTACCGGGTCCAGGGCACCCGGATCTATGTTCAGCCGAACACCATCCAGACGCGTATTTTCAAGATCAATTATCTGGCCAATCGGCGTCAGGGCATGAGCGACATGCGGGTAACCGGCAGTTCGCCGACTACCTCCACGCCGTCGACGACCAGCGGCGCCTCGAGCGGGGCGGGCAGCATTCCGGCCGGAACCACGGGTGGCCAGCCGCAGCGGAGCAACGACAGCGCGCGCGTGCAGACCACCTCGGACTATGATTTCTGGAAGGATCTCGGCTCGGCACTCAATTCGATCGTTGGTTCCCAGGAAGGGCGCAACGTCATCGTCAATGCCGGGTCGGGCGTCGTACTCGTCAAGGCTTCGCCAGTCGAATTGCGTTCGGTCGACGAGTACCTGAAGGCAACGCAACTGGTGGTTGAACGCCAGGTCATGCTTGAAGCGAAAATCATCGAAGTCTCGCTCAATGATTCATATCAGACCGGTATCAACTGGAGCAAGTTTGGCGGTCTGCTTGGTGGTCAGGTTGCCTTCGGTTCTTTGGCGCCGGGGGCGTTGCTGAGTGGTTCGGCGACCCTGGGCGGCGCGGCCACGGGGGTTACAGCAGGGACAGTCGTTAGTGCAGTGCCCGGGGCCAACGGTTCTATTGGTACGACTACCGCCGGCCGCGGCTTCTTCGGCCTGGCTTTCCAGTCGCAGAATTTTGCTGCGCTGCTCTCCTTCCTCGAAGGGCAGGGTGACGTGCAGGTGCTGTCCAGCCCACGCATCGCGACGACCAACAACCAGAAGGCCGTACTCAA
>Ga0209211_10003617_pt1 | contig 24958 bp, 24 predicted proteins | sample RifGroA2_FD_183992 | JGI IMG/M metagenome (GOLD analysis project Ga0209211, IMG submission 183992) | Groundwater microbial communities from Rifle, Colorado, USA - Groundwater A2 (SPAdes) (version 2) | ecosystem: Environmental > Aquatic > Deep subsurface > Groundwater | place: Rifle, Colorado...
CGCTGGAGAACACATCAATGGCTATCATCCGTCAGGAAGACTTTATCCAGAGCATCGCCGATGCTTTTCAGTACATCAGTTGCTATCACCCCAAGGATTACATTGACGCGCTGTACAAGGCGTATCAGCACGAGGAAAGCCCCGCCGCCAAGGACGCGATGGCGCAGATCCTGATCAACAGCCGCATGTGTGCCGAAGGCCGCCGCCCGATCTGCCAGGATACCGGTATCGCCGTGGTGTTCCTGAAGGTGGGCATGAAGGTGCAGTGGGACAGCACCCTGAGCGTGCAGGAAATGGTCAACGAAGGCGTGCGTCGCGCCTACAACAACCCAGACAACAAGCTGCGCGCCTCGGTGCTGCTGGATCCGGCCGGCCTGCGCAAGAACTCCAAGGACAACACCCCGGCGGTGGTGCACTTCGAGATCGTCGAAGGCGACGGCGTGGAAGTGATCTGCGCCGCCAAGGGCGGCGGCTCGGAGAACAAGTCCAAGTTCTACGCGCTGAACCCGTCCGACAGCATCGTTGACTGGGTGATCAAGACCGTGCCGACCATGGGCGCCGGCTGGTGTCCGCCGGGCATCCTCGGTATCGGCATCGGCGGCACGCCGGAAAAGGCAATGCTGCTGGCGAAAGAGTCGCTGATGGACCACGTGGACATCCACGAGCTGAAGGCGAAAGCCGCCAGCGGCGAGGAACTGAGCAAGGTCGAAGCGCTGCGTCTGGAAATCTTCGAGAAGGTCAACGCGCTGGGTATCGGCGCGCAGGGCCTGGGTGGCCTGACCACGGTGCTGGACGTGAAGATCCTCGACTACCCGACCCACGCGGCATCGCTGCCGGTTGCGATGATCCCCAACTGCGCCGCCACCCGCCACATCCACTTCCATCTCGATGGCAGCGGCCCGGCGCACCTGGCCACCCCGAAGCTGGAAGACTGGCCGGAAATCACCTACGACACCAGCAACGGCAAGCGCGTCGATCTGAACAACATCACCCCGGAAGAAGTGCAAAGCTGGCAGCCGGGCGACGTGCTGTTGCTCAACGGCAAGATCCTGACCGGCCGCGACGCCGCGCACAAGCGCATGATTGACATGCTGAACAAGGGCGAGAAGCTGCCGGTGGACTTCACCAACCGCTTCATCTACTACGTCGGCCCGGTGGACCCGGTACGCGACGAAGTGGTCGGCCCGGCTGGCCCGACTACCGCCACCCGCATGGACAAGTTCACCCGCCAGATGCTGGAACAGACCGGCCTGCTGGGCATGATCGGCAAGGCCGAGCGCGGCCCGGCGGCGATCGACGCCATCCGCGACAACAAGGCGGTGTACCTGATGGCGGTCGGCGGCTCGGCCTACCTGGTATCGAAGGCGATCAAGGCCTCGAAAGTGGTCGGCTTCGAAGACCTGGGCATGGAAGCGATCTACGAGTTCGACGTGCAGGACATGCCGGTGACCGTGGCCGTGGACTCCTGTGGCACTTCGGTGCACAACACCGGCCCGGCCGAATGGCGCGTCAAGATCGGCAAGATTCCGGTCGCCACCGCCTGATGCGGGTTGCGGCCAACGTTGGCCGCAGGCAAAAAAAACCGCCTGTCCCCGTTATGGGGGCAGGCGGTTTTTCTATGCTCACCGGCGGCTTAGCGTGTGGCGTACACCCACTGCTTGCCCTTGGCATCAAACGCCATCACCTGGTAGGGCTGCTTGACGCCGGTTTCCATGCCGGGGCTGCCCTGTGGCATGCCGGCCACCGCCAGGCCGCGAATGGCCGGTTTCTCGCGCAGTACTTTCTGTACCAGGTCGGCCGGCACGTGGCCCTCGAACACGTAGCCGCCGATGCTGGCGGTGTGGCAGGAGCGCAGCTTGTCCGGCACCTGCAGCTTGTCCTTGATCGCGGCCATGTCGCTGCGGTTTTCGCTGTGCAGCGGCAATTGTTGGTTGGCCATGTGCTCGGCCCACTTGCTGCAACAGCCGCAGTTGGGGTCCTTGAACAGGGTGGCGACCGGCGCGGCCAGCACCGGCAGGGAAAGCGCCAGCAGGGTGCCGGCGCGGAACAGGGATCGGATCAGCATGGGGAGCCTCGTCGGGAATAGGGGGCAGGTGGCCAGTGACAGACCCTGGCCGGCGTCACTGGTTCCCGTCGCGATCAGGCGATCAGGCGGTCAGTTGCACGCTGCTGCCGCTATTGCTGTCGTCGTCGCTGCTGTAGGCGCGCAGCATCGCCATCAGCCGCATCATGATGCGACCATCCTGCTCGCTGTCGGCACTGGCCACGCCGCTGTCCTCGCTGCTGGTACCGCTGCTGCTGCGTTGCGCTTCTTCGTAGGCGACGCTTTCCGCGAAGCTGACCTTGCCGTCCTGGTTGCTGTCGGCGCTGTCGAAGTTTTCCGCCAGCGCGGCAAAGCGGGCCGCCGCCACGCTGTCACCGGCCTCGCTGGCGTCGGCGGCCATCGCCGACAACTGCTCCTGTTCTAGCCCGGCGTCGTCCTCGCCGCCGGCGGGCGGTGGCGGTGGCATACCCTGCATGCCGCCCGCCATCATCATGCCGCCCATGCCCTGGCTGCGCATGGCGTTGAACTGGCTGTCCAGTTCTTCCGCCAGCTGTTTCAGGCGGGTGCTCAGCTCGCTCTTGCTGACCTTGCCGTCGCTGTCGCTGTCCAGCGCGCTGAACAGGTCTTCATTGTCGCTGCCAAAATCGCTGGCTTCGAGATAACCCTGGTTGTCGGTATCCAGCTTGCTGAAGATCTCGCTGGCCATTTGCTCGCTGTCCGGGCGTTTCATCGCGCGCGGACCGCCACCCATGCCACTCATGCCGGGCAGGTAGCTGCTGCCGACACTGCTGATTGCGCTGCTCATTGTCATGCTCCTCGTCTCGCCTGCGGTATCCCCGCCGGCCATACGGCGCTGCTGCGGGTGATGACAATTTATAGGCAGTGTGTCAGCGCCATTTATCCGCTTTGTGTCAAAGTTGATACAAAGCGCCGTGCGCGTCGCGCGGCAGGGTCAGGCGCGCGATCAGGCCGCCCTGCGGCGCATTGTGCAGCGTCAGCGTGCCGCCCATGCGCCGCGCCGCGTCGCGGGCGATGGCGAGGCCGAGGCCGACGCCGCCGGTGTGGCGGTTGCGTGACTCTTCCAGCCGAACGAAGGGCTCGAATACCGAGCTCATGCGGTTTTCCGGAATGCCGGGGCCGTGGTCGCGGATCTCGATGCCGACCGTATCGCCGGTTTGCTGCAGGTGGATGTCGGCGCGCTCGCCGTAGCGCAGCGCGTTTTCCAGCAGGTTGTCGAGACAGCGGCGCAGGCTGCCCGGCAACGTCAGCAGGCTGTCGGCGTGGCCGTCGACGCTGACGTGGTGGCCCTGTTCCTGCGCGTCTTCGGCCAGCACCTGCAACAGCGCGGTGATGTCCAGCATCTGCCAGCTTTCCTGCTGCGATTCGTCGCGCAGGTAGGCCAGCGTCGCGTCCAGCATCGCGGTCATGTCGTCGATGTCCTTGCCCAGCCTGGCCTGCAGCGCGGTGTCGTCCAGCTGCGCGCTACGCAGGCGGATGCGGGTCAGCGGTGTGCGCAGGTCGTGCGAGACCGCGGCGAGGAAACGGCTGCGCTCCGCCATCTGCTGGCGCAGCTTGTCCTGCATGCGGTTGAACAGCCGCGCCGCCTGCCGCGTTTCCTGCGGCCCGCTTTCCTCGATCGGCGGCGCCTCCAGATTGTCGCCCAGCCGCGCCGCGGCCTGGGTCAGCTGCTGGATGGGGCGCGCCAGCCGCCGTGCGCCGTACCAGGCCAGCAGGCCGATGATCGCCAGCGTCACCAGCTGCGCCAACCAGAACGGCGCCGGAAAGCGGTTGCGATTGTCCGGTGGTGGCGGTGGCTGTCGCGCGGCGTCGCCGGGCGCCAGGGTTGGCCGCAGGCTGGCGCCGGGGGCAGCACGCTCCAGTGGCGGGCGCGGCGGCGGCTCGTCACGCGAAAAGTGCGGTCCGAAAAACAGCAGCAGGCTGGTCATCACCAGATGGGTGGTCAGCAGCGCCGCCACCACCAGCCCGAACAGGCGGGTGAAGACGGTATCGGGAATTAGGGTATCGGGAATCAGGCGTTTCATTGGCGTACCTTGCAGTCAAACAGGTAACCCTCGCCGCGCACCGTCTTCAGCAGGCGCGGCGCTTTCGGGTCGTCGCCCAGCTTCTGGCGCAGGCGTGATACCAAGAGGTCGATGCTGCGGTCGAAGGCCTCCACCGTGCGCCCGCGCGCCGCGTCCAGCAGCTGCTCACGGCTGAGGATGCGCTGCGGCCGTTCCAGAAAGGTGCACAGCAGCCGGTATTCGGCGTTCGACAGCGGCACCAGCAGCTGCTGCGGGGTGGTGAGTTCGCGTTTCAGGTGGCTCAGCGTCCAGCCGTCGAAGTGCACGTCCTGCTGCGGATTGGCACTGCCGCCGGCGGCACTGCGCAGGCTGCGGCGCAGCACGGTGTGGATGCGCGCCACCAGCTCGCGCGGGTCGAACGGCTTCACCACGTAGTCATCGGCGCCCAGCTCCAGCCCCACCACGCGGTCGGTGGCCTCGCCGCGCGCGGTGAGCATGATGATCGGCAGCTCGCCCTCGCTGCGGATCTGGCGGCACAGCGCCAGGCCGTCCTCGCCGGGCAGCATCAGGTCCAGGATCACCAGGTCGAAGCGCTGTTCGGCCAGTGCCGCGCGCATCGCCACGCCGTCGCCGACGCAGGTGCAGTGCATGGCGTAGGCCTGCAGGTACTGGCCGAGCAGGCTGCGGATCTCCGGATCATCGTCAACAATCAACAGGCGGGTGGCGGGGCTGGTCATGCGGGCTTCCGTTTCGGTTCGGTGGTGAGCAGCCGTGATTATGGCTGATCCTGTGGCATAGCCGGCGCGGCAAGTTCACTGTTCATGTGCGCCAGCAGGCATTGCCGCACCAGACTGGCCTGCTGCGCGTCCAGGCTGTCGAGGAAGGCGAGCCACGCCGCGGGCAGGTTGGCCGCGCTGTCGCTGGCCGTCACGCTGGCGCGCAGCGCCGCCGACAGGCTGCTGCTGCCGTCTTCCAGCTGCCGGCGCAGGGTCTGCTGCGCCTGTTGCCGCGCCTGTCGGCGGGTGGCCTGCTCGCTGAGTTCGGCGATGTCGGCCTTCAGCCACAGCGCCTGCTGTCTGGCGTCCAGTTGCAGATAGGGCAGCAGCGGCTCCAGCTGGCCGGCGAGGCCCGGTCGCGGGTGGTGGGCGCCGCTCTGGTGGAGCGGCGGAGCGGCCGGCGGCAGCTGCGCCAGCGCGCCGTGCAGCACGGTCAGGCAGAGCAGGATGGCGAGCAGGCGCGGCAGGGCGGAACGTTGCATCATGGCTTCCTTGGCAAGTGACGGGGACAGGTGACGGGGGCATCCCCGCAGCCTGCAGTGTCCGCCGCCGCCGTGTCGGTGCGTTGTCGGCTTTGTATCGGGGCTGACACAGTCGCGCCGCCGTAATAATGTGATGGCGCAATCGGTCCGCAGCCGGTCGGCTTTACGCCTCGCGGCCAACGTTGGCCGCAGCCACAATGGCGTTGTTCCCCTGTCACTACCAAGGAAGCTGCCATGTCCCGTTCCGCCCTGCTTGTGATTGATGTCCAGGATTCCTTCCTGCAACGCCCGTACTGGGATGCCGCCGCCTTGCCCGCGTTTCGCGACAAGCTGCTGGCGCTGATCGCCGGCGCCCGTGCGCGCGGTCTGCCGGTGGTCTATGTGCTGCACGAGGAGGGTGACGGCCCGTTCGGTGCCGCCTCCGGCTTGGTGCGGCCGATGGCGTGGTTGCCGGACGGCGCCGATGTGACCTTTACCAAGCACGTGCACAACGCGTTTACCGACACCGGCCTGCAGGCGTGGCTGGCGGCGCGCGGCATCGACCGCCTGATCGTCAGCGGCATCCGCAGCGAGCAGTGTTGCGAGACCACCACCCGTGTCGGCAGTGATCTCGGCTTTGCCGTCGATTACGTGTCGGAGGCGACGCTGACCTTTGCCATGACCCATCCCGTCAGCGGCCGCGTCTACAGCCCGGAGGACATCATCGCCCGCACCGAGCTGGTGCTGGCCGGCCGCTTTGCCGAGATCCACAGTGTCGACAGCGTGCTGGCACGGCTGGACGCGGAGGAGGTGTGCCATGCTTGAGCTGCGCCCCGGCTGCGAGGCCTGCGATACCGACTTGCCCGGCGACAGCGAGCGGGCGCTGATCTGCAGTTTCGAGTGCACCTTCTGCCACGACTGCGCGGCAAAGCTGCACCAGCTGTGTCCCAATTGCGGCGGCGAGCTGCGGCCGCGGCCGCGGCGGGTGGGCGCGAAACTGGCGGCCAACCCGGCCAGCAGCCAGCGCGTGGTCAAGCCGCGCCAGCTGTAGCCGTGCAATCGTGAACACACTGTTGCTGTTGCCACTGGCATCGGTGGCGTAAGGTAACAGACCGGGTTCACCCGCCCGGCCGCCGCGGCGGCCGGGCACAACTTCGCAGGAGCAAAGGCCATGAACTGGCAAGACCGACTGATCGCCCTCGCCATCGTCGCGGTGTGGGGCTTCAATTTCGTGGTGATCAAGTGGGGCGTGGCCGGCGTGCCGCCGTTCCTGCTCGGCGCGCTGCGCTTTGCCGCCGCGGCGGGCATCGGCCTCTTGTTCGTGCGCCGACCCAACATCCCGTGGCGCTGGCTGGCGCTGTACGGGCTGTCGGTCGGCCTCGGCCAGTTTGCCTGCCTGTTCACCGCCATCAAGCTGGGCATGCCGGTCGGCCTCGCCTCCATCGTGCTGCAGTCGCAGGCCTTCTTCACGCTTTTGATCGCGATGCTGTGGCTGAAGGAATCGTTCACCACCTGGCAGCTGGCCGGCCTCGTGATCGGCAGCGCCGGGCTGTACCTGATCGGCGGCCTCGGCGCTGACGGGCTGCCGCTGCTGGGCTTTGTGCTGACGCTGTGCGGCGCCGCCAGCTGGGCGCTGTCCAATGTGGTGGTGCGCCGCATCGTCGCCGCCGGCATCAAGCCGGACATGCTGGGGCTGGTGGTGTGGAGCAGTCTGATCCCGATCGTGCCGTTCTTCGCGCTGTCGGCGCTGTTCGAGGCCGATCGCATCGTGTGGGCGCAGGTGTTCAGCGCCAAGAGCCTGTTCGCCATCGCCTATCTGGCGCTGATCGCCACCCTGTTCGGCTACGGCCAGTGGAGCAAGCTGCTAAGCCGCCATGCGGCCAACGTGGTGGCGCCGTTCTCGCTGCTGGTGCCGTTCTTCGGCGTGCTGTCGGCGGCGCTGGTGCTGGGCGAACGGCTGAGCTTCTGGCAGCTGGCCGGCGGCGGCGTGCTGCTGGCCGGTCTCGCGGTCAACGTGTTCGGCGCGCGGCTGCTGGCCTTGCTGCGCAAGCCACAGCCGGCGTAAGGTTGGCCGCATCCTTTTCGGGAGAAACTCATGAAACTGTACCGACTGCTGACCGGCCCCGACGACGCCGCCTTCTGCCTCCGCGTCAGCGAGGCGCTGAACCGTGGCTGGCAGCTGCACGGCAACCCGGCACTGACCTTCAACGGCGAGCGCGTGATCGCGGCGCAGGCGATCGTGAAAGAGGTTGACGGCGAGTACGCGCCGGAGATCCGGCTGGGGGAGTTGTAGCCGTGATGCGTGTGCAAAGGTTGGCCGCATGAAGGACGTGTACTTCCTGCTCACACCGCGCTATCTGGCGCTGGATTTTGTCGGCCCGGCCGAGGCGCTGCGCATGGCCATCGACGAGGGCGCGCCGTTCCGCCTGTACGTCGCCGGGCCTGAGCCGGAGTGCGTCAGCTCGCTGGGGCTCACGTCGCTGATCGCGCCGCTGCCGCAGTCACTGGCCGATGGCAGTCTGGTGATCCTGTGTGGCACGGTGGATGAGGATGCCGACTACGCCACGCCGGCGGCGCAGCGGCTGATCGACTGGCTGCAGCAGCACATCACGCCGCAGGTGAGCCTGGCAACGGTGTGCTCCGGCGCACTGTTGGCCGGCATGGCCGGGCTGCTCGACGGCCGCGCCTGCACCACCCACCACAGCCTTACCGCCAAGCTGGCGGCACTGGCGCCGAAGGCGCGGGTGCTGGACAACCGCGTGTTTGTCGAGGACGGCCACATCGCCACCTCGGCCGGCATCACCACCGGCATGGATCTGGCGCTGGCGCTGATCGAGCGCCACGCCGGTGCCGACATCGCCGCCCGCGTGGCGCGACGCATGGTGCTGTACAGCCGCCGCGCCGGCGACGATCCGCAGCTGTCGCCGTGGCTGGCGTTCCGCAATCACCTGCACCCGGCGGTGCACCGCGCGCAGGACCTGATCGCGCGCGACCCGGCGCTGCGCTGGCCGGTGGAAACGCTGGCCGAGCGCGTCCATCTCAGCCCGCGCCACCTGACGCGGCTGTTCCGCGAGCAGGCCGGCGTCGGCATCGTCGAATACCAGCAGCGGCTGCGGGTGGCGGTGGTGCGCCAGCTGTTGCAGCAGGGCGTGGCGGTGGAACGCGCCGCCGAAGGCGCCGGTTTTGCCTCGGCGCGCGACATGCGGCGGGTGTGGCACAAGTTCGAAAGCGTCAATCCCGGTCAGCTGGCCTGAGCGCGGGGAGGGCTGGCGCTAGCGCCAGTTGAAGTTCAGGCTGCGCGAGCCGTTCCGGCCCAGTTGCACGTTGCGCTGCTGGCGCATGCCCATATAGCTGGCGTCCACCCGGTAGCTGCCGGCCGGCAGGTCGGCATACAGCAGTGGCCCGACCTGTTGCAGCGACAGCACCGGCTGTCCCTTGCTGGTGCGGATGTCGACATCGACACCGACCACATACTGGCCGGCTCCTTCGGAAAAGGTCAGGTGCAGGCTGTAGCCGGCACTCTGTTTGATGGCCTGCGATTCGTCCTGGCCGACGCCGCCACTGAGATAGGCGATGCCGTTCTGTTGCTGTATTTGCAGATTGGCGGCCTGCAGCGTGGCAGGCATGGCGTCTTCTGCGTGCAGTGCCAGCGGGGCCAGCCCGAGCAGCAAGCCCAGCATCAGCGCTGAATACTGTTGTGAGTGGATGGTGTTCATGATCAAGCCTCCTTGCGGGCAGGGCGCCCGCTCTTGTCGCCGCCGCGCGGCGCTGGCGTTGCCAGCCGCTTACCTGCTTGTGCAGGCAGCTAGCGGTAGCGATGGGGTGTGCGGCCAGCGCCAACTCGGAGAGGGGCGCGTTCAGGCTCGCAATTGAGTACAAGAGTGCGACACGCGGGGTGTCATGTCGGTGCGGTGGCGCACATGTATTGTGGCGTCTGGCCGCATCCGCCCCTTGGGCGGCCAAGGTTGGCCGCAATGGTCGTCAAGCGGTCGCGCTTGACGCAGGTGCGGAGCCGGCAATCCTGCAGCCGGGGCGATAACCCCGTACAATCCGGCCATTGTTTTTGCGGTATACCTCATGATAGCCACACCCAAACCAACCGGCAAAGCCGGTCTGCACCCGCGCAACGCCCATCGCCAGCGCTATGACTTCCCGGCGCTGATCGCCAGCCTGCCAGAGCTGGCCGCCTTTGTGCGTCCCAACGACTACGGCGACGACAGCGTCGACTTCGCCGATCCGGCGGCGGTCAAGGCGCTGAACCGCGCGCTGCTGGCGCACTACTACGGCATCGGCTTCTGGGATCTGCCGCCGGGCTACCTGTGCCCGCCGATCCCGGGGCGCGCCGACTACATCCACCACCTCGCCGACCTGCTCGCCGCCTGCAACGGCGGCACGGTGCCGCCGCGCGTCAACGTGCTCGACGTCGGCGTCGGCGCCAACTGCGTGTACCCGATCATCGGTCGCAGCGTGTACGGCTGGCGCTTCGTCGGCAGCGACATCGACCCGGTGTCGCTGAAAGCGGCGAAGGCGATCGCCGATTTCAACCCGGTGCTGTCCGGCGCGCTGACGCTGCGGCTGCAGGCCGACGCGGGCAAGGTGTTTGCCGGCGTCATCCAGCGCAAGGACCGTTTCGACGTCACGCTATGCAACCCGCCGTTCCACGCCTCGGCGGAAGAAGCCGAGGCGGTGTCGCGGCGCAAGGTGAGCAACCTCACCGGCGAGGTGCCGGACAAGCCGGTGCTGAATTTCGGCGGCCAGCACGCCGAGCTGTGGTGCGACGGCGGCGAAGTCACCTTCCTGCGCACCATGGCGCAGGAGAGCCGCGAGTTTGCCGAACAGTGCTGCTGGTTCACCTCGCTGGTGTCGCGCGAGGCGCACCTGCACGAGCTGTACCGCCAGCTGCGCAAGCTGGGCGCCAAGCAGGTCAAGACCGTCAACATGGCGCAGGGGCAGAAGATCAGCCGTTTCGTGGCGTGGACCTTCCTCGACAACGCGGCGATGGCCGAGTGGCGCGAGGAGCGCTGGCAGGGCTGAGGCCTGGCCGCGGTCAGCTAGACATGAAAAACCCCGCCGGCGCTGCCGGGCGGGGTTTTTTGTTGCTTGCGTTAACTCGGTTCAGTCCGGCTTGGCGGCCTGCTGTGCGGCGGCTTCTGCGGCGGCGGCGCGCAGCTTGTCCTTCTTGCTCGGGCGCTTGCCCTTGATGCCGCCGTTGTCGTCGGCTGCGGCCAACCTTGGCGAGGGTTCGTCAACCGGCACGAAGCCGGCCAGCTGCTCGCGCGGCAGTTTCAGCTGCAGCCGCTTCTCGATCAGGCGGAAGTGGGCGCGGCTGTCGGCGTCGATCAGGCTGATGGCGAGGCCGCTTTCGCCGGCGCGGCCGGTGCGGCCGATGCGGTGGGTGTAGTCCTGCGGCGAACGCGGCAGGTCGTAGTTGATCACCACCGGCAGCGCCGGGATGTCGATGCCGCGCGCGGCGAGGTCGGTGGCGACGATCACCTGCAGCGTGCCGTCCTTCAGGTTCTCCAGCACCCGTTCGCGGCGGCCTTGCGCCAGCTCGCCGAACAGCGCGGCGGCGCGGATGCCCTCGCGCTGCAGCGTCTGCGCCAGCTCGCTGGCGCCCTGTTTGCTGGCGACGAAGACCAGCATGCGTGCGCCCTCCTGCTCGGCGATCAGCCGGCACAGCAGCGCGGTACGCTGACGGCTATCGACCTCGATCGCGCGCTGGCGGATGTCCGGCGCCTGTTCCGCGATGTGGATGCGCTGCGCGTCGGTGAGCAGCTTTGTTGCCAGCTGTTGCACGTTGGCCGCAAAGGTGGCGGAGAACAGCAGCGTCTGGCGCTGTACCGGCAGTTCGGCCAGCACCTGTTCCAGCTCGTCGGCAAAGCCCTGTTCCAGCAGGCGGTCGGCCTCGTCCAGCACCAGGGTGCGCACCTGGTCCAGGCGCAGCGCGTTGTTGGCCAGCAGCTCCAGCAGCCGGCCGGGGGTGGCGACGATGATGTCGGCACCGCCACGCAGCGCCATCAGCTGCGGATTGAGCGACACCCCGCCGTAGACGGTGACGATCTTCGGCGGCGGCAGGTGGCGGGCCAGCTGTTGCAGCACGCTGCCGACCTGTTGCGCCAGCTCGCGCGTCGGCAGCAGCACCAGCAGCGTCGGCTGCTTGCCGTCATGGCGGCCGTGCTGCCAGCGCTGCAACAGCGGCAGGCAGTAGGCGGCGGTCTTGCCGGAGCCGGTGCGGGCGGTGGCCAGCAGGTCGCGGCCGTGCAGGATCGCCGGGATCGCCTTGCGCTGGATGGCGGTGGCGGTGTGGAAGCCCTGTTCGTCCAGCGCGTGCAGCAGCGCCGGGTCAAGGCCGAGGGTGGAAAAGGGCATGGGCGGGCGCGGGGCGTGAATTCGTGAAGGCGGCAGTCTACGGCTTTTGTGCGCGCGGCACTATGGCGATGCACGCCGGGGCCGCTGCGTGGCGGGGGGAGATGGGGGCGCTGGCTGCCGATTGACGCCAGCGTCATTCCCTTGGATGATTCAAGCGCTTGTTTTAATGATGGCGCAGACCATCATCCGCGACACACGAGGAATCATGACAAACCGCGAACACGATCTGTGGGTGCCGGTCACCGCCACCGACACGCTGTACCTGAAGCGCATCCGCCATCCGGAAAGGGACGGCGCGCCGGTGCTGCTGCTGCACGGGGTGATGGCCAACGGCCGCATCTTCTATTCCGACAACGGCAAGGGGCTGGCGCACTATCTGGCGCGCCACGGCTACGACGTGTTCGTCGCCGACCTGCGCGGTCGCGGCCGCAGCACGCCGCGCATCGGCCGCGGCGCGCGTCACGGCCAGACCGAAACCATCACCGAAGACCTGCCGGCGCTACAGGCGGCGATCCGCCAGCTGAAGGGCGAGGTGGCGGTGCACTGGATGGCGCACTCCTGGGGCGGCGTGCACATGAGCAGCTGCCTGTTGCGCCAGCCGCAGCTGATCGCGCAGGTGGCCAGCCTGGTCTACTTCGGCAGCAAGCGCAGCGTGCAGGTGCGCAATCTCAACAAGCTGCTGGAAGTCGATCTGCTGTGGAACATCGTCGGCCGCCTGCTGTGCCGCAGCGTCGGCTACCTGCCGGCGCGCCGCCTCGGCCTCGGCGCCGACGACGAAACCGACAAGAGCCACCGCCAGAGCAAGCTCTGGGCACAGAATCGGCCGTGGCTGGACAGCGACGACCGCTTCGACTACCGCCAGGCGGCGCAGACGCAGCAACTGCCGCCGGCCTTGTACTTCGCCGCGCAGAACGATCCCTGTCGCGGCCACCCGGCCGATGTGAAGCGCTTTCGCGACGAAAGCGGCGCGCACCTGTCGCGGCTGCGGCTGCTGGCGCGCCACAGCGGCCATCGCCACGACTACAACCACGTCAGCCTGCTGACCCACCCCGACGCGGTGCGCGACCATTTCCCGCTGGTGCTGGAATGGCTGGCCGGCCGCTACGGCATGGTGCAGGAAAACTACTGAGCACGGCTTGCGGCCAACGTTGGCCGCAAACCGGCGCCGATGCCAGGCGGGAAACTGCGACGGGCTTGACCTGGCGCATTCGCCGCCGGCGGCCGGCTGTGGTAGAAAGCGGGCTGTGTTTATCCTTGCGACCGTTTCCGGCCATGTCCCAACTGCAATTCGACCTCGACCACGTCATCGACACCCTCGCCAGCGAGGGCTGGGTGGTGATCCCGCACGCGCTGTCCGCTGCCATTACCGCCAACCTGCGCACCGCCTGCCTTGAGGTGTGGCAGCAGGGCCTGTTCCACGAGGCCGCCACCGGCCGCGCCGACGGCCAGGCGCGCCGTGCCGAGATCCGTTCCGATTCGGTGCTGTGGCTGGACCAGGTGGCGGCGCTGCCGGCGGTGCAGGCCTACAACGCGGCGATGGACGACATCATGCAGGCGGTCAATCGTGGCCTGTACCTCGGCCTCGTCGAGCTGGAGTCGCACTTCGCGGTGTATCCCGAGGGTGCGTTCTACAAGAAGCATCTCGACCGCTTCCAGGACGACGACGCGCGCACGCTGACCACGGTGTTCTATCTGAACGAAGGTTGGCCGCAGGACGCCGGCGGCCAGATCCGCCTGTATCTGGATGCCGACTGCCGTGAGTTCATCGACGTCGAGCCGGAAGCCGGCACGCTGGTGCTGTTCCTGTCCGACCGTTTCTGGCACGAGGTGCTGCCGGCGCGGCAGCAGCGGCTGTCGGTCACCGGCTGGTACCGCCGCCGCGGCGGCAACATGCCGTGGTGAGCGGCCGCTTCGCCACAAGCACAGCGCCCTGCGGGGCGCTTTTTTTGCGGCCAATGTTGGCGGCCATGTTGGCGGCCGGCGCGCCCGGGCCGCGGGCCGGCCGATGACGCCGTTTTAACGGGTGACGCGCGCCCGGCGGCGCGGCTTGGCGGCGGTGCCGTTTGGTGAATTGTGACGCTGTGCAAGCGCCGGCAGCGTTGCCGGTCCGTGCTAGAATCAGCAGCGATCACCAAAAAATAGGCAAGGGATAAAGCGATGTCTGGCAATAGCATGGGCCTGCTGTTTACTGTTACTTCATTCGGCGAAAGCCACGGGCCGGGAATCGGCTGCATTGTTGACGGCTGCCCTCCGGGCATGACCCTGTCCGAAGCCGACATCCAGGCCGAGCTGGACCGCCGCAAGCCCGGCACCAGCCGCCATGTCACCCAGCGCCGCGAGCCGGACACCGTCGAGATCCTGTCCGGCGTGTACGAGGGCAAGACCACCGGCACGCCGATTGCGCTGTTGATCCGCAATACCGACCAGCGCAGCAAGGACTACGGCAATATCGCCGACACCTTCCGCCCCGGCCACGCCGACTACACCTACTGGCACAAGTACGGCATCCGCGATCCGCGTGGTGGCGGCCGTTCCTCGGCGCGCGAAACCGCGGTGCGCGTCGCCGCCGGCGCCATCGCCAAGAAATGGCTGCATGAACAATACGGCATCGTGATCCGCGGCCACATGACGCAGATCGGCGACATCGAGATCCCGTTCCAGAGCTGGGACGAGGTCGGCAACAACCCGTTCTTCGCCGCCGACGCCAGCAAGGTCGACGCGCTGGAAGCGTACATGGACAGCATCCGCAAGAGCCTGGATTCGGTCGGCGCACGCCTGCGCGTGGTGGCCGACAATGTGCCGGTGGGCTGGGGCGAGCCGGTGTACGACCGCCTCGACGCCGACATTGCCTACGCGATGATGAACATCAACGCGGTGAAGGGCGTGGAGATCGGTGCCGGCTTCGGCTGCGTCACCCAGCGCGGTAGCGAGCACGGTGACGAGCTGACGCCGCAGGGGTTTGTCAGCAATCACGCCGGCGGCATTCTCGGCGGCATTTCCACCGGCCAGCAGATCGAAGTGTCGATGGCGATCAAGCCGACGTCGTCGATCGCGCAGCCGCGCCGCTCCATCAACAAGGCCGGCGAGGCGATCATGGTCGAGACCCACGGCCGCCACGACCCCTGCGTCGGCATCCGCGCCACGCCGATCGCCGAGGCGATGCTGGCACTGGTGCTGATCGACCACGCGCTGCGCCACCGCGCGCAGTGCGGCGATGTGCGGGTCGATACCCCGCGCATTCCCGGCCGCATCGGCTAAGCGCTCTTCCATCCAAGAGGCAGCGTCAGGCTGCCCGTCGTTCGCACACAATAGGGTTTGCCATGTTCAAAAGTCTGTTTGGCAGCTTGACCGGCAAGGGACAAGCACAGGAAGCCAAGGAAAGCCGCGAGGTGAAAACCGCCGCCGCCAGCACGCCGGCCGCGGAGAGTGGCGACAATATCGTGTTGCCGCACACGCTGGGCTTTGTCACCCACCAGCCGCTGCACGACCTGCAGCAGCGGGTGGTGGCCTACGAGTTCATGGTGCGCGATACCGTCAAGCGCCGCGAGTCGTCGGCCGGGCAGTGGCTGCAGTTCGACCGGCTGATGATCAGCACCCTGATCAACATGGACGTGTTCCGGCTGCTGAATTCGCGCCGTGCGCTGGTGCACGTGTCGACGCTGTCGCTGCAGGACGCGTCGCTGGAGGCTTTCCCCAGCGACCGCGTCTATTTCGTGCTCAACCCGGCGATCGACGATCCGGTCAGCAACAGCACCATCGCGCTGATCGACCAGCATCGCGCGCAGGGGCGCCGCTTTGCGCTGGAGCCGTCGCTGTTCGACCGCCGCGTGTTGCCGGAGGCGCTGCAGGACGAGCTGTTCTCCCGCATCGACCTGCTGATCCTCGACTTCAGCGGTGCCGCCGACGAGGTGCTGGCGCCGTTCATGGACCAGATGCTGGCGCGTTATCCCGCCGCGCGCTGGTATGCGCGCAATATCAGCTCCAGCGAGGATTTCGATGTCTGTGTCAAGACGCCGGGCGCCGCCAAGCGCTTCGTGCTGTTCCAGGGTGCGTTCCTGACCGCGGTGCGCTCGCAGTCCGCCGGCAAGGCCGACGCCAGCCAGATGCGGGTGCTGGAAATCATGCGCCTGCTGCGTGCCGGGGCGGAAACGCAGGAGATCGACGCCCAGTTCAAGCTGGATTCGGTGCTGCTGTTCAAGCTGCTGCGCTTCATCAACTCGCCGGCCAACGGCCTGTCGCGCAAGGTGATGTCGATCGAGGAGTCGCTGCTGCTGCTGGGGCGCGAATCGCTGTTCAAGTGGCTGACGCTGCTGCTGTTCACCTCGCGCAAGGACGATGGCCGCTCGGTGGCGCTGCTGGAGCGCTCGCTGTTCCGCGCCCGCTTCATGGAGACGCTGGGCAAGCTGGGCGGCAACAACCGCCTGGAGTGCGAGCACCTGTTCCTGTCCGGCATGTTCTCGCTGCTGGACGCGCTGATGCACGTCGAGATGGCCAGCGCGCTGTCGCCGCTGGACCTGCCGCCGACGGTGGCCGATGCACTGCTCAACCAGCGCGGCATGTTCGCGCCGTATCTGGCGCTGGCCATTTCCGCGGAGCAGGACAACGCCGACCGCATCGTGGCGCTGGCCGAGCTGCTGAAGCTGGAGCCGGCCGACGTCAACAAGGCGCACATCGACGCCATGGTGTGGGCGCAGGAAATCCTGGTGCAGTCGGAGTAAACCGGCAGCCGCTGCCGTCAGGCACCGGCCACCAACAAAAAAACCCCCTGTTTCGCAACAGGGGGTTTTTTGCGGCCAACGTTGGGGGGCTTAGCCGCCGACGTTGTAGTTCGGTGCTTCCTTGGTGATCTGTACGTCGTGCACGTGCGATTCGCGCATGCCGGCGGAAGTGATCTCCACAAAGCCGGCCTTGTCGTGCATTTCGTCGATGGTCTTGCAACCCAGGTAGCCCATCGAGGAGCGCAGGCCGCCCACCAGCTGGTGGATGACCTGGGCGATCGGGCCCTTGTAAGCGACACGGCCTTCGATGCCTTCCGGCACGAACTTGTCGGCGTTGCTGTTGCCGTCCTGGAAGTAGCGGTCGGCGGAGCCCTGGCTCATTGCGCCCAGGCTGCCCATGCCACGGTAGGACTTGTAGGAACGGCCCTGGTACAGCTCGACTTCGCCCGGGGCTTCTTCGGTGCCGGCGAACATGCCGCCCAGCATCACGGCGTTGCCGCCGGCGGCCAGCGCCTTGGAGATGTCACCGGAGAAGCGGATGCCGCCGTCGGCGATCATCGGCACGCCGGTGCCTTTCAGCGCTTCGGACACGTTGTGGATGGCGGTCAGCTGCGGTACGCCGACACCGGCCACGATACGGGTGGTGCAGATCGAGCCTGGGCCGATGCCCACTTTCACGCCGTCGGCGCCAGCGGCCACCAGTGCGCGGGCAGCGTCGGCGGTGGCGATGTTGCCACCGATCACGTCCACCTGCGGGAAGGTGTCCTTCACCCACTTCACGCGGTCCAGTACGCCCTGGCTGTGGCCGTGGGCGGTATCGACCACGATCACGTCGACGCCGGCTGCCACCAGTGCCGCCACGCGGTCGGCGGTGTCGCCACCGGTGCCGACTGCCGCGCCGACGCGCAGGCGACCCTGGCTGTCCTTGTTGGCGTTCGGGTGTTCGCTGGTCTTGATGATGTCCTTGACGGTAATCAGACCCTTCAGCTCGAAGGCGTCGTTGATCACCAGTACCCGCTCCAGGCGATGCTTGTGCATCAGCTCGCGCGCTTCATCGATGCTGCCGCCTTCCTTCACCGTCACCAGACGCTCGCGCGGGGTCATGATGGAGGCCACCGGCTGGTCGAGACGGGTCTCGAAACGCAGGTCACGGTTGGTGACGATACCCACTACCTTGCCATCCTGAACCACGGGCAGACCGGAGATCTTGTGCTGACGGGTCAGCAACACCAGGTCGCGTACCAGCATGTCCGGGGCGATGGTGATCGGGTCCTTGACCACGCCGCTTTCGTAACGCTTCACCTTGGACACTTCCAGCGCTTGCTGCTCGACGGTCATGTTCTTGTGAATGATGCCGATGCCGCCTTCCTGGGCCATCGCAATCGCCAGACGCGATTCGGTGACGGTATCCATTGCAGCGGAGACCAGGGGCAGATTCAGGCTGATGTTACGGGTGAGGCGAGTGGACAGGGCAACGTCACGTGGCAGAACGGCGGAGTGGGCCGGCACGAGGAGAACGTCGTCGAAAGTGTAGGCCTTCTCGATGATACGCATCTTGCTTTCCTTTAGCGGCAAAAACGCATTATACCGATCCCGCGCACGCAGTGCAAAAGGCAGTGGCGAATGAGGTGCGCGCCGGTGGCGGGCACGGTCGCAACAAAGCTGTCTGCCATGGCGGGCGCACGCTAGAATGGCGGCTCATGGTAAGGCGGGAGGCGAGAGGCGATGAAGGCTGTTTACGGGGTGTTTCTGGGGACACTGCTGCTGGTAACGGCGGCGCAGGCACAGGTCTATCGCTGGGTGGACGGCAATGGCCGCACCGTGTTTTCCGACCAGCCGCCACCGCAGGGCCGCAAGTCGGAAACGGTGAAGCTGCGCCCGCTGCCGGCCGCGGCGGCCAGCCCGGCCTCGGCACCGGCCAGCGACGGCGGCCTGCCGCAGCAGGTGAAGCAGCTCAACGATCGCATCGACGAGCACAACCGCAAGATCAAGCAGGAAAACTGCAGCACTGCGCGTACCCATCTGGCCAAACTGGAAAGCCTGAACCAGCCCAAGGCGACCACCAAGGCCGCGCCGCAGTCGGAGGCGACGCTGAGTGCCGCCATCGCCGCCGCGCGCGATCACGTCAGGACCTGGTGTGGCAACTAAGTCGCCGGCCTTCGATGCCAAGGCCTTCCTGGCCAACCTGCCGAGCCTGCCGGGGGTGTACCGCATGCTCGATGCCGCCGGCAACGTGCTGTATGTCGGCAAGGCCATCGACCTGAAGAAGCGCGTCAGCTCCTACTTCCAGAAGAGCGACCACAGCCCACGCATCCAGCTGATGGTGCGCCAGATCGCCGCCATCGACACCACCGTGGTGCGCAGCGAGGCGGAAGCGCTGATCTTGGAAAACAACCTGATCAAGGCGCTGACCCCCAAGTACAACATCCTGTTTCGCGACGACAAGTCCTATCCCTACCTGATGGTGTCCGGGCACGCCTTCCCGCAGCTGGCCTATTTCCGCGGTGAGCCGAAAAAGCCGCACCAGTACTTCGGCCCCTATCCCAACGGCTACGCGGTGCGCGAAAGCATCCAGGTGCTGCAGAAGGTGTTCCGCCTGCGCACCTGCGAGGACAGCGTGTTCGCCAACCGCTCGCGCCCGTGTCTGCTGTTCCAGATCAAGCGCTGCTCGGCGCCGTGTACCGGCGAGATCGACAGCGAGGCCTACCGCGCCGACGTGCAGAGCGCGGTCACCTTCCTGCAGGGCAAGCACAACGAGCTGATCGACCTACTCACCGCGCGCATGTTGGCCGCATCGGAGGCGATGCATTTCGAGCAGGCGGCCGAATTGCGCGACCAGATCCAGGCGCTGGCGCGGGTGCAGGAAAAGCAGTTCATTTCTAGCAATACCAGCCAGCTCGACGCCGACGTGATCGCCATCGCCAGCGACGGCGGCGTGGTGTGTGTCAACCTGGTGATGATCCGCGGCGGTCGCCATCTCGGTGACAAGAGCCTGTTCCCGCTCAACGCCGCCGACAGCCTTGCGGCCAACCTTGAGGCCTTCCTCGCCCAGCATTACCTCGGCGCACCGCTGCCGGCGGCCATCATCCACAACGAAACGGTGGCGCCGGAGCTGCAGCAGCTGCTGGTCGAGCAAGCGCAGAAGCGGCTGGTCTTCATCGGCAACCCGATCGGCGAACGCCGCGTGTGGCTGGAGATGGCACAGAAGAACGCGCAGCTGGCGATCGGCCAGCGCCTGGCCAGTGCCGTCAGCCAGAACGCCCGCCTCGCGGCGCTGGCGCAGCTGATGGAGGTGGAGGAGGTGGCGCGGCTGGAGTGCTTCGACATCAGCCACACCATGGGCGAGGCCACCGTGGCGTCGTGCGTGGTGTACGACCGTGGCGGCATGCAGCCGTCGGAATACCGCCGCTTCAATATCGAGACCGCCGCCGCCGGGGATGACTACGGCGCCATGCGCGAGGCGCTGACCCGCCGCTACAGCAAACTGGCGGCCGGCGAGGGCAGGCTGCCCGACGTGCTGCTGATCGACGGCGGCAAGGGCCAGGTCGGCGTGGCGCTGGAAGTGCTGGCCGAGGTCGGCGTCGGCGTGCCGATTGTCGGTGTCGCCAAGGGTGAAAGCCGCAAGCCGGGGCTGGAAACGTTGATCGTTCCCCATTTGCAAAAGACGCTACAATTGCCGCGCGATCACGCCGCGCTGCACCTGATCCAGACCGTGCGCGACGAGGCGCACCGCTTCGCCATCACCGGCCACCGCGCGCGCCGTGCCAAGGCGCGCACCAGTTCGACGCTGGAGGACATCGCCGGCGTCGGCCCGACACGGCGCCAGCGGCTGCTGACCCGCTTCGGCGGCCTGCGCGGCGTGGTGGCGGCAAGCATCGACGATCTGGCGCAAGTAGACGGCATCAGCCGCGCGCTGGCAGAAAAAATTTACCAAGCCCTGCACTGAATAAAGACACCCGGATAATGCCCTTCAACCTGCCGATTTTCCTGACCTGGCTGCGCGTCGCCCTGATCCCCGTCTGCGTGGCCGTGTTCTTCCTCCCCGACAGCGTGCTGCTGTCCCACCATCGCAATAGCCTCGGCGCCTTCATCTTTGCACTGGCTGCGGCCACCGACTGGCTGGACGGCTACCTGGCACGCCGCCTGGGGCAGACCTCGGCGTTCGGTGCCTTTCTGGATCCGGTGGCCGACAAGCTGATCGTGGCGGCGGCGCTGATCCTGCTGGTGGAGCTGGGGCGCACCGAGGGCTGGATGGCGATGATCATCATCGGGCGCGAGATCGCGATTTCGGCCTTGCGCGAGTGGATGGCGGCGCAGGGCAGCCGCGGCAGCGTGGCGGTGGCCTATATCGGCAAGCTGAAAACCGCAGCGCAGATGATCGCCATTCTGTTGCTGCTGTACGCCGGCCCGGTATTGCCGGCCATCGACACCCTGATCCTCGGAAATATTTTCATGGTGGTCGCCATTATTTTGACTTTGTGGTCAATGGTTTACTACCTGAAGATGGCCGCCACGCAGTTTTCCGGCAAAAAAATCGAGCTGTGAGAGGTTGACAATAATTTTTTGGTCATTATAATTCGCAGCTCTCGACAACGCAGTAACACAGCGACGACGAGAAGTGATGCGGGAATAGCTCAGTTGGTAGAGCGCAACCTTGCCAAGGTTGAGGTCGCGAGTTCGAGCCTCGTTTCCCGCTCCACACCGGTTTTACAGATGTACAGCAGTACCATGCGACGCGGGAATAGCTCAGTTGGTAGAGCGCAACCTTGCCAAGGTTGAGGTCGCGAGTTCGAGCCTCGTTTCCCGCTCCACCCGGTTTTACAGATGTACAGCAGTATCATGCGACGCGGGAATAGCTCAGTTGGTAGAGCGCAACCTTGCCAAGGTTGAGGTCGCGAGTTCGAGCCTCGTTTCCCGCTCCATACAATTTACGGCATCAGGCAGTACCCCTGCGGGAATAGCTCAGTTGGTAGAGCGCAACCTTGCCAAGGTTGAGGTCGCGAGTTCGAGCCTCGTTTCCCGCTCCAGATTCAGATGATTCGCCATGGCGAGCATCACATGCTTACGGCGCGATAGCAAAGCGGTTATGCCCCGGATTGCAAATCCGGTCAGTCCAGTTCGACTCTGGATCGCGCCTCCAGACAAACCCCCAGCAAACCAAGTTTGCTGGGGGTTTTGTTTTGTCCATCTTGCCTGTTGCGATACCCGTCCCGCAGAACTGCCTGCCGGCGCCGATTGCCGTGCCCGGCGATGTTGCCTAAGCTGGGAACATCTCCCTGTTGCGGCCAACCTTTGCCATGAACATTCCCGTTACCGATTGTCTGTCCCTGCTGCACCGCTGCAGCTCGCTGGCGCTGGCGACGCAGTCGCAGGCGCTGCCGGGCTACCCGTTTGTCACCGTGTTGCCGTTTGCGCTGGATGCGGCGCACCGGCCGTGGCTGCTGATGAGCGAGCTGGCCGAACACTGCCGCAATGTGCGCGCCGATGGCCGCGTCAGCGTGCTGTTGCAACAGGGCGGTGCCGACGTGCTGCAAGGCGAGCGCATGACGCTGGTGGGCGATCTGCAGGCGATGTCGCCGGACGCGGACACCTTGGCGCGGCTGCTGCGCTATTGCCCGGCGTTCGCCGATTACCTGGCGCTGGGCGATTTCCATTTTTTCTGCCTGCAGCCCAAGCGCCTGCGCTTTATCGGCGGCTTCGGCCGCATGGGCTGGGTCGATGCCAGCGACTGGGCCGCGTTGCCGCAACTGGCCGCGGCGCAGGAACAGGCACTGCTGGCGACGCTGCAGCCGGCAGACGCCACGCTGCAGCTGCTGGGTCTGGATGTCTGCGGGCTGGACGTGCTGCGCGACGGCGTGCGGCAGCGACTGGACTTCGCCGCACCGGCAAATGAGGCGACATTGCTGACGACGGCGCAGGCGCGGCTGGCCGCGGCTGCTTAGGCCGGCCCCGCCTGCAGGCTGTGCTGGCGGGCAAGGCCCTGCGCAAGGCCACCGCGGTGGCATCTTGCCGCCGCCGTTCGACTACAGCGTAATGCCGGCGCCTGCTCCGGCCTCGTTTGTCGCCTCGGGCAGGAGATAGTGCACGGGCTGCTGTGCCAGCAGCAGACAAGCTCCCTGTGTTCAACGGTGGGCGGCCAGCTGCATGGCCGCGACAGCTTGCAAAGCGAGCGCCGCTGACGCCACTCTGAGCGGATCTCCCTTCCTATCCTGCCTGCCCAGCCTGGCAACGGCCGCGCACCGAGCGCCGAGCGCCGGCCGCATCTCCACACCCCATCACGGCGCAGATCGGGCTGCGGCCAACCTTCGGTTGGCCCCGCGCGCCAGACTGCACGCTGTACCAGCCCCTGTCAGCCCCAGTTCCAATACCGCAGCTGACAAGGTTGTTTACCGGCCTTGTCGCGCTCATGCGGCAGCGTGTCGCCGGCCGCGGCGGGACGGCAATCCAGTCCGAAATGCTGCCGTTTGGCCGAGGGCGGAACAGTTTTTGTGGTGGGCTGTGCCAAAAATCGAATGTTTTTGATCGATTGTATGCAAATTTATGTTTGTCGTCACAGCTATGCCAAAAGCGTGCATGGCTGAATTTGTGGCTGCCATTGACCGCCTTGGGCAACATTATTTGCCGAAATGAATAATCGGCGACGTTTTCTGCAGCGGCGCCGCTGGTGTCGGGCAAGCGGCGTAAAGGCCGGCGCCGATCGGCGTATTTGCCGGCTCCGGTGCTTGCGGTAACATCCCGCCCCTTGTTTGTCACGGTACTGTGCTCGTCACTGACGGCGGGCGACAGCAGCGCTGGCAAACCCTGGACAAATCAGACGATCTGCCGCCAGCCGGATTGCCGCCTTGAATAACGACAGGCAGCCGCTGCGGCCAACATTAGGGACAAGGAATACATGGGCTTGATGCGCAAGAAAAGCGTTCAGGGCATGCTGGAGTTCGCGCAGACCTCACAAGGGTTGCGCAAGGAACTGACGGCGTTTGACCTGACCATGCTGGGGATTGGTGCCATTATCGGCACCGGGATTTTCGTGCTGACCGGCACCGGTGCCACCGTGGCCGGGCCGGGGCTGGTGCTGTCGTTCGTGATCGGCGCGCTGGCCTGCGGTTTTGCCGCGCTGTGCTACGCGGAATTTGCGGCGATGCTGCCGATTTCCGGTTCGACCTATACCTACGCCTACGCCACGCTGGGCGAGCTGGTGGCGTGGATCATCGGCTGGGACCTGATGCTGGAGTACCTGTTGGCGTCGTCGGCGGTGTCGGTGGGCTGGTCCGGCTATTTCCAGAGCCTGCTGGCCGGCTTCGGCATCACCCTGCCAGAGGCGCTGACGGCGGCCGCCGGTGCGGTGCCGGGCAAGGACACGCTGTTCAACCTGCCGGCGTTCTGCATCGCGATGATCATCACCGGCTTGCTGGCGTTCGGCATCAAGGAATCCAAGCGCATCAACAATATCGTGGTGATGATCAAGGTCGCCGTGGTGGTGCTGTTCATCGTCATCGGCATGTGGCACGTGAAGCCGGTGAACTGGTCGCCGGCGCTGCCCTACGGTTTTGACGGCGTGTTCCACGGTGCCGCCATCGTGTTCTTCAGCTTCCTCGGCTTCGATGCGGTGACCTGCGCGGCGGAAGAGGTGAAGGACCCGGCACGCGACATTCCGCGCGGGGTGATCTGGTCGCTGGCGATCTGCTCGCTGCTGTACGTGATCGTGTCCGCGATCATGACCGGCATCGTGCCGTACGCGCAGTTTGCCGGCATCGACCATCCGGTGTCGCTGGCGCTGCAGGTGGCGAAGCTGGACTGGTTTGCCGGTTTTGTCGATCTGGGCGCCATCCTCGGCATGATGACGGTGATCCTGGTGATGACCTACGGCCAGACCCGCATCCTGCTGGCGATGTCGCGCGACGGCCTGCTGCCTAAGGTGTTCTCCGATATCAATCCGAAATACGGCACCCCGTACAAGGCGACGTGGATGGTCGGCACGGTGATCGCGCTGATCGCCGGTTTCGTGCCGCTGCACACGCTGGCGGAGCTGGTCAACATCGGCACCCTGGCTGCGTTCTCGCTGATCGCGCTAGCGGTGATCGTGCTGCGCAAGCGCGAGCCGGACCTGCCGCGCAAGTTCTACTGCCCGGCGGTGCCATATGTGCCGGCACTGGCGATCCTGTTCTGCGTGTTCCTGATGACGCAGCTGTCGGCGCTGACCTGGGTGTTCTTTGTCGGCTGGCTGCTGATCGGCCTCGGCGTGTACTTCGGCTATTCGCGACGCAATTCGCTGCTGCACAAGCCACGCTGATCCGCTGTCAGCGGTGCTAAATAGATGCGGCCAACCTTGGGTTCAAGGTTGGCCGCATTGCTTTGTGCTGGGTGGCGATGCGGGCGGGGCAGGGCGCTGCCATGATTGGTGCCGCGGCGCATTGCCCGAGCACCGCCGGAGAAGGAGCGTCATCGCCTCTCCCCCGGTCGCAGATTGCCGCCGGCAGCGCTTATGCGCTAGAATCAGCGCCCTGTCTGTGCCCCTGTGGTGAAATTGGTAGACACAAGGGACTTAAAATCCCTCGGTGCAAGCTGTACC